>Ga0209376_1000813_pt1 | contig 33382 bp, 32 predicted proteins | sample GraSoiAngelo_134_FD_185891 | JGI IMG/M metagenome (GOLD analysis project Ga0209376, IMG submission 185891) | Grasslands soil microbial communities from the Angelo Coastal Reserve, California, USA - 14_0929_05_30cm (SPAdes) (version 2) | ecosystem: Environmental > Terrestrial > Soil > Grasslands ...
ATAATTAAGTTGAGTAGACTTTGTTTTTATTTCATTATACCATCCATCAAAGAGAAAATCTTTGATATTTTGAGGTATTGGGATTCCTGTCTGCGACGTCATATTTTCTTTTGTCAAAACCTTATCTCCCTTGACAAAACCATATGTTTCCATATTTTCCTTAAGTAATCTTGCAATTTTCATTTTCTTCACTTGTGCGTATATATCACTTGATTTGCAGAATCTTTTCTGCAATATCCATATCTTACAAACTGAATTTCTGTGCCTACATTTAATTCTAGGTAGTATGGTTCTGTTATAGCTCGTTTACTTTCCAAACTATTTTCATTAAATTTTTCACCTACAAAAAGTGTTTTTGGTATCAGAACTTCTATATTGACTGCGTTCTTTCGTGACACCCACTGAATTTTTGGAATCTCAGATTTAAAGGCGGTACCGGTAACTTCTGCTTCTATATCAGAACCTAATTTTGTTATCTTGATATTGTATAGTCCCAATAATCTTATCTCATCGCCAATTTTTAGCTGATTTGCATCTTCACCGGAGATATAAAAGCTACCATCGATCTGAATTATTCTCTTGCCCATATCCTTCTGTGGATGATTGGGAATCTCGATTTCTGTAAGATTGTTATTTTTTACAGTTAAATTAGCTGGATTAACAGCGATGAATAATCTAAGACTAGTTGCGTCTATAATCTTCCTGTTAAATGATTCTAAAGTTTCAAAAGGAGCTAGAGTATCAGATTTTGTAAAACTAAGGGAAAGAACAAACTTCCTTATTGCTTCAGGAACAATTCCCCTCCGGCGTAACGCTTCAAGAGTGGGTAGCCGCGGGTCATCATAATCTGAAACCTTTCCCTCCTGTATCAAAGACTTCAACACTCTTTTGGACACAGGTATTCCCTCAAATTCAAGTCTTGAAAACTCTAACACTTTGGGTTTTCTCATTCCAAGTTTGTCTAGGATAGCATAATAGAGTTCATTTCTAAGTTCGTATTCTTTTGTTCTAAAAGCGTGAGTTACTCCATCTATACTATCTTCAATTGCTACAGCTAAGTCATAATTTGGCCACACTCTGTATTTGTCTTTATGTATAGGATGTGGTTTATCTATTATTCTCAATAAAGTAGGATCTCGCATGACAGTATTTTCTGCTTGCATGTTTCCACGAAATCTGACAATGGCCTCTCCTGGTTTATATTTTTCAAGCATGTTGCTCCATCGCTTTGTATTCTGAGCATTATCTCCAGAGCGACATTTGCAAGATAACATTTCACGTCTATTTTTACTGATTGTTTCCTTATCACATGTACAGACATAGGCATTGCCAGATTGAAGTAATTCTTCTGCTTTTTTGTAAATTAATTCCATGTCATCAGAAGTATTCTTTATCAGATCAAATTTTATTCCAAGCCAGTCAAGCCCTACCTTGATTGCAGCGTAATATTCTAGTTGTTCATTTTCAGGATTTGTATCATCAAACCTTAGAATCAATTTACCTCCATACATCCTTGTATATTCTTCGTCAATTATCGAAGCTTTCGCATGACCAATGTGAGGATAACCATTTGGTTCTGGAGGAAATCTAGTAACTATTTTTCCATATTCTACTCCTTCAAGTGGAGGCAGTCCAGATCTTTCTTGTTTCGGTTTTGTTACAAGTAGTTCTGGAAACTTATCCTCAAGCTCTGCTTTCTGAACAGATACTGACAGCTTGTTTACCTCATAGACCACCTCTGAAATCAAGGGAATAACCTCCTTTATTCTTCCACGCAATTCTGGCTTTGTACCAATTACTTTGGATATTACCGCATCATTTCTAGTCCTACCGTCATGTTCAGAAGCATTTAGAAGAGCAATTCCGCGTATTATTTTTCTTAACTCGTTGTCCAATTATCGACTTCTCTCCACCACAAAATCAAGTAAGGAGAGTAGTTCATTTTTTGCAGGACTATCCTTATAGACTGATATTGATTTTTTTGCAGTGTTGGAATGATAGGCAGCCTTTTCCCTTATGATCTTCTCTATTCCAAGTGATGATATCATGCCAACCGCTTTTTCTAATTGATTTTTTGATGCTGAACGATTTCCAAAAACGTTAAGGATAACTTTTTTTTCTTGTCCTACTGCTTTCCTCATGGCTATGAGAATAGGTAATGATTTTTTACCTTCTCTTATATCGTTTCCAACGGGTTTCTTTGTTAATTTTGGATCACCTGTTACCCCTATAAGATCATCAATTATTTGAAACGCAATTCCTAGATTCTTTCCAAAGGTCGAAAGCCTTCTTACATCGCTTTTTGGTCTCTTAGCAGAGATGGCTCCCATAGCACAAGACGCAATAAAAAGTGACGATGTCTTTTTTTCTATCATTTTTATATACAGACTCTCGCTGGGTATACTTTTCGATTGAGCCATGGTGATGTCAAGTACTTGACCTTCGCATACGTCGCAGCATGCCCTTGCCAAGTTAGATACAAGAGCTACGCTTACAGCCTTAGTCATCCCGATATAAGTTGAAGAAATAGTCTCAAACGCTTTTGAAAACAATAAATCGCCAGCAAGAATTCCAACAGGAATTCCAAATCTAATATGAACAGTTGGAACACCATGTCTGACCTCATCATTATCCATGATGTCATCATGAACTAGGGTGAAATTATGTATCATTTCAATTGCGGCTGCAGCAGGCGTAGCTTGTCTTATGTTTCCGCCTAAAAGCTCACAACTCTTCACTACCATGTAAGGTCTTAATCGTTTACCACCATGTTCAATTAGATAGCTTGCGGCTTTGTATAAGTCGCGAGGTTCGCCATTCAATCGAGATAAGAGAAATGAATCTATTTTCTTTGCATTTCTCACAAGGCCGTTCATTTTTATTCTCTCTTCAACTCCCACCTGTGATCTGGAAAATGGTATTTTAGTGGTTCCTCCAAATTAGTTTTAAAATTAATTCTGTTCCATATTTTGAGAATCTCTCTGTGCTTCTCATTTATGTTCTCGTTTGATTCAGGTAAAAAATATAGTGCAACCAGCATCCATGGGCAGAAAATCTTAGGAGATTTCTTTATCTCTGCCAAGAGTTCATCCAGATTGACCCACCTAATTGAGGAGATTTCGTCTTTTACTATCTTTATTTTTTTTGGATCCTCTATTATCCCAATCAAGGTACCACATATTTCATTCTCTGAACCTAGGTTTTTGTATGTAACATGGTATTCAAACTTGAACAAGTAATCTAACTTGCAAGTTATTCCAAGTTCTTCTGGTAATCTTCTTTCTGCTGAAGAGACATATGTCTCAGACTGTCTTGGATGACTTGCTACAGTTCCATCCCAATCTCCAGGCCAGAGCATCTTACTCATACTGCGTTGTGTTAATAGCAGTTGGCCATCTTTATTGAACAATAGTATGGTAAAGGCCCTATGCAGCTTTCCATCGGGCAAATGGCACTTTACTTTTTCTTCTATTCCTGTCTGATTATCATCACGGTCAACAAGAATTAGATTTTCCATTTTTCTACCTCATCCCCTAAATATTGTTCCCTCAAAATTCTTACCGCTTATTGCATTTGCTATTCTTTTAGGAAAATTTCCATTAACAAAGAAAACATCTGTACCATTTTTTGATATGTTAGCTGCTTCTCTTATCTTCCGACTCATTCCTCCCGTTACATCAGTTGTAACTTCTGATACGGTTGGTTTTTCTACTGTTATGTCACGAATCAGTCTTTTTGTTTTCATATTTGAGTAGATACCGTCTACATTTGTTACAAAAATTGCTAGTCGAGGTTTCAATATCTTGGATAGAATTCCCATAATTTTGTCCCCCGATAAAATATAGAACTTATTTTTTCCAAACCACATGACATCCCCATAAGAAATAGGAGTTAAACCCGTGATAGCAATTTTAGTGATCTCTTTAACTTTTTTCACTATGGGTTTATCTGATAACATGAAATCGCTAGGGGGTAAACAATATGGTCTAAGGTTTGATTCAAGAAATGATTCAAGTATAATTCGATTCAATTGCACCATGGAATTCTTTACAACTGAAACTCCCTTTATGTTGTATCTGGAAGGTTTTGTATGAATATCGTATTTGACCGACCAATAATGTCCATAGGAACCTCCACCATGTACGACTACAAGTGGTTCCTTTATTCTTCTCAGATGAGAAGCAAGCCTTCTGATTGCAGGTTTGTTTGCTGTTAGTGGCTTTTCTTTGTTTGTAATTATGGAACCCCCAAGTTTGATTAAAATCATGATTTTTAACAGTGATATGGTCGGTTTAAAAAGTATCTCTCTCAAGATTTGTATCCTATTGTCTTACTGAATGAATCAAATTGTCACGATGTAGGCGTTGTAATCATTAGCAATCGAATGTTTATCGCTATTGGGTTAAATGTACAAAAGTCCTTGGTAATCTATTTTCACCGGAAAGCAATCAGCAACCTTTTTCAGATTATCAATGGTAGCAGCTAAATTAGAATTATCCACAAGGGATATTATGCAGCCTCCTACACCTGCGCCTGTTATTTTGGCTCCATAGGATGTTTTCTTTGCCTCCCTGATTAAAAGATCAATCTGTTTTGTTGAAACCTTAATTTCTTGAAGCAAGTCTTGATTTTTGGACATTAACAATCCAAGTGTGTTAAGGTCATTTTTTTTCAGCGCAGACAACGCTTCGTTAACTATTTCATCTTCTTGCTTGCATAGTTGATCAAAAAAATCAACATTTTTTTCTTTGAATGTTCTTACCTGTCTTACAATTTCTTTTGTGTTATGAACTTGGGAAGAGTTTGCTATCACTAAGTCTAGTTCATTTTTTGAACTTATCTCCTGAAAGCCACTATTAGTGTCATAAATCATTAGACCGCCAAATGTAGAGACAGATGTATCAGCTCCTGATGTTTCCTTGAATATGATACGTTCTGCTTCTATTGCTCTCTTTACCACCTCTTGCTTTGATAACCTCTCAAATAATCCATTAACTGAAGCAGTAACCGCAACACATACGGCAGAAGAGGAACCAAGGCCTATGCCTGCAGGTACTTCTGATTCTAACACTATCTCAATTCCTTTGTTTTTACCATATTCTTCTAGTGCTCTTTTTGCAATGTAAAAAAACGGCTTCATGAACCTGATAGTACCAAAGTCCAGCTCAGATATGGAACGAATGTCAAGTTCGGCGTTTCCCAGAGATGATCTTACCTTCACCTTTTCTTCATCTAAAAACTGTGAGGTAGCAAAAATTCTCTTGTTTATGGAACAAAGAATTGCTTTTCCTCCATACAAAACAAAATGTTCTCCAAAAAGTATAACTTTTCCTGGAGCAGATGCTGTTGATTTCATGAGAAAATTATCGAAGCATATCCTACTACTGAGCTCTTTTCGCCTGTTACATCGCCACTTGTAGCATATCTTTTCAAGGTGCCTTTACTTGCTCCAAGTTCTTTGCAAGCTATCATGGTAGATGCCATCGCTCCATATCCACATGCACTGATTTGATTTTCTTGTAAAACCGTATAAAATTTATCAAGATCCATAGACAATATTGGTTCAATCAACGTCTTGTCTTGCTTGTGTGCAAAACTATTCTCTTCATAATGTGTAAAGTCTGAAGAACCTATTATCATTGTCTTTTTATTCTTGACTATCTTTGCTATTGCTTGCCCAACCTCTTTTGCTGCAATGTAACTCTGATCGATCAAAATTATTGGAAGAATCTTGAATTTGTGAGAATATACTTCTTGTAACATTGGTAGTTGAACTTCCAGACTGTGATCTCTAGCATGTGAAAAAAAATCTAGCTCAACCATCCTTGAAACCTTGTTTATTTCCACAGCCACATCCGTATCTACCTCTACATCTCCAAGGGGAGTTTTCCACATCGCCTCTTTCATAGCGGCAATATTGCACCCAACCCCCCAATGATTGGGTCCAATGATTACTACAAGATCTGGTTGCTGCGAAGAGATAGCATAATAAGAATTCGCTGCAATTGGGCCAGAATACATGTAACCTGCATGAGGACATATTACACCGACAATTTTTTCATTACCTAACGAGGGTGGAAGCTTTCCTGGGCCGTAGCTATGAAGAAAACAATCTCTTATAGCTGATCTTAATTCCACCTGTGATTTTGGATAGAACATGCCAGCAACAGCTGGTGTTCTTACCTGCATTGTGTTATTGCCTCTGGGATCTTGTTCTTAGGGAAGAAATTCTTTCAGCTTCTTCTTGTAATTCCTCTTCAGTTATCTTGGTCTCAAAGTCGTCTATTTCATATTTCATTGATTCATCACCTTTCAGTTTGCCCTTTTGTAAAAGAATCTCTCTAGCCAATAACCAATAGATGGCTGCCAATGATTTTCTACCTCTGTTGTTTGCTGGTATGACCAAGTCTACTTTAGATGTAACATTATCCGTATTCGATATGGCTATCACTGCAATACCGGCATTTGTGGCTTCGATAACAGCTTGTTCGTCAACCTGAGGGTCAGAAACCATAACCAACTCTGGTTCAAGGTAATACGGTAAAAGTGGATTTGTAAGTGTACCAGGCATAAATCTCCCTAGCATGGGTGTTGCACCTGTAAGTTCACAAAACTTCTCGATTGGTGTACTTGCATATTCTCTTCCTGAACATACGAGGACCTTTGAAATGGTTGCCCTGTTGATGAATTTAGCAGCTGTCTGAATTCGCGATAATGTTTTCTTACTATCAATGATGTAGAGTCCTTCATTTGTGGCCTTCGTAATGAAGGGTAACATGAATTTTGTCTTTACCTGAGTACCTACTCTTATACCTGTGGAAAGAACATATTTCTCTACATGTTCAGACTCTTCTTGTTTACTCATATCGTGTTTTTAAATCTTCACCATTCCACGTATTAAATCATACTCTGAAATTCGTAGTAGTTCGTTCAGTTTCGCTATCCTTTCACCACCAACCACTCCTACCTTTAGCATTTTTGATTTTGTAGCAATTCCAATATGTGATATGTGTGAATCAACAGATTCTCCAGAACGATGAGAAGTAATTATCTTTATGTTATTTTTTGTAGCTTCTTTTGCAAATTCTAGTGCATCATAAAGGCTCCCAGCTTGGTTTACTTTCAAAATTGCCGCGTTACATGCCTTTACTTTTGTTGCTCTTTTCAGGATCTCTGTATTTGTTACCAGCAGATCATCTCCTGTTATCAGAACATTTGGAAATTTTTTGGCCAAAACAGCCATGCCGTAGAATGCTTCTTCGTGCACAGCATCCTCAGCATACACAAGTTTGTATTTTTTTATTATATCTGATGCAAATTCGATCTGCTCTTCTGGGGTGTTCTCAAAACCAGCCCTGTCGTAAATGTATTTCTTTTCTTTTTCGTTCCACTGTGTAGACGAGGCAAAGTCTACACCCAGCGAAACTTCTTTTCCTAAAGTGAAACCGAGTTGTTCACACGCTCTAGCACACGTTTCCAAAGCTTCATCATTTTTTAGCTTTGGTGCCCATCCGCCTTCATCTCCTCTGCCATTTGTAAAGCTAGGATCTTTATTTGCCAAAATTCTGCCAACTTCCTTATGTACCGCAAAGTTGAGTTCTATTGCTTCTCGAATAGTCTTTGAACCAGTGGCACAAACCAATATCTCTTGAATATCTGGCGTTCCTGGACCTGCATGTGCACCGCCTCCTAAGATATTGCCAAGAGGAAAAGGGAACCTAAGTTCCATATCATTACTTAATAATTTGAAAATAGGAATCCGTAGAGACTTTGCGGCAGAATCAATTGAGGCAATAGTTAGGGCAAATGCAACTGATCCTCCAATCTTTGAATAATTAGCAGTCGAATCAATTGTTTTCAGAGTATCATGAATTAATTTTAAATTTGAAGGATCTAGACCTACAAATTTTTTTTCGTTTGCATTAATAATCTCAAGACTCTTTTCTGGTCTGTTATCTGGAAAGCTTACCGCTTCGTGCTTACCTACACTTGCTCCCGATGGAGCACATACTCTACCTAAGTGTGTGTTATCAGAAATAACATCAATCTCTATAGTTTTACTTCCTCTACTGTTGTAGAGAAGCCGTCCCCTAACTGATGTAATCCGTGCCATCCTATTCTAGCTCGGATCTAACTTCTTGCTCCCTTCTCCTTATAGCTTCGTAAAATGGAATAACCTGATGGATAGTTTCTACAGATGTTAACAACATGGTTCTACAACAATATCGCTTAAAACCAAATGAGTCCAGCACCTTGGCTGGGTCTTCCCCGCTCTTGACACGATTTTGATATTCCTTAAATTTGTCAGCAATTAGATTTCCACAAGTAAAACATCTGACAGGAATTAGCACATTCTCAAAAAGTAATCAAGGCTTATAAAAACCATACATGGGTATTGCAACTGCGGGAGTCGCCCAGCCTGGTCAAAGGCGCTAGCTTGAGGGGCTAGTATCTTAGGATTTCGAGGGTTCAAATCCCTTCTCCCGCATTTGATAATATTCAAACAATACAAAACTGACTTGATGAAAAATAATTCTATTACCTAACGGTCTATGATACAATTAAATGCAAATCTTAGAGTTTTATCTATTCTTTACCGAACCATTCATCAAGAGGGCTTTTAGCTTATAATATTGGTAAAGCCCTTATTTGCCATAAAATTTTGAAGAGTTATGGAAATTACAGTAAAACAGATGATGCAAATTGAAGAAAATGGTCATCAGATGGGCTTTTCAAGGAAATTGATGATGGAAAATGCAGGAGCATCAGTGGCAAGGCACATTACAGAAAAGTATCCTGATTTGTCTAAAAAGAAAGTACTAGTTTTTGCTGGTCTAGGAAATAACGGCGGTGATGCTTTTGTAGTAGCGAGGCATCTGGCAGGATTTGGCTGCGAGCCAGTAGTCATATTGCTTGGAGCTCCAGATAAGATCAAGACCGAAGAAGCAAGATCGAATTGGCAATTGTTAGAAAAAATGAACTCGGTAAACCTGATAATTGCATTAGATCCAAGCACAATTGATCTTCAAGCAGATATTATCGTTGATGGCATATTAGGAACTGGCATTGCTGGAAAGATTAGAGAACCATATGCATCAGCTATAGATTTGATAAATAAATTGCATGCTTACAAATGTGCCGTAGACATTCCATCTGGCATGGATCCAGATACAGGTAACGTGACTGACAAATGTGTAAAGGCAGATGTTACGATTACATTTCATAAGATGAAAATTGGAATGCAAAAACGAATTGATATGTGTGGGAAAATAATTGTCGAAAAGATAGGAATACCACCAGAAGCGGAGATTGGAGTGTTATGAAGGTTTATCAAATTGAGGTTGGAAACATGCAAAATTTCACTTATGTATTGGAGGATGAAGAAACACAAGAATCTGTAATCATTGATCCTTCATGGGATCTAGATCTAGTGATAGATGTTATGGAAAAAAATAGCCTGAAAGTAAAATATATCATAAATACCCACCATCATTTTGACCATACTATAGGAAATGACGCCATGGCAAAAAGTACAGGCTCTAAGATCATTCAGCATAGTGCTTCTGCACTGAAGAACGATATTAGAATCTCAGATGGCGACAAGATAAAATTTGGAAACTCGGAGCTTACCGTTGTCCACACGCCAGGACATTCTAAAGATAGCATATGTCTTGTTGGCGATAGTAAAGTTTTTTCGGGCGATACTCTGTTTGTTGGTAGTTGTGGAAGAGTAGATTTACCAGGAGGTAGCGCAAAGGAGCTTTATCACAGTCTATTTGATATTATAAGCAAGATGAATGAAAATCTAGTGCTTTATCCTGGCCACAACTATGGAAATTCTCCAACATCAACAATTGGGAGAGAGAAAAAAACAAACGTTGTATTGCAACCAAGAACAGAAAATGAATTTTTGGAATTTATGAATAGTGATTGATCATTGCAAGACGTAGAAGTGCTTGGAAACAAGCAAAAAGGATTAGAATTTATCAAGCAGACAGAACAAAGAAAATTCACATTTTCTCTAGTTATTTCGTATACTGCAACATCAGAAATACCGGGAATTACTATAGCTGGCGAAAATCCAGATTTAATAAAATACACGGGACCAGCTGACGCAGAGTTCATTCACTATGGACACTGCAAGAGCATACCAGTTATTCCCATGACGCCAGATGGTAAACCAACTCCAGCGTTGTTGACTAAAACAGCCTTAGAGGCAGCAAGCATACCTAGTGTTGTAATAAATGCAGGTAGTAAAGTACCCCCTAAACTTCCGTTCATAGATATGGGTTTAGAATATGGTAAAAACATAGAAAATGAATCCGCACTAAGCCAAGAAGGCGTTAGAAAAGCTGTTGAGTATGGAAGAATAATTGGAAGATTTCTGGGGGCTTCGACAGACTGTCTTGTAGTGGGTGAAAGTGTACCTGGCGGTACTACGACCGCTCTGGGAGTATTGACTGGGTTTAGTGTAAAGGCACTAGTTAGCAGTAGTATGCCTAAAAATCCTATAGAACTAAAAATTCGTATCATAAAAGAAGCCTTGAAGAGGCTAGACTCTAAAGATCCTTTTGATATAGTTGCACAACTGGGAGATCCAATGATTCCAACAATGGCTGGAATTCTTACTACCGCATCAGAGATATCAAAAGTAATATTGGCTGGAGGCACTCAAATGGCTGCAGTATTATGTTTTGCAAAAAAATTGGGCTTTGACGGTAAAAACACGGTTGTTGGCACCACCTCATACATTGCAGAAGATAAATCAGCTGATTTGCTTCGAACAATTGAGCAAATGTTAGATGTACCAATACTTGTCGCAAAACTCAAGCTTGGCCAATCTACAATTCCAGGACTCCGTTCTTACTCGAAAGGATTTGTAAAAGAGGGGGCTGGGGCTGGAGGCGCATCTATTGCATGCATGCTAAAGACTGGGATAGACTCAGAAAAGTTACTTTCTCTGACTGAAAAAGAATACCGAAGAATCACTTGACTGTTACAGACTTTGCCAAGTTTCTTGGATAGTCTGGATCAGTGTCTTTTTCAATAGCTGCATAGTAAGCCAAAAGCTGAACCGGCACTATTTCTATAAACGGATATACGGATTCATCTACTTGTGGTATTTCAATCCAATGATCATAGACCTCACTTGGTTTATCAGAAATTCCAATTATTTTTGCACCTCTGGCCTTTATTTCTCGAGCAGAGGTTAAAGTATCTGAATAAGTGGAATCATTTGGATTAATCATTATCACATAAGTGTTAGAGTCCATTAATGCAAGTGGACCATGTTTTAATTCCCCACCTGGAAGGCCTTCTGCATGTATGTAAGTAAGCTCTTTTAACTTCAGGGAGGCCTCTGAGGCAATTGGATAATGAATGCCTCTGCCCAGCACGTAAATATCTGATACGTCCTTGAGCTTCCTTGCAATTTCTTGAATATTTGAATGATCAGAGAGAATCTTCTGAATTGATTCGGAAACCTTACTTAGGTCCAAATTAATGCAACCTCCACATATCTTATCAACCATTTTGTATAAGACTGCGAGTTGCGATGTGAAACTCTTTGTTGCTGCTACTCCTATTTCCGGTCCACAATTTAGACCTATGGCGATGGATGATATTTGAACCAAAGATGATGTCATCATGTTAACAATAGAAATAATCTTGGCTCCTGAGTTTTTTGCAATCGTTACAGCTTCAATGACATCTGCACTCTCACCACTTTGAGATAGGGCAATTAGGATTGATTGCTGTTCAAAGATATCAGGTGAAAATTGGACTTCGCTTGATATGATGGGCTCAATCTTTATCTTTGCATATTTTGAAAATAGGAATTTTGCTATGAGCGCTGCATTATAGCTAGTTCCACTGCCTGTGATGTACAAAGTCTTTGCATGTTTGATAAAATCCGTTGCCAAGTCAAGCTCAAGTCTTGTGTTGTTAGCTGTGTTTGGGATTGTTGTAGGCTGTTCTGAAATTTCCTTGATGGTGAAATGAGCATATTCTCCTTTATACGCGTCAGCAAATTCCTTTGATACCTTAGTAATTTGATGTTGTACTGGGTTTGCCTCAAAATCAAAAATCTTAATTCCAGAACTATTAATGATCACAAATTCTCTGTTATCTAGATAGATGACCTCATCAGTATGTTCCACAAATCCTAGTACATCGCTTGAGATAAAATAACCATCCTTGCCAATTCCTATTATTAGTGGTTCATGTAGTCGAGCAGCAGTTAACGTGCCGTCTTCAAAAACTGCTACAAAGGCATAATTTCCTTTTAACTCAGAAACAGTATTAAGTAATGCTTTTTTTATTTCCTTAACTTTATCATAATGGTACTGGAGAAGATTAGCGATAACTTCGCTGTCTGTTTGACTTTTGAACTCATATCCCTTCTGTTGCAGCTCTTTTTTTAATTCTTCATGATTTTCTATTATTCCATTATGAACAATTGCTATCTCACCTGAGCTTGATGGATGGGGATGAGCATTAGTGTTAGTAACTTCACCATGTGTGGCCCAACGTGTATGCCCTATTCCCACTGTACCTGAAAGCTCATCAAGTTTTTCATTTTTATTTACCTCTAAAACGTTGCCTACTCCCTTTTTCACCAGTATTTGATTATTCGAAAATGTAGCAACACCGACACTATCATAACCACGGTACTCCATCCTCTTGAGTCCCTTTACTATTATGGGTGCAGCTGTGCTAAGGCCTAAGTATCCTATAATCGAGCACATATTGATATCTTATTACATTTCTTGATAAATAATAATTGTGTCTAATTTAATATTACAATGGTATTAGCACGCTATTTAACCTATAGGAGCAACTACCAAAAATGGAAATACAAACAGTAAAAGACAAAATTCTTAGATTCATTGAGAAGAAATTTAGGATATCGAGTAGTTTTTAATAATTGCGTGTGTTTTACTCGGTAGGTTGTTCGGTTTTATCGGGTTCGGACCCTTGTTTCGCTGCTTTAGTCAAATCTACTTCAGGTGCTAGATGTACTTGGCCCTCTTCTTCTATGGTAACAGTATATGATGGAACGGTAACCACTCTTTCTCCAATCATTACATGACCATGGACAACTGTCTGTCTTGCAAGATACGGGCTTTTTATCGAAGCTTTTTTCTGAATAACTGTTTGCAATCTGCGAGAAAGTACATCTGTAACCTTAAGATTCAATACATCATCTAGAGTAGAATTCTCTTTTACTAACCCTATCCTTGCCAATGATTTCATTAGCGTTGGTTCTTTTTTGTTTCTGACCTCTTGGGTCAATGCTAGAAGAGATCGTGCTTGATTTCTAATTCTTGAAAGTTCGGTGTGCGCCTTCCAAAGCTCTCTTTTGTTTTTAAGTCCAAAAGTTCCAAGTACATACAATTCTTCATTTAAGAGATCAAAATTTAGAGGACGCTTTGGCCGTCTCCACATTTTGTGTGAATTCTTTGGATGATCGCCCACTATCTCAACCTATTTTGTTTTCTTTTCAGTGGTAGGCTTAGTTGCAGGAGTTTTTGTGTCTTTTGTAGCTGCAGCACCACCCTTTGCAGGAGCTGCTTGACCTGCCGCAGCTGCAGGAGCTGTTGCTTGACCTGCCACAGCTGCAGGAGCTGCTGCTTGACCTGCCGCAGCTGCAGGAGCTGCACCTTCAGCAGGCACTCCAGCTGGAAGTATTTTACCTCCTTTACGAACCCCTACGGCACCACCTTTTCTTCCAGTAGTGCGGGTTCTTTGTCCTCGTACTTTTAATCCATATGTGTGACGGAATCCTCTCCAACTATTCATGTTTTTCTCTCTTTCTATATCGTTTCTAACATTAAAGTCAATGTCTGAAGTAATTAGATGCAAATCTTTTCCTGAGTCCATGTCTTTTCTTCTATTTAGAAACCATGATGGAATATTTACCGAAGAAGGATTCTTCATTGCTTTTTCAATCTCTTCCACTTGAGATTCTGTAAGAAAACCAATATTGCTATTGGGGTTTATTTTTAATATGTCTAAGACCGACTTTGCAAAATTATAACCCATACCTTTTACCTGACTGATACCTATTATTGTCTTCTTAGTACCGGGAATGTCCTTGCCCGCTATCCTAACAATGTGTCTATATTCTTGTGAAGACAAGTATTGAAAAATCCCTTATATCCGAGATAAAAACCATGCTAAAATAAATAATACTTTAAATCGGATATCAGGAGTATTTATCGTAATGACACAGGATCTTGAAAATCTTGTTAATCGAAGTTATACTTCAGAGCCAAAGTATACAGAAATAATGACGGGCGTTCCTGAGGACTACAAGCAAATTAGAACTCTAGGCGATCTCCTAGAGGTCAATTACAAAATAATCACTGCAAAAGAACAACTACGACAGAACCTGATTTCAAAAATAAGATCTAATAAAACAAAATATCCTGGAATCATAGGATTTGATGATGATGTTATTCCAGCATTAGACAGAGCTATTTTATCATGTCATGATATAATTTTGGTGGGACAAATAGGGCAGGCAAAAACTAGGATAGCTCAGATAATTGCCGAGTATTTGCTGTCTCCAATACCAATCATACGAGGAAGCATAACAAACGACTGTCCTATGGATCTGCCCCCAGAAGAATTGATTTTCTTATTGCAAGACAAGGAAAATCCTATGTCGATACCAAAATTTTACGTGGATACTGATAGCATGGAAAAAATTCGAGATAGCAAACTTGATACGGCTGTTGAATGGGTGGAAGGGAAACACAGATTCAAGTATGTATTGGCTACACCTGACATTTCTGTAAAAGATCTGGTAGGCCAAATTGATGCTATAAAGATAGCAAAAAAAGGCACAGAGATGTATGAAATTGAATCTTATTCCCCCGGTCAACTCATGCAGGCCAAGCACGGTCTTTTCTGTATTGATGAATTACCAGTACTTGACACTAGAAAACAAGTTGCCCTCCTGTCAGTATTACAAGAAGGCAGATTTACAACTGGTGCATACCCAGTTATTTTTGAACCAAAAACAGCATTCATTGCAACTGCAAACCCAATTGATTATACTCACTCGGGCAAAATAATTGAACCGCTCTATGATCGATTAAAGAGTCACATACACACACATTATCCACGATCCATTAAAGATGAAATGCTTATAATAACACAAGAAGCAAAAGTTCCCAAATCATTTATACCAATTTTCATGCTGAAAATTCTTGCCCGCATAGTTCAAAATGCACGTAAGAGTCAGGAAATTAATCAAGATAAGGGAGTGAGTGTAAGAATGGGAGTTCACAGCTTAGAACTGTTAGTAGGGGAAGCAGAAAGAATCAGAGCTATATCTCACAACATTCAAGCAGTTCCACGACCTTGTGACATTTTTTGTATTAGTCAATGTGTAAAATTTGAACTTGCAGAACTAGATGATACTGCTGAAAATCGCGAAAAGACACTAAAGAATTTGATTGCCAGTTCCATGAAAGATACATGTCTAGAATATCTAAACGATATCGATCCTAATCTTATTGAGACAATAAAAAAGGAGTTTGGAGGACAAACCTTTCACGTTTCTCAAGGTATCGTGGGTTCCAATAGCACGCAGACATCATATGATAATCAACTAAAAGATTTTAATTCTCTTTCTAGTCTTGTAAACGAAACAGCCCAGAAAGCAATATCTGAACAAGATGAATTTATTAAGGCAGCACAAAAGTACAACATTCCAAGTGACTCCATTATTATTTCTGAAAAAACACAAAGTGAACTAAGAGCTGCAACTACAGAATTAGTCTTGGAAGGCCTATTCTGGATGGAACCAAAAATTTTGGATAAGAAAGAGGGTGGTTATGTTGCTGTCTAGTACAAAAAATTTTGTCTATTTCTTAAGTGAAAGTAATCAATCAGAAAGTTCTGAATCTCAAATATCAAACGAAAAATTAACTCAGATACTCAAGACAATCGCAAAACAAGCACTTAAAGAGAAGACAACCTCACTGCAGGCTTTGGAGCAAGTACTACAAGGAGTAATTCAAGAATCATCGTCCGAATATCAACTTGTCAAGGATACAGAACAGGAGATGGATCTGAGAGGAAGCAATGAACCCATAACAAAATACTTACAAAAACTCGGTTATCTCAAAGATGAAAAAAAATGGCTCACAAACAAGGCGTTTTTCGAAATAGGACAGAGATTGCTTGAAGACACAATAAAAGCAATAAATGAAGGAGGATTTGGATTTCATGAAACAAGTAACCTTGGTACCGGAAACATAATACTGGATACTACTAGAAAACTCGAGTTAGGTGATGACATCAAGAATTTAGATGTATCTGGAACTATATTGAATTCTGTTAAGAGAGTTAAAAGTAAGAAAACTACAATCGAATTCCCACTACAATTAGAATTTGACGATTTTGAAAAATTTGAAACAAAAGAAGAAGTAAAGGTTACTGTTGTTTACTGTATAGACCTCAGTTCTACGATGAAATATTCCTTGACTTCTGGTGAAGGCAGCAGAATCGAAGCCGCAAAAAGGGCCTTATGGGCACTATATGTACTAAACAAGAAGTTTTTCCCAAATGATTCTATCTACGTCGTGGGTTTTGGTTCTTTAGCATCAGAAGTAAAACCTCACGATATACCATACCTAAAAACATATGATGCCAATGATAACTTTCTGCACTATACCAATTACCAAGCAGCATTCAGGCTAGCACTTAGAATTCTCAAGAAAGATGGCGCACACAACAAGCGAATTGTACTGATAACTGATGGTCAACCCAGCGCCTGTTTTATTGATGATGAATCACAGCGAAATGCTATACTGTCAGACAAACCATACTCGCATTTCTATAAGCCTGATGAAACCACACTTTCTAAAATGGAAGAAGAGCGAAATGTAAAATTGGATATTGGAAAAGAAATGGTATACCTTTGTTACAGATACAGACAGGTAGATCCAGCTATTGAAGCAAAAACTCTACAAGAAGCAAAAAAATGTAAAAGAGAAGGAATTGAGATCGATACAATTATGGTTAGTGAAGAAGCAGATCTTTTGAAATACGTAGAAAACCTTGAAAAATATCTGAAAGGAAGAGCCTACTATATAAATCCGGAAAAGATCGACAGAGTTCTTATCACTGATTTCATATCTAACAAGAAAAAGATATTGAACTCTAGGCATGGTTGGTAAATTTGAGCCAAAATTTTGAGAAACGAAAAATGATCGAAACTTTGATTGACCCCAATGTATCTGTGATAATTGCTGAACTTGAAAATGGTGAAAAAGACTCAATCTATCTGACCAAAAAATTAAGACTCTCTCTAGATGAGATAAAAGCGCGATTATCGTATGTGATTGAACACGGTTTTGTTATGATGAATCAAAATGATGACAAGACTCTTTTTAGAGCTGACATGGATAAACTCAACAAAATTATGGAAAGTGATGAAAACTTTACAGATGTAGTAGACGGTTTAACTGAGCTCGATCAGTATCTTAACTAACTAGTTTTACCTCGACTTTTTATTAAATACAACATACCAACAACAAGACTACCAAGTCCAATTACTAGCACTATAGATACCAAAATGTCTAGTATTGTCATGCCCTCAGATTGATTCTGTTGTTTACTTGCTTGATTGTCTATTGTAGTTTGAGACTGGTATACCGTAGCACCTATTCCAATTATAATTAGGACCCCCCCAACTACTAGTATAATTTTTGGTTTTGCCACAACGGTCATGTTCTATAACGCCTTAGTTAAAACTTCACAATAAAATTATTCATTGCATCACTATCAAGGACAAGAACAAATCATTCGACAACATTATTTTCTACATTATATCATATAACATAGTTGTACAGAATATTGGCAATTCTCATAGTTATGTTGCTCATTTTACCTAATACATCACCAGTAAATGTGAAAGCATTTTCTGATCATCCTAACCTAATTGTCTCTGCAGAAAACAGCGTGTTTGTGAATCACTTTTTTGGTCCAATGGTAGTAGAAGTAATAGTAAGAGACGATAATCGCCAACTTGATCAAGCCCAAGGGGAACCTATTGTTACTGTAAATGGTAGAAACTTGCGTATGATCCAAAGCTCAGATGGTAATTGGTATGCATTTTTTGCAAACGTTGACAAAGCAAAACAAGCTGATAAAATAGCAATTTCTGCACCTGGGCAAAGCCTAGATTTTGGTGTCTTTTGTTCTGGTTCCACACCATCCACGATTCTTGGTGCTGATTTTTCACAGACTGACGGTGTAGCTATTCCTGATTCTGCAGGATTATCTGGTACAACTCAAGGTGCTGCAAGTCTTACTCCGTGTTCTGGCACCCCACTTCCGCCTACAAATCAAAATAATGTTGTTAGGTACATTCCATCTTTGAATACAAATGCAAATGTGCCGGTAGGACAAATAGGGATAAACCAAAACGCATGGCCCTTGATTCAACTTTTTTCCTTTAGCAATTCTGTAAATGTAGAATACAATCGTGCTGGTGGAACACAAAGTGTAGACCTTACATATTTTGATATTCCAAACATAACATTACAACTGGATAGAACAGAATATCCTTCTGGTTCTGAAGTACTTGCAACAATAAATGACAATCAACTAGATATCGATCCTACGTCTCCTGATTCTTGGACATTCAATGTGGGCTCTCCTGAAGCTACGTTCTATCAAGCATTTGCAGAAGCAGGAACTAGTGCGGGTGGGTCAGGATTTATTAATTTGTTGCCATCTCTGAGCAGCCTTGGTTTCCACGACAATGGTCATTTGAAAATGGATCTTGGAGATGTAGTGAATCTAAAAACCAATTCTCTTCAAACAAGTACATCTATCACAGCAAATAGCATAACTTACAACAAATTAGTGACTTTTGTTGAAACAGGTCCAAATACTGGCATTTTTGAGAGTTCTCTTAACAGTATATCCACAATTAGTATTTTACCAAATGCGCCTAGATCCAATTCAGGATCAATAAACTACAATTTACAAGGAGTCTCAATAGTCTCTGGTGTATCTACAGCAAGTCTATCTGTTGGAAACACTCAATCCCAATTTAATCCAGGGCAAAAGAAAACAATTACTCTTGTAGACAATGTTCAAAACCTAAACTCTGGTTTGATCGATCAACTAGACGTATTTCGAAGTTCTGCCGTTATACCTACATTAAAGATTGGAAATCCTATAACTCTGGGCAGTGCTTCAGATGTCAATTTTTATGTAAATCCAGTAGGCTTTACAAGCCCAATATTTGCATCATCTAGTGTTCCTGACATTAATTCAGAGAGATTGATAATAGATACACGCTCACAACCAGCTACAAGTTTTACAAAGATTACTTTGAATCTGGGAACAACAGTTCTATCTCTCAAAGATTTGTTTATAGACACGAGCCAACCTAACTCGGGAGGAACCAATTGGGTAAATTATGATTTTAGATCATTTCAAAAACAACTTGGAATTAATTCATTTTCTGATACAAGCATGACCTTACACTTTGGAGGATTACCCGGTACATCATCTGTACAAATCATAGCACCTGGAACCATAATATCTGGAAACGGTCTTGTTCAGATAAGTGATACTGCTATTGCGTCAATAGAATCAGTGCCGTCTACTTTATCAGTATTTGTAGAAATTAATTTTGGGACTTCAGGTAATATCTCAAACGAAAATGATTCTCAACCAATTGTCTTCGACTTGTTTTCTTTTGGAAGTAAGGACAACCAAAACATAAATAATGCTGAATATCGAGCAGAGCTACAAGAAACATCAAGTAATTCTGGTATATTTTCAGGCACAATGGAATATGCAATAACAAATCAACTAAATCAATTTGATCCTAATCTAATAAAAAATCTTAGAACATTTGGAAGTAATATCAAATTTCTTGTCAATGAAGAATTAACTGATAATAAAAGCCCCAAATTCTCAATTCTAAGCTCTCAAGTAGGAGGACAAGAAACTATCGTTACAGCAATGAAGGCTGTTCCAACACATACCGGAACAGTTACTTTAGATTCTCCAAGTTATAGATTGGGTCAAACAGTAACAATCACTGTATATGATCCAGATCTAAATACGGAAGCAGACACTATCCAATCGTATACTACAGTAAATGATCCAGGTTCTCCTGCTGATGACACAATAGGTGATAACTCTGGCAATATACTTCTTGAAGTCTGGATAAAGGGGTTCATATTCCATCACTGTACAATAAACGGTGTTCCTTATGGGGGTCTTGCTGCAACAGGATTTACTTTAACTGAAACAGCTCCTGGAAGTGGTACTTTCAAAGGTTCTTTCAAAATGCCAACACAAATCTGCAGTGAGGATGGAACTAGTCTAATTTCTCCTATAGGTGGGAGCGTTGAAGCATGGTATCATGATTTTATGGATGAAAAAGGCAGTTCTGTTATTATAGGCTCTAGAGTCTTTACAGACTCAAGCTCGTATACAACAAATAATCCCACTCAATATAGGATCGTCAAATTAACCCAAATCAGTGATGATAGTGGTCGGCCACTAATACAAAGTCCACAAGTTGGGCAAACAATAAATTTTAAGACATTGATTACAAACTATAACATAAAGTCACAGACGTTATCGTATATAGTACAAGTCAAAGATAACCAAAACAAAATAGTGTTCTTGAAATGGTTGGATGATAACATTCAATCTTCTTCCACTAATAGCGAAACAATTTCTTGGAAACCAACTATGTCTGGAAATTACCATGTAGAAATTTTCTTATGGGAGGGGATGAATTCATTAATACCACTAACTGAGGAACAAGAATACGCATTACAAATCCTTTCCTGATTCATATAGAACATTTCTAAAAATTATATTTGCTCTTGTATGGTGACACTACGCGTAATTCTTGTACTACTTGTTTCAATACGTCTACCGTTTTATCAATTTCTTCTTCTGAATTTATAATTCCAACAGTGAGTCTCAAAGACCCGGTTATCTGTTCGTGTGAAAAGCCCATTGCTTTCAATACATGCGATGCCTTTTGAACTCTAACTGAGCAAGCAGAACCTGTTGACGCTGCAATTTTGCTCTCATCAAGTTTTATGATAAGGTCTTCACCACTTACACCAAGGAAAGTGAAATGAGTGTTGTTTGGAATCCTTTTATCAGGATGACCATTCAGTGTAGTACAAGAAATTTCATTTATAATCCTACTAACTAGTTTTGTTGTCAGTTTTTTGTAATGAGCAATATTATCTGTCATACTATCTTTTGCTAACTTGCATGCCATTCCAAATCCAACAATGTTTGCAACATTTTCGGTTCCTGATCTCAATCCTCTTTCTTGCCCTCCACCTAGTATAAGGGGTGATATTTTTATGCCATTTCTAATGTATAATGCACCAACTCCTTTTGGTCCATTGATTTTATGAGATGATATGGATAACAAATCAGCTCCTATCTCTCTGACATCAATTGTAGTCTTTCCAACTGCCTGAACGGCATCTGTGTGGAAGGGAATCTTATTCTTTTGTGCTATTCTAGCTATTTCCTTTATGGGTTGAATCGTACCGACCTCATTGTTGGCATACATTATTGTAATAAGGCAAGTCTCATCAGAAATCTCATTTTTTAGATTTTCAGGATTGACAAGTCCATATTTGTCTACAGGCAGGTATGAAATTCTGCATCCTTCTTTTTCAAGTCGCTTACATGGTTCAAGAATGGCATCATGCTCAATAGATGATGTGATGACATGTTTTCCTTTTGATTGATATGCGATTCCATATATCGCAGTATTATTTGATTCAGTGCCTCCTGATGTTAGAAGGATTTCATTGCTATCTGCGTTAATCATATCCGCAATTCTTTTCCTTGCATTTTGAATAGCTAAATTAGCAAGTCTTCCGTACTTGTGTATCGAAGATGGGTTTCCATACTGCTCCTTAAAGAATGGGATCATTTCTTCAACAACTTTCTCGTGAACTGGAGTTGACGCAGCGTTATCCAAGTAAATCAATCTGTGATCACATTAAGTTTTCCCGGTCTGTATCCATCAGGATCAATTAGGATAATTTCGAAACCTAACTCCCTCAAACATCTCTCCAAGATTAAGAATTTTTTTTTGTCTCTGAGAAGATTCATTTCATTCTTATTTACTTCTATTCGAGCGTATTTGTCGAAATCACGTACTCGTACTTGGCTTACTCCGAAAAGCTGTCTTACTATAATTTCACTCTTCTCAATTCGTCTCAATTTTGTGGCTGTTACTGTAAGACCCCAAGGAATCCGCGATGCAAGACAGGAATTGGATGGTCTGTCATAAACAGAGAGCCCTGCTTCTTTTGCACAATTTCTTACATCAGATTTTGTGAGTCCAACTTCAACAAGTGGACTTTGAATGCCATTATTTTTTAATGCTATTATTCCTGGACGATATTCTCTCAGATCATCCACGTTTGTACCATCTACTATTAGACTCAGATTTTCGGCCCTAGATACATTGAGTAGGTGTTCTGATAGTTCTGTTCTACAGTGGAAACATCTACCTCGATCATTCTTAACAAAATCAGCATTCTCAAGCTCATTATATTCTATAACAATATGCCGAATTCCTATTTCAGAACAAATCCTTTTGGCAGACTCTAATTCTTCTTGTGCTAAAGTTTTGTAGTCAGCAGTAACAGCTGCAGAAAGCTTGCCAAGAGATTTGTATGCAGAATATGCTACCAGTGCACTGTCTACTCCACCTGACAGTGCAACAAGAACCCTTTCTTTTCCATCGAACCATTCAATTAATTGTTTTAATTTGGTCATTTTAGATGGAGCCTTTCTTTTATCTTTGGCGATATCAAATCTACAGCATCTTTAAATGATATATCTAATGATTCTGAAACTGATTTAATATCCTCTGATTCTACTTTGAAATGCTTTACAGTATCATTATCTTTTGCAATCTTACATCTCACTGTAAAGCTTTTTCCATGTATGACAACAGGCACGGACACTAAAATTCTTGGAACGACATAGCGATTAGAAGCTCTTACTCTCACTCCAAGTGTGCCTGTCTCTGAAACGAGGATATCTATTAAGCCATTTACTGTAGATGCATCACAAATCACGGTGATAAGATTAGCGGGTCTCCCTTTTTTGGTTATGGCTGGTGATACTGTAACATCTTTTGCACCATTAGAGATTAATTTATCAATTACTAATCCAATGACCTCGCCTGACACATCGTCAATATTTGTTTCAAGAATTTGTACTGAATCTTGTAGAAATTGATGAGCTGACTCACCTTTAACAATTTTTAGAACATTAGCAAATCCATCAAAATCTTTACTTCCTGCACCATATCCAATCGTTTTTATCTTCATAGGAGGATAAAATTCCGAACACTTGCGTGCAAGATTAACTAATAGACTTGCTCCCGTTGGAGTAGTAAGTTCCTCTTTTGCTTGTCCGCCAGAGATGATAATGTTTGACCCACGAAATATTTCCAGAATTGCACTAGCGGGATTTGATACCGTCCCATGAGAAAAGCTAAGTTTTCCGCCCCCAACAGCTACAGGGGTAGAAATAATTTCATCAGAAAAAAATTTCAGATCGTCTAGTGCTATTGCAGAGCCAACAATATCTATAACCGTATCCATATTTGATGCTTCATGAAAATGAACTGATTCAAAAGGTTCTCCATGAATTTTGGATTCTGCGTTAATTAAAGACCTTATACTCTCTTTAGCAAAAACTTTGGCCTGTTCCGATAAACCAATTTTATCCGATGCCAACAATATGCAATTTTGAATCTCAATTGCCTTCCTCTCATGGCTATCTTCTTTTATATTCAAAAGAAGACGAGTAGCTTCTGTACCATGTTTTACTATCTTCTCGAAATCAATCTTTTGAATTTTGGAACCCGGAAAATAGTTTTCAGTAGAATATATACCATCGATTATTTTAGATTTGTTAGCCCCAATGTTGACTAGAGCAGATAGTAGCATATCTCCTGAAATTCCAGCTATCTGTGCGTCAATTACAAGTACCATAAGCTTCTAAAAAGATTGGAATGCATATAAATTGTAATTCTATATATCAATTGAAGAATCTAAACATATTTTTCGTTATTCTATTTTATTCCATAAATCAAATAGTGAGGTTTAATTAGTGATTAGAGGGACGCCTGTTTATGATTACAATTATCGGGTCTGGAAAAGTTGGAGGCGCAGCTGCACTTTTCACAGCCCTTAGAAAAGTTGCCGATGAAATTCTTTTGCTTGACGTTGTGCAAGGTCTTCCTCAGGGAGAAGCTATGGACCTTAATCATATGCTTTCAGAAAAAGGAGTAGATGTGGGCATTAGAGGCTCAAACGACTATTCTGAAATGAAAGGATCAGACATTGTGGTTGTGGTGGCAGGGTCGGGGAGAAAACCTGGTATGACAAGAATGGACCTCTTGAAAATTAACGCGTCGATTGTAAAGGGAATTGTTGAAAATATCAGAAAATTTGCAAAAGATTCAATGATAATACCTGTAACAAACCCTCTAGATCCAATGGCATACCTTACCTACAAAGTATCAGGATTTGAAAGTAATCGAGTATTTGGTATGGGTAACATGCTAGATTTGTCAAGATTTGTTCAGTTCATCCATGAATCAACGGGTTATTCTCGCCAATCAATTCGTGCACTTGTGATTGGCGAGCATGGCGAAAATATGTTACCGTTGCCAAGATATTCAACAGTAGGCGGAATACCATTGACATCTATCCTATCAGCAGACAAAATTGAAGGAATTGTACAAGGTACAAGACAAGTAGCTGCTAAGGTAATTGAATTAAAAGGTGCGACCGTACATGCTCCAGGTAATGCGATTGCTACTATTGTTGAGGCAGTGATAAGAGACACAAAACAAGTTATACCTGTTGCAACTTATATAGACGGAGAATATGGATATTCAAATGTGTCAATTGGTGTACCTGCCATTATAGGTAAAAATGGTGTTGAAAAAGTAATAGAATTAGACTTGAATTCTACTGAAAAAGAGTGGTTTAAGAAGGGTATTGAAAGCGTAAAGGATGGAATTTCAAATCTTGAAGTCTGATTAAATTTTTAACCTAACCATAATTACTAATATTGTTGGAACTTAGCAAAATTCTGGAATCGCTTGATCTTGGAAAGATAAACGTGCCTAAAGCAAAGAAATTACTTTCTCTCTATTCAATTGAAAAAATAGAAGATTTTGCAAAGCTTGATGTTGGAAGAAGATTGCGCCGTGGTATCCCTGAGGTAATATTTGCCGAAAAAAAACAATTGACAGACTTAAAAAAAATTATTCTCAACGCAACGCCAAGATCAGAATTTGTCTTGGTTTCTCGGATTAACAAAGATTATTATAAAAAAATACTCTTGTTTTCACGAAGGAATAAGCTAAAGACTAAGGTTGGTAGGAATACTACATCTATACTATTTTACAAAAAACTGCATTCATCTGGTGGTAAGGTTGGAATACTAACTGCTGGCACTTCTGATATTGGTGTAGCGGAAGAAGCTAGGCTAATGTGTGAAGCGATGGGATGCGAATGTATTTCCAGTTATGATGTGGGAATAGCAGGTCTTCACAGGGTTTTCCCAATGATAAAAAAAATGATTCATGAGGAAGTAGATGCGATAATAGTAGTTGCTGGAATGGAGGGAGCTCTTGCATCGATAGTTTCATCATTAGTAGATATACCAGTAATAGGAGTACCTTCTTCAGTTGGATATGGTTACGGTGAAAAAGGAATAGCAGCTTTGGCATCAATGCTACAAAGTTGTACTTTGGGCCTTTCAGTAGTAAACATAGACAATGGTATAGGGGCTGGCGCTTTTGCTGCAAACGTAGCAAATCGAAGCGTAAGAAAGAGAATCAGGTCTTAATAATTCCAATATTAGCTAATTCGGAACCAATTCCATATCCTATAAGAGCAATCCCAGTACCAAGTCCCGCCATCTCTAATCCCCCACGAAGTATGCTTAGATTCGCTATCTTCGATTTTATTGCACCTATGACGAATGATGCAGAAAGACTGGCACCTATTGCTATTAGAAGTGGCACGTAACCACTTGAAAAAAAGTATGGGATGATTGGTAATATTCCGCCAACAAGAAACGCTCCGAACATACGAACCGCACTTTTCAGAGGACTTCCTACTATTTCCAAATTTAACTTTAATTCTTCCGTAAGCATAGTGTCAAGCCAAACTTTCTTGTCTGAAGTAATTTTGTTTACAATATTTTCAAGCTCAGTTCCAGTGAAACCTTTTGCTTTGTAAACATCTTCTATTTCTTGCCTTTCTGCTCCGGGAACATTCTCCATCTCCCACTTTTCACGCTCAATTTCTGAATGTAAAATCTGTCTCTGTGATTTTACTGCCAGATAATTCTGGACTGCCATAGCTTTTGCTCCCGTAAACATTGCGACTATTGCAGCAAGTATGATTATGCTAGAAGAAACATCAGCTCCTCCTACTCCTGCCACTATGCCCAATGATGTATTGATTCCATCGCCAAAACCAAAGACAAAATCCCTTATTGAACTACTTTCCTTTTGATGAGGTTCTATATGTCTTGGTTCTGATATGTTCACTCTGTACAGTATATGATACTAGTTTATATGTCAAAAGCAAAAAATTTCAAAATAAGACAAGAAGGTAAACGATTTATATCATAGTAGAAAAGAACTATGGAAGGAAATGTCAGGGAAGAGGATAGTTCTAACTGCAGACCGTAGCCTTATGACTAATTATCGGGGAAATTTTCTTTACGGATTTATCGCATGTGGTCCCTACGAACTTGTTCCAGAATGGGTTTTCGATAAGGTCTTTTGTCCTCCAGTAGAAACAAATCAAGTTACTGGAGAGGCAAAGGTTGCACAAGTAGGATTACGTAGAGTAGAATCCGCACTTTTACAAGGTTACAAGAGGGAGGAAGTTTTCATAGCTAATCCGGACTACTTGGAAAAATGCATAGGACCTGATACGAAAGTAGTGGGAATTAACGTGATGGATCCACTTGGTATGGCCCCTGTTACGACTACCATGTCACCAGAAAAACTCTCGTATGTTGCAATGAAATTCAAAAGAATGTGTGCGAAGATCATTCAACTAAAGAAAAAACATAATTTCCATGTGGTTGTTGGCGGTAACGGTGCATGGGAACTTGCAAAAACTGATAGAATGAAGATCCACGGTCTCGATACAGTGGTAGTAGGAGAAGCTGATGAGCTTGCCTTAGATCTATTTCATGATTTGGAAAAGGGAGATGCGCCAGAATTGATGCACTGCTTTGTTAAGAATATTCAGAACATACCAATAATTCAAGGACCCACAGTTAATTCACTTATTGAAGCCATGCGAGGGTGTGGACGAGGTTGTGACTTTTGTGATGTAAACAAGAGATCAAAAAAAGATCTTCCATTGGAAAGACTTCAACACGAAGCAAGAATAAATCTAAACTATGGTTTTGATTCAATTTGGTTACATTCAGACGAAATGCTCCTTTATGGTTGCGATAATAGGGAATTTAGACCAAATTATGATGCCATAATTGAATTATGGCATGGACTCAAATCTCTAGGTGCAAGATTTGTTGGAACTACGCATATGACATTCTCAGCTGTATGCGCTGATCCTAAACTCCTTCATGACATGTCAGAGGTTAATGGAATGAGTAATGAGAAATGGCTTGCCACAAACCTTGGTATTGAAACAGTAGCACCACGAATGGTAAAGAAACATCTTGGAGTTAAGACAAAACCATTTTCAGTGGATGAATGGGGATGGGTTGTCAGAGAGGGTGCCAAGATACTGAACCAAAATCATTGGTTCCCAGCAGCTACTTTGATAATAGGTTGGCCTGACGAAACACCTGATGAAACTCAATACACCATAGATCTGATTGAAGATTTCAAACGAACCAGCATGCGTGGGCTTGTTGCACCTCTACTCTATCAAGATTTTAATGAAAAGAACTCGATGCACTTTGGTAATCTTAATGAATCTCAATTTACATTGTTCTGGAAATGCTGGGAACACAATCTACGAGTTATCAATGATATAATTCCTATAATTATTAGGAATAAGACGTTTGGTCCTCCAATGAAACTTGCAATGTATGTTATGATAAAGGCTGGAACATGGGCAATTATGCGTTACTTACGTGGTCTATGTAAAGAATTATTCAATGGAAAACTTCCGGAAGATATTATAGAAAAATATGCCAGAAGCAGATCAGTTAACGCACCTGCCTATACTAGGTAGATTTCTCTAGCTCTTTGATAGCTGCATCTGCAATGGTATTCTTTTTTGGTGTTAAAACAACAAAATAATTTTTATCTGTTCTTTCTGCAGTTTCCACGATTCTAAATTTCTTGAGATTCATATCAAATTCCAGTAGCTTTCCATTTAGTTTACCTTTAGTGTACACCATGAGATAGGAATTACCCGAGGTGAGATTGAGAGGTATGATCGAAAAGATGTATCCTTTGTACGAATTTATAGGTAACACGTTCTTCATTGGTGGAGCCATAGTAGACATGTATACAAATATGTCTTCAGGAGAATCAAATTCCTCAAATTCGAAATTCATTGTTTGTCCTTTAATATTGCTGTATAATAATCTAAGTACATCTTGATAATATAGTAGAAATTACAATTTATTTTATCATGTAGATAAACTTAGAAATTATGGATCCAGATAAAATAATGAACCAATTTATTAGAAGAAAATAACACGTCTAGTATTTTGGCATGAATCTTAGTCCAGTCTTTGCAGATACTGCAATTATTGATATGATTGCAATTGCAAGTACTAGAGCTGCGATCGGACCAAATTCTGGAATTATCATGGTTCCAATTATGTCTATCTTGGTATCGCCTTGGTGAAATGGAATGCTAAGAATTCTAACAGAAGGATTCTTTGTCTCCGTGAATTGTATGAGTTTCTGACTCACTGTGACTATGTAATTACTGTCTTCAAGCTCATTTGGATTTATTTTGATCCCGGCCATAATTTGGTCTTGGGTTAAATTAGCAGGAACCTTAGCATCCATAAGCTGTCTTGGAAGAGTTAGTGTCAAAGAACCGTCGGACGGAGCATCAATTGTAATTTCTAGCATGAACTTGTCGGCATAGACATCCATACTCTTCACCGAAGCTCCGTTTTTGATGATATATGGAATATCGTAGGTGACTCCACCTGCTTGTAAATGATACACGTCATTTATCACTTCACCAAAAATAATTCGGCCATTACCACCACTATAGTAGAAAGTTGCATTAGCTTGAGTATATCTGCCATAGTTTGTAATGATTGTATAATTTCCAGCATCTTTCCAAAGTGGACCTGTGACTTTGAAAGTGGTTGTAAAACTTCCGTCTGACGCAGGTAATAATTGAGCTATCCCAACTAAATTTTTCAAAGGACTTACAATTTTTAGTGCTATAGCTGTTTGATTTTCCAGATGTCTTACATGACCAGTGATAACAACCGCATCCCCTTGATTATACGATGGTAGATCCGTTTTAACTATCAGAGGAGGAATATTAGACAGATTTGTTTGATTGTTATGTAGCAGGTTGTAAGCCGTTGTCTTGTTCGCATTTGGATTAGACGGACCAGCAGTTTGTGCAAATACTTGAAATGAAACCAGCACAGAAATTACCATAATTCCAACTAATGCTCCGCAAATGACACTTGAGACTCTCATATTTGCTAGCCAATACTCAATGATCTTGAGTATTTATGTATTGATAAAAGAAAATTTGACTTGTAGTTCTAGTATTTTGGCATGAATCTTAGTCCAGTCTTTGCAGATACTGCAATTATTGATATGATTGCAATTGCAAGTACTAGAGCTGCGATCGGACCAAATTCTGGAACTACTTGTGTACCGATGATCTCAATGTCTTGATCACCCTGATAGAATTGTATTGTCAGATTTCTATAATTGCTGTTTGACGATTCGCTTTGTGACTTAACCTCAGCTCCATCTATCAGGATTATGAAAGCATCATCCTGTCCAGAATTTGTTTTTGCATCAACTAATGCCCTTGGTATCTGAATTGTTATGGTTCCATCAGTTGTAGAATTGATAGATATTATAAGAGATATGCTTTGTGTGTCTATACTAATATCTTTTACAGTTCCACCTGTGATTGTATAATTCACTCCAAAGGTTTGTTGACTAGTTGGATCCTTGACTTCAAAGACATTGCTTACAGACGGAATAGAGCTTTGGAAGATAAATGTAGTCTGTGCTGTTACGCCGGGAAGTGCATACTGTACTTTAACCGTATAGGTGCCACTTGCTCTCCAATAGACACCTATCGCCTTAATCGTGTCAGTATATTTGCCATCTTCTGAGACATCAATCTGGTCTACATGAACAAGATTGTTGTTAGGATCAAAAATTTGAATTGAGAGTTGGGTATTTTTAACGGGTGATTTGACAGATCCGGAAATGACAATGGTGTCACCTAGGAGATAAGATAGTTTGTCTGTACTGACAGTAATTGGAGGTGCAGATGGGGGAGAGGGTGACGAAACTTGTCCAAAACCGGGTATGAAAAATGTAGAAATAATAATGAGTGAAATTAGAACAAGAACATAACGCATGTTCGATTTGTCTTTCTGCTGTATATTTCCTTTACTATGCTAGTAGTAAAAAAATGAAAAAGTAGAGTTGTTCTAGTATTTTGGCATGAATCTTAGTCCAGTCTTTGCAGATACTGCAATTATTGATATGATTGCAATTGCAAGTACTAGAGCTGCGATCGGACCAAATTCTGGAACTACTTGTGTACCGATGATCTCTATCTTCTCAGATCCTGCTTGAAATAGAATTGTTAAAGCTCTGGTGTCGGCGCTTGGCGTATCCACAAAATTATCTTGTTCTTCATCGTTTACTAGAACCAAGAAACCATCGTCTTGTTGTCCGGTTTTTGAATCAAGCACTGATCGTGGAATGTTGAGGGTTATTTGACCATCATTATCTGCCTGTATGTTCACTGTGAGGCTCTTAGATGAAGTGCTCAGTGTTGCTCCAGAAGCTGTTCCGCCATCAATACTGTAATCAATACAGTACAGTGCATTTCCTATTGTTGCTGAGAGTTGTTGCGATGTGCAACTTGTCTCGCCACCTCCAGGCATAGAGAACTCTGTTGTATCTGTATGTAATCCCTGTTGAGAGCCGTATTGAACATAAATGGTGTATGTCCCACCTACTGTCCATAATGGACTTGAGGTGTTGATTTTTGTTTGGAAGTCCCCATTGTTATCAACTGTGAGCTGATCAACTTCAACAACACTTCCTTCCGGATCAGAAACTTTCATTGTCACAGTTTGCCCGGTTATAGGTGATAGGACATGACCAGTGACAATTATTGTTGATTGTCGGTCGTAGGCATCCTTATCTGTTGATATAGAGATTGGCAGGATTTGTTGAGACCAAGTACTGCTGCTGAGAGTGCTTGCACTATTAGCATATGTATCAGCCGGTGATTGAGCAAATGCCGGCAAAATACCTACTACAGCCGCCATAGCAAGAATAGCGATCAACGCATATTCTTTATGAGTACTCATCTTGTCTGCGATTAAGCAGAATGGATATTTATGTATATTTAAAAAATGAAAAAATAGAGTTGTTCTAGTATTTTGGCATGAATCTTAGTCCAGTCTTTGCAGATACTGCAATTATTGATATGATTGCAATTGCAAGTACTAGAGCTGCGATCGGACCAAATTCTGGAATTATCCATGTACCGATGATCTCTATCTCTTCAGTTCCATCAGAAAAAGGAATTGATAGGGTTCTGTCGGTTGGTGTTGTATTGGTTTCTTGGAAATCAGTATTTTCTTGGCCGTCGTTTAACACAAAGTACTTGTCATCAGTCTGATTGTCGTGCATCTTTGCCTCAATAAGTCCTCGTGGGAGCGTTATTGTTAATACTCCATCCCCAAAGGTCTGTATTGATACAATAAGGGATTTTGACTGGATATCAGCCTTTATGCCTAGGACTTTACCATTAGTGATACTATAAGTAACGGAAAAGTCAGTACCCTCCACCTTAATAGTGTTACCTCCCCCTCCACCGGAACCTGCGAACTGGAAGGTCGTAGTTGCTGATCTGTCTTTGCTACCAAATTCAACCAGTACGCTGTAGGTACCAGCACCCTGCCATAGACTGCCACCAGCCATAATAGTTGTAGAATATGCCCTGTCAGTTCCAAGATCAACCTGATCCACTTTGATTACGTTTCCTATGGGATTTCTGATGATGACTGTAACGGGAGTACCTGAGATGTAATCTTTGGTTGAACCAGATATTGTGACCTTGTCTCCATCATTGTAAGAAGGCTTGTCTGTAGTCACAGTAATTGCAGATGAGGATGATGAAGGAAATGTATTTCCAATCGTAGAATTTGTATCTGTTAAATTCTGGGTAGAATAAGGCGATGCAAATGCAGGTGCTACTCCTGCAGCACTAACCAGAATTGCAAGTAAGGCACATCCTTTAAAGCGAGTACTCATCCTGGTTGGTGGATAAATTTTTTTACTATTTAAAGTTGCGGAAAAAATTATTGACAAAAAGTACTAATTTTGAAACATCTCCGATTAGATATATATTAACCTCTCGGTAGAAGCACCGTAGTTTGTTGATTAGTTATGTGTTTACAGCTAATGTTCAAAGGAGATTTTCAAAATGTTAGGTAAGAAAGAGAAAATACTAATTCCAGATCACATCTACGTTCCAAAACACGAGATAATGACCAAGGAAGAAGCTGAACAAGTTCTTGAAAAATATCATACAAAACCAACCGAAATGCCGCTAATTTATGTAAGTGACCCTGCGATTAGGGGTTTAGGGGTAAAACCTGGTGACATGATAAAAATAACAAGAAAGAGTTCTACAGCTGATGTAAGTGTCTACTATAGATACGTGGTGGAAGAGTAATGGCAAACATTTCAAATAAACGCTGGCCTATCATTCAGGATATTCTAAAGAGAGAGGGTATAGCTAGACAACATCTTAATTCCTATGATGAATTTCTTGAAAGAGGACTACAAAGCATAATTGATGAAGTTGGCCAGATTGAAATAGAAAGTGCAGAATATCCATACAAGATTCAACTAGGAAAAGTGAAACTTCAACAACCACGTATGATGGAATTAGACGGTTCAATAACTCATATAGCTCCAATGGAAGCACGATTAAGAAACGTAACCTATGCTTCTCCAATAATGCTTGAGGCAAGTGTGGTAGAGGATGGTAAAATTCTTGAATCAAGATATGTTCACATTGGAGACATGCCTGTGATGGTAAGATCCAACGCTTGTATTTTGCACAAT
>Ga0209376_1000814_pt1 | contig 33348 bp, 31 predicted proteins | sample GraSoiAngelo_134_FD_185891 | JGI IMG/M metagenome (GOLD analysis project Ga0209376, IMG submission 185891) | Grasslands soil microbial communities from the Angelo Coastal Reserve, California, USA - 14_0929_05_30cm (SPAdes) (version 2) | ecosystem: Environmental > Terrestrial > Soil > Grasslands ...
CCTGCCTCTTTGTTCACTTGATCTCTCTTGGGCTCTTCTTAATGAAGTTCTGCCTCTTCTCCCTCTCCTCCAAACGGGCGAGGGCATGTCCGACTAGGAGTGGCTGGACTGTCCCCCACTGCGGCCGTCGAGCGAGCACATTCTGATCGTGCGCGCTCCGGGAGCACAGGGGATAGTCCAGCCACTCCTTCCTAATCGCTATCCTTCGACCTTTTCTACCAATACCTTGAAATGCCGCGCATCCGGTTCCAACGGCTCCTCCGCCAGAATCTTATGCCCGTCATTCCGAAGACTCATCGGTACGTTCTTGATCGGATCGCCCGCGTCCAGCCAGACTTCCAGTCGCTCGCCGGCGTCCATCATCTCCAGCTTCAACTTGGTCTTGACGTAGTTGAGCGGGCACATCACGCCCCGGAGATCGAAGACCGCCGCGCCGGCCGTCTCGCCGACGGTTGCCCCGGCCGGTGTGACGGGGAGCTTCTGCTGGGTCTCTGTGAGAGCGGCCGCTGGCTTGTCAGCTCCCTCGAACTTTCCCGCCTGGCTCAGCTTGAGGTCCTTCCCCATTTGTTCGGTGGCGGCCTTGCAGACCTCCACGAATCCGCGCGCAAAACCGATCTTTGTGTGGGCGAACTCCGGCGAGGTGTCCTTCGGGCCCAAATCCCCGATCTGGGCGCCCAGGTTGTGGTACGAGGCCGGGACGAAGCCCTTCTCGGTCAGCCGCCGCTCGAACTCCGAAAAGGTCTCGGAGTCGGTGGCGGGATCAATCCCCTCGGTGACCAGCAGGGCCTTGGCCGCTGCCAGAACGGCGCGGTAGGACTTGTTCACCGAGACGGAGTACTGGTGCTTCTCCGCCAGGAGGCGGGCTTGGTACAGTTCCTGTTCCGCTTCCAGGATGCGGTTGTCGATCATTTCCAGCGCGCCGCCGGCGCATTCGCCAGGGCCCAAGTCCTCAGTGATGAACTCGTCGTCGCCCTCCCAGTCATAGTAAAAGCTGCGGTCCTCCTCAAAGGTCGGCATGATCGTGAAGCGGATCAGCTCTTCCTTCAGCCTGGCCTTGCCGGTTCGGGTGATGAAGGCGTGGAGACTCTCCCCGGTCTGCCGGTCGCGCCGATAGACAGCCAGGAGGTGCGAGATGGCGGCCGGCACCTTCCTGGCCGGCAGCTTGACCGTCATCTGGCCGATCTTGGCCGTCCCGTTCACCTGGCCCCCGAGGTGCAGCTCGTAGTAGGGGGCGACGTGCTCGCCCACGCGCTTGCCCACACCGTGAAGGCCGATCGTGGCGATGTGGTGCTGCGCGCAGGAATTATGGCAGCCGCTGATCTTGACGCTGACGCCCGTGAGGTCCTCAGGCACCCGGCCGGGAGGGAAGATCTCCGCCATGGCGCGAGCCAGGCCTTTGGAGGAGGTGATCCCGAGACCGCAAGTATCCGTGCCCGGACAGGCGATGATGTCCTCCACCAGCTCGGCGCCCGGATCAGCCAGGCCGTGCTTGATCAGCTCCTCGTACAGGGCCTCCACGCGGGATTCCGGCACCCATCGAATGATGAGGTTCTGATTGATAGTGGTCCGGAGGTTGCCGTTCGAATAGGCCTCAGCCAGGTCGGCCACCACGTACATCTGCGCCGCAGTGATATCACCCATCGGAAGCTTGATGACCACGGCGGCATAGCCTGGTTGCTTCTGGGCCACGACATTGGTCCGCTTCCACATCTGGTAGGCGGACTCTTGGTTGAGAGGGGCTTGGGCCGTCTGTCCGTTCCCCGTCGCCCCGTTCCCCTGTACCACACCTGTCACACCGGTGGCCTCAGGCCTGGTCGGCATGATCAGGGGGACGGGTTCGTCCTGGTGCTGAAGCAGTCTGATCGGCTCGCGGTCGGGGCGGGCGTGGCCCATGCTGACATAGGCTTCCTCCCAACGCCGCTTGAACTCCTCAAAGCCCAGCTTCTCGATGACGAACTTCATCCGGGCCTTGTGCCGGTTCTTGCGGTTGCCGAGCGTATCGAAGACCTTGATCACGGCCTCGATCGTCGGGATCAGATCGTCCATCGGGACGAACTCGCGCAGGACCTGGCCGATGCGGGGAGCGGACCCGAGTCCGCCGCCGACGGACATCCGGAAGCCGATAGTCCCGTCGTCACGGCGAGCGGCCAGCAGGCCGATGTCGTGAATGGGGGTCAGGGCGCAGTCGTGGCGGCAGCCGGAGAAGGCGATCTTGAACTTTCGGGGCAGGCTCTGGTTGAGCGGATTGCGCAGCAGGTGCAGTGCGACGGTTTTCGCGTACGGCGTCACGTCGAACACCTCGCCCTTGCAGACTCCCGCCAGGTGGCAGGCGGTCACGTTGCGCACCGTGTTGGCGCAGGCTTCACGGGTCGTGACGCCGACTTCGGCGAGCCCGCGCATGATGGTGCCCACGTCCTTGAGCAGGGCGAAATGGAGCTGGATGTCCTGGCGCGTGGTGACGTGGCCGACGCCGGTGGCGTAGGTGTCGGCCATCTCGGCGATGCGACGCAACTGATTCGCCGTTAATCCTCCGAAGGGGATCTTGATCCGGACCATCTGGACGCCCGGCTGACGCTGGCCATAGATCCCGTGCTGCAGGCGGAACGGTTTGAAGATGTCGGCCGACACCTCGTCCGCGTTCAGGCGCCGGACCTCGCCTTCGAAGGTCTCGATCTCTTCCAGAACCGCCGGCGGGATCGGCATGGTCTGGACCTCGGGGTGACTCGTCCCTGGAACATTCATAAGCGTCCCTCTATGCCAGGATCATCAGTAACCAATGAATCGCTCTCAACGGGTGAGAGCTTGTTCTCTGCTTCACGGTTCACGTACGACGTATTGCGCATCTCAGATGTGGTACATCAAGGTCCGCTCTTGTTCGAGTTGTTGATGGTGCTCCACCAATTCCTTCAGGGTGACGGAGTTCAGGACGCCGAGCTCCGCCTGCCGAACCCGTTCCCACACCCCGGCAAGGAAAGAGTCAGGCTTGCGCGGCTCCCGACCGCTGCGCCCGGCCATCCGCCGGGCAGGCGAGGTGGTGAGCGGACCGTCCAGCGCTTCCACGATCTCGGCCAGGGAGATTTCTGCCGGGAGCCTGCCGAGCAGGTATCCCCCGTGGGCTCCGCGTAAGCTCTCCACTAACCCGGCTTTCTTCATCGCGTGCAGGACCTGCTCAAGAAACCGAAGGGGCATCGCATGCCGACGCGCAATCGCCTTCGCCTGCACTGGAGATATGCCATTATGCATGGCTAAATCCAGGGCCGCCAGGATGCCGTACGTGGCTTTGAACGAGACTTTCATCTATTGTCTAGTATTCCGATAGGAAATAAATAACACATAGTGTATTGTATACAACTAGACGTAACCGGATGTCAAGCACAATGTTGCGGTCAGTCGATCAGACTGCTCGTACTCGCGATAGCCCCTCGTCCGATCATCTGTCTCCGCCCCCCAACGTCCTGACTGAAGGACGCAGAGGACAGTCGGTGTACTCTCTCCACTACAGTGGTGCCTGACATGGTGATGTCATGTTTTTTATCTCAGTGGAATGGAAGTCTGCGGAGCAAGCGGTCCACTGAACACCTGATCGCACACTCGTATTCAAGGGGTCGACCTGGTGTTCGTCATGATCCCTGTGACGTCGACCTACTCTAGTTTGCGAGCCATGGTTGCATTCCTGCACTCACCGCACCATCTGTAGGCCACAAGGCTTCCGCCGAAATTTTGCTCAGATGCTTGGCATCCTGGTTGCAAGAAAATAAAAAATGTTTGGAAGATTTTCCGATTGACATCAATGCACCCATGGAGGATAATCCCGCCCTCTTCATTCGCCCTGGTGGCTGCATGACGGCTCGATCCTCCGTGTTTAGCGTCCTCCTGCTCAGCGTGGACCCCGACCTTCAGGCTCAACTCGAGCAAGACCTCAGGAAGGCCACACACACGCTGAGCATTACTGCGGCCAAAGACTTGGCATCCGTGCCGCGGGCCGCTGCAAAACGCTCGTTTGACGGTGTGATTCTCGAAATGAAACGCGGCCATCGTAACGAGCTAGCCGAGGTCCAACGCGCCGTGGATCCGGCGCATACCTTCATCCTGGCGGGGTCCCGCGCAGTCCTGCGGAGTGCTTCCGGGATCGTGGAAGCCATGGCCAACGGCCACGGCCGACTCTCTCACAGCTATCGTCTTGAGGACTATATTGAGTCAAAGCTTGGCGATTTCGTGAAAGGGATGAAGAATGGCTCCGCCCGGAACCTCTATCCTATGCTGATCAGGGCGGTGGAACGCCCACTGATCACCCTGGCGCTCAAAGAAACCAACGGCAACCAGATCCAAGCCGCTCACTTACTGGGGATGAACCGTAACACCCTGCGGAAGAAGATCACCGACTTACGGATCCCGATCAAGCGGGAAAAGGCTCGGGTAGTCTGACCGGGTCTGATACAGAACGCCGGCCGGGATCGTGACGGGAAGAAGGCCCTGACTGCCGGTTCCCGAGGGTCCACAGCTGAGGGTCGGAAGACGGCGGGGCTTCAAGGATTTCAGGTTCTGACGGTCAACCTACGGGGAGGGACACCATGACCAAAGAGGAAGTGATTGCGAAGATGTCGATGTCAGCCGGCATTACCAAAGTCGCCGCAGGGGATGCGCTACATGCCTTTACCGGTGCCGTCACCGCTTCCCTCAAGAAAGGCCAGCGGGTGAGCCTGGTGAATTTTGGCACCTTTACCGTTGCCAAGCGAAAGGCGCGAAACGGTCGGAACCCCAGGACGGGGGCGGTCCTCCGCATTCCCGCCGCTCGGGTGCCGAAATTCTCCGCCGGGAAGGCCCTCAAGTCTGCGGTGAAGTAAGGCTCGTCCGGGTCCGCGCGCGTTCGTTGGTTGGGTGTGAAAGGCAGCACGGCATGCCGTGCTGCCTTTTTCTTTGCCGTGCTGGCGGCGATTCTTGACACTGCCGGCGGGGCTATATTAGCATGGCCGCGGACGATAGGCGCGTAGCTCAGGGGGAGAGCGCTACCTTGACACGGTAGAGGTCGACGGTTCAAGACCGTCCGCGCCTACCATCCGGGTGAGGGCATCGGGCCGCCAGGAGGGGCCTGTCGGAGAATCCCTTCGCCATGAGGTCAAGGAGACAAGGGCAGATGCGGAGCCGCAGGCTGGGAACCACCGGAGGCGTATCGGGGACCCGTTGTTCGGGGCGCCCGTTGCTCTTGAGATTGCAACGGGCCACCTGCAACGGGTGATCAATACGTTGAGGATGGTTCGGGTACCCATTGCGTGACGTCGTCGGGTACCCATTGCCAGCCCCGGTCGGGCCCCCATCACCAGCGTTGGTCGGGCACCCGTTGCCAGCTTTGGTGCAACGGGTGGTGGTGGTGCTGGTGACGAGCACGTCGCAGATGGCCTTGAACTCGTTCGCCGCAGGGGAATGGGGATGCTCCGACCGGTTCGGAGTGCGGTCGTGATGCCTTTTCTTGTTTGTAGCGAATGCCCAGAGATTCCAAACAGATTCAGGTGACGCTGCCTGACGGGACATCCCGGATGGTGCCGGTCGGGTGCACGGCCGCCGAGGCGCTCAGTGGCTCCGGCGGGGCCGCGAGCCGTGAGGTCTTGGCGGTCAAGCTCAACGGTGTCCTGACCGATTTGAGCACCGTCTTGACCGGGGATGCCTCGCTCGCGCCGATCACCTTTGAGTCGCCCGAAGGGCAGGATGTGTATCGGCACAGCAGCACCCACATCATGGCCCAGGCGGTGAAAGAGGTCTTCCCAACCGCGCAGCTCGCCATCGGGCCGGCGATCGAGGAAGGATTCTATTACGACTTTGCCTTCGAGCGTCCGTTCACCCCGGAGGACCTCGACAAGATCGAGGCGCGCGCCCACGAGATCATCAAAGCCGACCGTCCGTTCAAGCGGATGGAGATGTCACGCCAGGACGCCATCCGCTTCTTCAGGCAACGGGGGGAATCCTACAAGGTGGACATTCTCGAACACATCGAGGACCAGACGGCGTCCCTTTACAGCCAGGGTGAGTTTGTTGATCTGTGCCGGGGCCCGCACGTCCCCTCGACCGGCCGGGTGACGGCGCTGAAGCTGCTGTCTGGCGCCGGAGCCTATTGGCGGGGCGACGAGCGGAACCCGATGCTCCAGCGAATCTACGGCACCTCCTTCCCGACACAGGCTGCGCTGGACGCCCATCTGGCCAAGCTGGAGGAGATCAAGCGCCGGGACCACCGCAAACTGGGGAAAGAGCTTGATCTGATCACCATGCAGGATGAGATTGGGCCCGGGTTGGTTCTGTGGCACCCGAAGGGCGCGCTGATTCGCCTGCTGATCGAGAATTTTTGGCGGGAGCAGCACCTGCAACAGGGCTATGAGTTGGTCTATTCGCCGCATATCGCCCGTCTCGATCTGTGGAGGACGAGCGGGCACCTGGACTACTACCGGGAAAATATGTTCGTCCCGATGAAGGTCGAGGCGAGCGAGTACCAGCTCAAGCCCATGAACTGCCCGTTCCACATCATGATTTACAAGTCCCATCTCCGCAGTTACCGGGATCTGCCCATCCGATATGGAGAACTCGGCACCGTGTACCGCTACGAACGGACCGGGGTCCTGCACGGGCTGTTGCGGGTGCGCGGGTTCACCCAGGATGATGCCCATTTGTTCTGCCGTCCCGATCAGATTGAAGCCGAGGTCGGCCGCGTGCTGGATTTCACCTTCTTCGTGCTGCGGACCTTCGGGTTCTCGGAGTTCGAGCTGTATCTCTCCACCCGGCCCGAGAAGGCGGTGGGATCCACCGAACGCTGGGCGCAAGCCACGTCGGCGTTGGAGGCGGCCCTGAAGGGCCGCGGGGTGAGCTACCGGATTGATCCGGGGGAGGGCGTGTTTTACGGCCCCAAGGTTGACATCAAAATCAAGGATGTCCTGGGACGGGCCTGGCAATGCTCGACCGTTCAGGTCGATTTCAACAATCCCGAGCGGTTCGAGTTGGCGTACATCGGCGAAGATGGCAAACCGCATCAGCCGATCATGATTCACCGGGCGTTAATGGGATCGATCGAGCGCTTTTTCGGCATCCTGCTGGAGCACTATGCAGGGGCGTTTCCCACGTGGCTGGCGCCGGTCCAGGCCAAGGCGCTTTGCATCACCGAGAAGCAGCGGAACTACGCCGAGACGGTGGTGGGGCAACTCAAAGCGGCAGGGTGCCGGGCGGAGGCGGACCTGCGGAATGAGAAGATCGGGTTCAAGATTCGGGAGGCGGAGAAGGCGAAGATTCCGTATATGTTGGTGATCGGCGACCGCGAGGTGGAGCAGGGCACGGTGGCGGTCCGCGGGCGAAGCGGTGCAAACCTGGGCAGCATGGCGGTGCCGGCGGTCATCGATCTGATTCGGGCTGACCTCCCGCAGACCATGTCAGCTCGCTAACCTTTCACAAGAGGTGCAGTATCGTTCCCAAGCTGCGTGTCAATCGGGAAATCCGGATTCGGGAAGTTCGTGTCATCGGCCCTGAGGGCGAACAGTTAGGCATCCTGCCCACCGTGGATGCATTCCGGAAGGCGCAGGAGTTGGGCTACGATCTGGTGGAAGTGGCGCCGACCTCTCAGCCGCCCGTCTGCCGGATCATGGATTACGGGAAATACAAGTACGAGCTGAGCAAGAAGGAGCACCAGAGCCGGCGGCATCAGAAATCCACCCAGGTGAAGGAGATCAAGCTGCGGCCGCGGACCGACAAGCATGACCTCGAAATCAAGATCCGTCAGATCAAGGGATTTTTGGCCGAGGGCAATAAGACGAAGGTCACGGTGATATTCCGTGGGCGCGAGATGGCGAACCAGGAGATGGGGCGGGCGATGATGGCCACGGTGGTGGAGCAGTTGGCGGACTCCGGAACGATCGAGTATGCGCCTCGCATGGAAGGCCGCAGCCTGATCATGATCGTCGCACCGAAAAGCTGACCGCCACGGGAGAACCGGAAGAGGGAGTCACGATGGCAGGACCCAAACTGAAGAGTCATAAGGGTGCGAGCAAACGATTCAGCCGCACCGGCACCGGCAAACTGGTGCGGCGCAAGGCCGGCAGACGGCACATCTTGACGAGCAAGGCTCGGGATCGGAAGCGCCGGCTCAAAGGGGCGGCGGCCGTCGATCCGACCATGGTCCTGGCGGTGAGCCGGATGATGCCGTACAACTAACAGCGAACAGCCAACAGCTTGCAGCTAGTAGCTCTGAGCTATTCGCTACCGGCTGTTCAGCTACCAGCTAGAAAGCGAAGAAGATGCCACGCGTCAAGGGCGGTCCCAAGACCAGACAGCGGAGAAGGAAGCGGCTCAAGTTGGCCAAAGGGCAGTACGGCGCCAAGAGCCGGTTGTTCCGGAGCGCCACCGAGTCGGTCGACAAGGGCCAGACGTATGCCTATGCCGAGCGGAGGAAGCGCAAACGCCATTTCCGAAGTCTGTGGGTGGCGCGGATCAGCGCGGCGGTCCGCCAGCAGGGGCTCACCTACAGCCGATTTATCAACGCGCTGAAGAAGGCCAATATCCTTCTGGATCGGAAAGTGCTCTCAGATATGGCCATTCAGGATCCGGCGGGATTCGGCAAACTGACCGAGATCGCCAAGCAGCAAGCCGCGCCCGCCTGATGAAGAGCAAATGGCTTATGGCTGATGGCTTATAGCTGAGCGGAAAAGACGCTCTTCTTGGTCCTGACCATTAGCCATCAGCTCTTGCCTTCGTTCACCAGCGCATCCACCTCCAGCTCGAAGACCACGCTCGGCATGCTCACCTGCCAGTGCTCGAGCACTTCCGGATGTATCTCTCCGATCAGACCGACGGCGCGACCGTTGGACACGATCCGTCCGGCCCGGCCGTCGAGGAATGAGCGGTGGCTGATCGGTTCCAGCGTGTAGGGACGGTCCAGATAAAACAGCAAGAGGTCCAGGCAGGAGTGGGCCTCGGAGAAATTCGCGTTGGCGTGGGCGATTAGCGCGCCCAGGACCATGAGGGTGCGTACGCCTGTCTCCTCCGTTGCGTCCGGTACCGCCACCTCGCCGACCTCGAACAGTCGATGGGGGTAGAACGCGCGGGTCGAGGCCGCTTCCACCCGGAGCAGGGAGGGGGTGATCCACTGTCTCAGGCAGGAGTACGCCTGGGTCATGACGTTCTCCACCTCGACGATCTGGTCCCGGTCACTCCCGGCGAGGTGCATCCGGTCAATCAGTTCCTGCCGCGACGCCATGATATTCGAGATGATTTCCTGAAAGCCCATCCCGACCATCATGTCCCGTACCCTGTCGGACATCTCTTCCAGTCGCGACAGGCTCCCCACCGTGAACTGGGACGGCATGATCGGCGTGAACTCGCCATAGCCCCGGCTGATCGCCACGTCTTCCACCACGTCCAGAGGGTGCATCAGATCGTTCCGGTAGGGCGGAATCTTCACCGAGATCGCCCCCCGGTCTTTGCTGGCGCTGGCTTCATAGCCGTAGGCCAGCAACGCTTGCCGAATCCGTTCTGCGCCGAGCGGCACGCCGAGGGCATCCTCAATCGTCTTGATCGGGATGGATCGGGCTTTCTGGAAGTTGAACGGTGTCCGGACGGTCTTCCCGAGTTCGGTCGCGTAGGGATAGGCCACCTCGACCGCCTCGATCGTGGCCCCACGATCCGCCAGGTTGACCGCCAGGATATTGAGCGTCAGCAACACCATCGGGAGGTCCGTGCCCGTGACCTCCACGAACAGCTCACGGTCCCCCACACGGACTTCCCCGATCTCCCGGCTGTTGATGATCGGGGGGAGCGACAGGACCTGTCCTTCCTCGTCCATCAGCAGCGGGAGGCGGTCATGGCCGGCGAGGATCGGCCCGTACTCCAGCCCCTTCGGGTGCACGGCGAGAATTTCGCGCGGGGACATTTTCTCCTCGACCCCCAGGGGCGTGAAGCGGACCTCCTCCGGTTTCACGAGCGTGTACGTCACCGGAAACACGATTTGCGGGAGCCGGTAGAGCCCGATCGAGATGGTGCGGCGCTTTCGCCCGAAAATGTCGGCCAATTTCTCCTGGGTCTGGACGAGTTGCGCCAGCCCTTCGCCGGTCATCTTGTAGCCGACCGCGGTGCACGCGGCGATGTAGGGCCGCACGCGCTCAAGGCCCTGCATAACCTGAATTCGGCGTTTCGGACGCGGCGTGGGTTTGAAGAACGGGTAGGCGGAGGCGGCCCCCTGCAGCTTGATCCGGATCTGGCGCGCGATCCCCTCGCAGGACCAGAGGTCAGGGCGGTTGCTGTCATGCAATTCGAGCCGGACCTCGCCACTCTCGCTGTCCTGGTCCTTCAGCTCTGCCTTGACTAACGGGAGCCAGGCGTCCAGCGGCTCGGCCGCGATGGTCGGCCGACCGACGAGCTGTTCAAAGTCCTTCTGATTGATTGAGATGGTGGGCATTCTTTTTCAGGGTTAGGCGTAAGGCGCTAGGCGTGAGGTGAATAATGGCCGCGATACCCCTTACGCCTCACGCCTGCCTAGAAATGGCCGCGCGTGGTTCTGATCATTTCCAAGTCGGTGGAGAACAGGTCGCGGATGTCATGGATTCCCAACGCGACCATCGCCATGCGGTCCAGCCCGAGCCCCCAGGCGATCACCGGGACATCGACTCCGAGCGGCCGCGTCACCTCCGCTCGGAAGAGGCCGGCGCCGCCCAGCTCGATCCACCCCAGGCGCGGATGGCGGACCTGCAGCTCGACTGATGGCTCCGTGAACGGGAAATAGGTCGGCAGGAACCGGCTTTCCTTGGCCTGCGCGACCTCCCGTGCGAACAGGTCCAGCAGCCCGAGTAGTGTCCGGAAGTTGATGTCCCGCCCGAGCACGATCCCTTCCACCTGGAAGAAGTCGGTGGCGTGGGTCGCGTCCACCTGGTCGTAACGAAAACATCGCGCAATCGAAAAATATTTGCCGGGCACGTTCGGCCCGGAGGCCAGCGTACGGGCCGAGACCGCCGTGCCCTGGCTCCTCAACACCAGACGGCGCGCGCGGTCCAGGTCATACTCGTATCCCCACCCCGTGGACCCCGTCCCTCCGCCGTTTCGGTGGGCGGCCGCGACCTGCGAGAGGAACGGCTCGGCAATCTCGCGGGCATGGGTCGGCTCTTTCACGAAATACACGTCGTGGATGGCCCTGGCCGGGTGGAACTGGGGCATGTAGAGCGCATCCATATTCCAGAACTCTGTCTCGACGAGCGGGCCGCGCATCTCCAGAAACCCCATGCTCACCAGCTTGCGTTTGACCAGGTCTAAAAACTCGCGATAGGGATGGCGCTTGCCGGCCGCGAGGCGAGGCGGCCGGAGGCTGATCGTGTACTTCCGGAACCGCTTGGTGCGCCAGGCCCCGTCTTTGAGCAGGTCCGGCGTGAGTTGGGAAACCTCCTCTCCTGTCCCCTGTTGAGTGATGGCTTGCGCGATCGTCATCCCTTCGGGGGTCAGGGTATACCGCCGTTCGACCCGCTCGTCGATCCGGAACGGCTCGCGCGCGTTCCCGCGCTTCACGGCATGCTGCTCGATGACGCCGCGCATCGGCTCCGGAAACGCCTGCAGCTCCCTGGACGTGGCGCGCAGTTGCTGGAAGAGGGAACGCAGCGATTCGGCCGTCCGGCTGGGAGTCCCGGTCGCTTCGACTTGTCCCCCTTCAGCGATCCGGATCGCGCCATCTTTCTTGAGGGAGCCGATGGCGCCGCTCATCTCCGTCGGCTCTAGCCCCTCTCGAGACCGGATGTCCTGGATCGTCAGGCGCCTGCCGGCCTGGCTTGCGTCTCGGACCGCCGAGAGGATGCGCTCCACGGGCGAGTATTTTTCGAAGTAGTGTTCACCAATCTTGGTGAGGGACACGATCTGGGTGACGCGCTCGGATTCCACCCGGATGAGGGATTTGGCCAGCAGCCACTCCACCGCCATGCTGAGCTGGGCCGGCTCGAGCGCCGCCGTCTGCCCGAGTTCCTCCTCGCGGAGGGCCACATGCGGGGACTGCGACTGGTGACGGCTGAGCGCGGTCAGGACCTTGATTTCCAGCGGGTGCAGACGGTCGATGAGAGATGCGGCGTTCACGAGACCTCATGACCGTCGGGCGGCTACGGCTCCGGCGGCTCGCGTCGCTTTGTGCATGGCCTGCCCGGCTTGCCGCATCGCTTTGATCGTCGCGCCATAGTCGGGGCTGGAAAAGATGGCGGACCCGGAGACCAAGATGTCGGCTCCGGCTCGGACGATGTCAGCCGCGTTGTCCACCTTGACGCCTCCATCCACCTCCAGCGCGGCGCGGCTGCGGAGGCGATCCAGGAGCTCGCGGGCGCGAGCGATTTTCCCGAGAGTTGAGGCGATGAAATGCTGGCCACCGAACCCCGGGTTCACCGACATCACCAGGAGCAGATCGACATCCGGGAGAATTTCCTCAATGGCGCTGAGCGGAGTGGCTGGATTGAGCGTCACCCCGGCCTTGACGCCGCGTTCTTTGATGGACTGCACCGTGCGATGGAGGTGAGGACAGGTTTCCACATGGACCGTCAGGTAGTCGGCGCCCGCCTGTGCGAACTCCGGGATGAAGGCGTCCGGGTTGGTCATCATCAGGTGGACGTCGAGGGGAAGCTTCGTCACCTTGCGGAGGGCCTCCACGATCGGTGGCCCGACGGTGAGGTTCGGAACGAAATGGCCGTCCATGACGTCGATGTGGAGGAGATCGGCGCCCCCTTTCTCGACCCGGGACACCTCGTCCGACAGACGCGCAAAGTCCGCCGAGAGGATCGACGGCGCGATGCGGATGCTCGGGCGGCTCATGAACGGTCGGACTTTCCGGGCCATGTGGCCGACGCTGGCTGGGTCCTCTCCATCGAACGGAGGTCGAACTTCATCACCGTGGCTCCTGGCTCCTTCGTCGGCAACTCCGCGTGCATGGGACAGCACCGCAGGCCAACCCGTGCGGGCGTTGCGCTCGATCGAGCCCGTACTATAGACGAACGGGTGTGAGGCCGCAAGTGGAGTGGCTGCCCGTTGCATGCGGTCTTGCCTCGCTGATTCATCATGCCATGCAAGACCCGGCCGGCTCACCGACTCGCCGGCGTCCGCAAACGTGACGCCGGGTACCCGTTGCTCGGGGCGCCCGTTGCCATTCCGGTTGCAACGGGCCACCAGCAACGGGTGAATCATCGCGTCGCGGACCCCAGGATCAGCCCGGGCGACAGAGGGTGCCCGGCTAAATACTGAGACACGGTCATCCGCCGGCTGCTCGCCGGTTGTAACTCCGTAATGGCCAGCAAGCCGCCGCCGGTCGCCACCACGAGCGCGTCTTTGCTTGCCTGGATGATGGTGCCCGGGATTGCCGCGCCCGCCGGCCGGTCGACAGCCGATGCACGGCAGAGGACCCAGCGATCCTGCCCGGCGAAGGTGTAGGCTCCCGGCCATGGGGACATCCCGCGCACCCTGTTCGCAATGTCGGTCGCCGTCAATTTCCAGTCGATCAGGCCGTCCTCTTTCTGCAGGAGGGGAGCGAGGGTCGCTTGCGACTGGTCCTGAGGCTGCGGGGTCACCGTGCCGTCCTTCAAGCGGCGGATGGTTTCCACCAACAGTCTTCCACCGACCTCCGCCAGTCTGACCGACAGGGCTCCGGCGGTTTCGTCCGGTTGAATCGTGACCCGTTCCTGAAGAAGAATCGCGCCGGTATCCATCCCTTCGTCCATCACCATGGTGGTGATGCCTGTCTCGCGTTCGCCGTTGATGATGGCCCACTGGATCGGTCCCGCGCCGCGGTATTTCGGAAGCAGGGAGGCATGGACGTTGATACAGCCGCGCGCAGGCATCCGGAGCATGGCGGGCGGCAGGATGCGCCCGAAGGCGGTCACCGCGATGAAGTCCGGCTGCCATGCCCGGAGCGCCTCAAGGAAGGCTGGGTCCTTCAGCTTGACCGGCTGCAACAGGGGCAGCCCTTCCCGCTCACACGCGAGCTTCACCGGTGCCGCCGCCACCGCCTGTCCCCTCCCTTTCGGCCGGTCAGGCTGGGTGACCACGCCGACCACGGAATCTTCCGACCGCAACAGCGCTTCCAGCGAGGGGACCGCGAACGCAGGCGTTCCCATGAACACGATGCGCATGCGGTTGCTTTAACATGCCCCTCGTGGAAATTCAACCTGACCAACTTCGACGACGCGCGTCGCCCAACACCGCTCAACCCTGCTCGTGCGCTGCGATGAACCCCGCGTCTCTCGTTGCCTTGACTTCACCCACCCCCTTTGTTACTATCCCGCCGCGGGGTGGAGCAGTCTGGTAGCTCGTTGGGCTCGATTTGCGGGATTAGCACAAGGGAAGGCACTGACAAGCGTCAACGAAACCCTGGTTCCGCCCAGGATCGTCAGTGGACCTAATCCTGCGCTGGGCTGCATACGAGGAAACTCGTGTGCGATCACCTGTCAAATTCGGGGAAGCCGTTGGCGGGGTAACCCCGAGCCAAGCCCCGAGGGCGTGATCGCCCGAAGGGAAGGTGTAGAGACTTAACGGCAGGCACCCTAACGCCGGACAGCCGGGCCGAGGGTGAAGAGAAAGTCCAGACCACGAACTGGCTTCATCCAGGCAGCGAAAGCTGACGTGGTACGCATAACCCAAAGGTCGGTGGTTCAAATCCACCCCCCGCAACCATCCGGACTTGTCTCGAACGAGGGCCCTGGCTCACAGTCAGTCAGGGCCTTTTTGCTTGATTAGCTGGGACCTGCTACGGCGGGCTTCGGCACCGGTGGTCCGGAGCGGTAGGCCGATCGGGCCGGGGCACCGCCTCAAGAGCACAGGAAGGTCAGCGATTCCCGCGAGTTTGAAGTTTCGCCAAGAGGGTGCGTCGATTACGGCGCGAACACGCGCTATACTGTAGTCTTGGTAGGTCTCTCGATGGTAGAACACGGACACCCCACGCCTGAATCCCGATCGCAGACCGTTCTCCTCGTCGATGACGATCCTTCGATGGTCGCACTTTGCCGCAAGAAGCTTGAGGAGCAGGGCTTCAAGGTGCTGCAGGCCAGCGAGAGCCCGGAGGCCTTGGAAACCTGTAGCCGGCACAGCGGCCCGATCCATCTCCTGTTGACCGACCTCCTGCTGCCGCCGAAGAGGCTCCAATTGGCGGCAGGCCCGAGCAAGTTCCCTCGCATGCACGGCGTCGAGTTGATGCGTCGTGTGGTGAAGATGCGACCGGACATTCGGGTGCTCCTCATGTCCGCCCACTCAGATGATGTGCTCAAGGGCTACGGCATTAAGAGAAAAGAGCACTGGCCGTTCTTGCGGAAGCCCTTCAATCCGGATACCCTGATTCGGGTGGTGCGCGAGGTGATGGCCGGCCCGCGCATTGCTCCCGATGTCAAGGGCAAAGGCGGGAGCGGGGAGGAAGAGGAAGAGAAAAAGAAAAAGCCCGACTGGTATGGCTAGGCCCGTCGTGCCGTAGGCCACTCCGAACGAGTCACCCCGAAACACCCCCTCCCGGCCCTCCTCCCAATGCTACATCCTCAGGCCGGATTGATCCCTTCGATCGTTCCGTGGAACAACGTGGGAGCACGCGGTCACTCACTCTGCTGCCCGGCTTGCGACCATCCGGACGGTAAGGGTTGTTGGCGGTTCCTGCGCATGACGGGATCCACGATATGTCCGCAGTTGAGGCACCGGAGCCCCCAGAACCACAGCCAGCTGCTTGGAGATTCGGGGAAAACCTCGGCGACGAGTAATCCGCCGCAACGCGCGCACGGCCGGGTGTCCCTTCCAGTGCTTCGGAGCTGCTGGCTTGGCACGGCCGGCAGGGATCCGTTCTTCGTGGTCCGGCTTTTCGGCTTTCTCGGCATGAGAAGGCTGATTGACTTCGATCCGTCCCGTCAGGGCTAGGAAGGAGATTCAACCGCGCTTCGGGGCTCTCTGACAGTTTCGGGCGCTGACCCTCCGCCTCGGGGGAGCGATCGTTGTCGTCGCAGGGGATCGCGGCACATGAGGCAATGGCCGCCTGTATACTGCAGTTCGCATCCACATCGGAGACATCCCCGGAACGATCGAAGACGCCTGGCGAGCCACACGAGTCCCAGGAAGACGATCGCCCCGATGAAACCGGAGGCGACCATCAATTCCGGAAACAGCACGAGCTTTTCAGCACTGCTCGTCATCCCGCTCACGTATCCGGCCCTGACACACAAACCGGTAGCCGGCACATGTTTTCCTCTGGTGAGCAAGGGAAGTGCCGGAGGGGCTGGAGCGCTCAGGAATCATCTATCCTTCTCTTCTGTAATGAGTTTCCGTCAGGTGCCGACATCAGATGGGGAAGGGCGGAGTGCAGGACTCAGCCTACAGAGGTACACGGTATACAACCTGATCTTGTTGATTTACAATGCCACGGGCCAGTAGGGATTCTCCTACGGTGTGACGGAGCGGAACGTCGGATAACCTCCCCTGGAAATTGCCCCTGAAGGAACGAGTGGCGTGCGGCTTTCGATCTTCTGGCGGTTAGCCCTGGGATCCCTGGCCATCATCACCGTGTTGGCGGGCGTCAACATCTACGCGCTCGTCCAACTCCGGCAACTGACGGCCCTGAGCACCCGACTCGTCTCGTACCACTATCCCGCCATCGAAACAGCCCAACGGCTCCACGCCAGCCTCTACGCCCAACTCAAGAGCGAGAAGAAATACTCCGCCCTGCACGACGCGGTGTTTCTGAAAGACTTCGACGACGAGGCGGAGGAGTTTCGGCGGACGCTCAGGTCGCTCCGGGCTCAGGAAACCGCCACCGATGCGCAGAAGCAGCTCGAGGACACGGAGCGCCTCCACGCCGAGTACCAGTTCCTCTTCCGCGGTGAGGGCGGCGGGACAACGGCCGCGCCACCCAAGCCGGGTGCGGGATATCTGGCCCGGCGGGACGTGCTTCTGGCCGGAACGGCCAGCACCCTGGATTCGTACATCGGGATGCATGAGGCCAGAGTGAGCAGCGTCGTCAGCGATTCGCGGGCGCGCTCGGCGCGAGCCGAAGGCATCATGCAGCAACTGGTGATCGTGGCGATCCTGGTCGGCTTGGGGCTCGCCAGCGTCGCCAGTTACAGTATTCTGCGGCCGCTGCGCCGCGTGCAGGAGTACATCCGTCAGATCGGGCAGGGGAAGTTCGGCGCGTCGGTGGAAGTGGCGGCCCCGAGCGATCTGCGGGAGCTGGTGGAGACGGTCAACTGGATGGGGAAGAAACTTCAGGAATTGGACGATATGAAGGCGGAGTTTCTGGCCCACGTCTCTCACGAGCTGCGCACCCCACTCGCCTCGATTCGGGAGGGGACCCAACTCCTCTTGGACGAGATTCCCGGCCCCTTGAGCCAACAACAGCGCGAGACGCTTCAGATCATGACGGACAGCAGCCAGCGGCTGATCCGTTTGATTTCCATGCTCCTGGACCTTTCCAAGATGGAGGCCGGGATGATGGAATACTGCATCGCTCCGACGGACCTCACGCGTGTCGCGGAGGGCTCGGTGAAGAAAATCCGGCTCTTGGCCGAGGCGAGACACATCCAGATTCTGACCGAGAGCCCGCGGGGCAGTGTGCGGCTCTCCCTCGATGCGGCCCGGATTGAGCAGGTTCTGGACAACCTACTCTCCAACGCGATCAAGTTCAGCCCCGAAGGGGCCGCGGTGAAGCTGCGAATGGAATCCGATGCACAGGCAGGCGTCGTGCGCGTCTCAGTGTCCGATACGGGACCGGGCATTCCGCCGGAGGAGCTCCCCCACATCTTCGAACGCTTCTATCAGGGGCGGGTGCAGGGAGGGACCATGCTGGCGGGCAGCGGACTTGGACTGGCCCTGGCCAAGAAGGTGGTCGAGGCGCATGCGGGACGGATCTGGGCAGAAAGTGAATTGGGGAAGGGCACCACGGTCCACGTGATCCTTCCCTTGACGCGGTCGGGGGCAGCGGCGTGATGATCCCCTCTGTCCCGATTGGAACTCTCCGGCTGATCCTGGCCCTCAGTCTGGCGGCCTGCTCTTCGATGCACGGTACTTCGGCTTCAACCTCCCCGTATTTCATCCCTGACCGCCGCGACGTGAAGCGCTATCAGGCGCTCGCCCGTGAACAGGAGAGCATGCTCGCCCATTGTAGCCAGCCCCACTCCTGCGTGCTGCCGCATTTCACCCGTGCCTTGGTGGCCCTGTATGAAAATCGAGAGGTCGCCGCCCAGCATTTCCAGCAGGTGGTGGCTGCTGCCCCGACCAGCCATCTGGCCTCGTCGAGCCGCTTCTGGCTGGGACTCTTAGAAGACCCTCTTGCCGAGCCGGGGCAAGACGGACCTTTCGCCCAGGCCACGGAACGGCTCATCCGCGACCTGCTCGACCGGGAGATCAGGATCCACCAACTCACCAAACAGATCAACGCCCGGGATAAGAAGGTGGAGCAACTGACCAACCAGCTTGAGGCCCTGAAGAAGATCGACCAGGAAATGAAGGAACGAAGCCGGCTCCCCAAGCCGTCCACGAATTCATCGCCCCCGCTAACCAAAGACGATCTCCCATGAAGGACACGGTGGAACGTGAACGAATCCTCGTGGTGGACGATGATCAGGGATTGCTCCACCTGCTCAAGATGCGTCTGATGGCGATGGGGTTCGACGTGGCCTCCTGTACGAAAGGCGAGGAGGCCATCGCTCAGGCCCGGCGTGAGGTCTTTGACCTGGCCATCACCGACCTGTGCCTGCCGGGACTGGATGGGTTGACGGTCATGGAAGAGCTGCGGCTCATCCATCCGAACCTCCCGGTCCTGATCCTCACCGCGCATGGGAGCATCCCCAATGCCGTTGAGGCGATGCAGAAGGGAGCCTATGGCTACCTCACGAAGCCCTTCGACGACAAGGAACTGACGGTCTATATCGAAAAAGCTCTGGGCCAGCAGCGGATGAGCCGGGAAATCAAACGGCTCAAGTTGTTGGTGAAGGAACTGTACGGGTTGGAAAACGTGGTGGCCCGAAGCTCCAGGATGCAGGTCCTCTTGCAACAGGTCGCGCAAGTGGCCGACACGGACGCCACGATCTGTTTATCCGGCGAGACCGGAACAGGCAAGGAAGTGATCGCCCGCGTCATCCACTGCAACAGCCGGAGGGCCCGCGGGCCCTTTCTGGCCGTGAACTGTGCGGCCATTCCGGACACCCTCTTTGAGAGCGAGCTCTTCGGTTACGTCAAGGGAGCCTTCACGGGGGCGCTTGGCTCGAAACGCGGCCTCTTCCAGAGCGCGAATGGCGGCACCCTCTTTCTTGATGAGATCAGTGAGATTCCGTTGGCCCTCCAGGTCAAGCTCCTGCGGGCCTTGCAGGAACGAGAGGTGCGGGAGGTTGGATCCGAGCACCCCACGAAGGTGGATGTCCGCATCATGACCGCGACCAACCAGGACCTGGTCCAGGCCGTGCGGACGGGCGCATTCCGGGAGGATCTCTATTATCGGATCCAGGTCGTCCCGCTCAACGTGCCTCCGCTCCGGGAACGCCGCGATGACATCCCGCTGCTTGCCCAGCATTTCCTGAAACAGAGCGCGCAGCGGATGAAGAAGGACATCCGCGGAATTCTTCCGGATGCCATGCAGAAGCTGATGCTCTATCCCTGGCCCGGCAACGTCCGCGAGCTTGAAAACCTGATCGAAAAAGCGGTGATCATGGCTACGCAGGACATGATCACCTCGGATCTCATTCCCTTCCTGACCCAATCAGCCCAGGGCCGGCCCAAGCCGTTGACCGAGGCCAAGGAGGATTTTGAGCGGGGCTACCTGAAGGAGATCGTGCAACTCACCGGCGGCAACATCTCGCGTGCCGCGCAGATCGCTGGCCGCTACCGAGCCGACTTTTACAAGCTGCTCAGGAAATACGGCCTTCACCCGGGGGACGGCAAGGGTGCCCGGGCCGCAGACCGTGAGACAGCGTCTGAACGCGACCACGGGAGCGGAGAGAGTTCCGGCACCAGAGCGACGTGATGGAATACCGCCGGTTGGGAAAGACGGGGTTCACAGTCTCTGAGATCGGGTTTGGCGCATGGGGCATCGGAGGAGGGTACTGGGTCGGGGCGCGAGACGCCGAGTCTCTCGCGGCGCTGCATGCCGCCATCGATGCCGGCGTGAACTTCATCGACACCGCGTTGGCCTACGGACAAGGCCACAGCGAAACCCTCGTGGGGCAGGTGGTCCGGGGCCGGGCCGAGCGCATCTACGTGGCGTCCAAGGTGCCGCCGTTGACCCGGCATTGGCCGGCGCTTCCGGGCGATCGTGTGCAGGATTTGTTTCCCGCCACCCATATCATCAAGGCCACGGAACGGAGCCTGCGCAACCTCAAGCTGGACCACCTTGACCTGCAGCAACTGCACGTCTGGCGGGACGACTGGCTGCCGGAGGAAAGCTGGCTGCACGCGCTTCAGGAATTGAAGGCGAGCGGGAAGGTCCGCGCGATCGGCGTGTCGCTCAACGATCACGACCCCGATTCGGGACTCCAGCTCGTGGCGAGCGGCGTCGTCGACGCGGTGCAGGTCATTTACAACATTTTCGATCAGTCCCCCGCGCGGGCTCTGTTGCCGGCCTGTCTCCGGCATGACGTGGGCGTCCTCGCCCGCTGTCCATTCGATGAGGGTGGGCTGACCGGCACGATGACGCCGGAAACGAGCTTTCCCGCGGGCGATTGGCGGAACGACTACTTCAAGGACGATCGCAAGATGCAGGTGGTCGCGCATGTGAATCCGTTGAAAAGCTTGCTGGGGCCGGAGGCCCGCACGCTGCCCGAATTATCACTTCGGTTTTGCCTGGCCAACCCAGCGGTGAGCACGGTCATTCCGGGCATGCGGACGCGCGAGCATGTGGGCACGAACTCGGCCGTCTCGGATGGTCGCCGGCTCAGCGGAGTCCTGCTGGCTGCGCTGGCGCACCATGCCTGGGAGCGAAACTTTTACGACTGACGGTCCACGTTCACGACGGACCGGCCGCCCTCCGAGGCCCGAAGTCTGAAAATCCCTCACGGGAGCGGCAGTTACGCGCTCTCTTTTCCCGTCGAACACTCAACGGTCCACCACGTGGTTTTTGTTACTTGCGGTACGGTATGATGAAACTAAGATATCAAACGTGCCGTACATCGGAGCGCGCGCCGTGGCTCGGCGATGGGGCGTCTCGAGCAATTCGATCGGACTCTTCCTCCTGCCGCTGGTGGTAGCCTGCCAGACTGCGCCGCCGACTACGACCTCGGCCTCCCTGGTCCGAAACACCATTCATTCCTCGCTCCAGGTTCCACTCAATGTGGAGCGTCTGGCGGTGCTCTACCCCAAGACGTATAGCCGGGAATTGCTGGACGCCTATGCGCGCCTCGAAGGCGCGGTGTTTCAGCTCAAAGAGCAACGGCCGTTCCTTCGGATCGTGGATCGGTTCGATCTCCCGACACTCCGCGGCGAGCAGCGCTTTCAGCTCGGCGGGGCGGTGTCCGACGAGTCCGCGATTCGCCTGGGTCGCCTGCTGGGTGTGGACAGCGTCCTGTTCTTCCGCATCGAGGGTCCCAACTTCAGGGATCAGGTCTTTGCCAAGTTCTATGGCGATCTGCCCCCGTTCACGGTCACGAGCAAGATTATTCTGGTCGAGAGCGCGGAGGTGGTCTTCCACAACGTCGTCACCAGCCCAGTGGAAGGATTCAGGGGACCAACACCGTTCTTCTACAGCGACTTCCGCGTAGAGCCGCAAGTCAGGGCTGCCTTGGACCGTGGAGTCGTGCAGACGATCGCTGATCTTTCCAACGCATTCCGGTGACGAAGTCTGGAGGCGGGAAACCTGCCCCGGGGGGCTCCCACGCGCGCGGGAGCGGCGCCACCGCATCCGGTGTCGGGAGGAAGGCCGCCATCCGGACAGCCGGGGCCTATGCGGCGCAGGCGAAGACCTTTGTGCGCCACTGGGGCCGGCGTTCAGACCGCCAGCCCAGGCTGCTTCGGGACTCGCTTCGGATCTGCCGACGGGATGCGGTCGTTCTGGATCTGGGCAGCGGCGCGGGCCAGGATATCCGGTCTCTTCGGCGGAAGCGCTATCGGGTGGTGGGGCTTGATCTCACCTGGCCGCTGCTGGCTTACGCGCGCCGGAGAAGTCGGCGCGTCCGATTGGTGCAGGGAGACATGCGGTCTCTCCCCTTCCGCAACGGGGTGTTCGACGGCGTCTGGGCCGCGGCCTCGCTGATCCATCTTCCCAAGCCGGCGGTCCGCACCACGCTCCGCGACTTGCACGGGCTGGTGCCCCCCGGAGGCGTGCTGGCAGCCACCTTCGTGCAGGGCCGGAACTCCGGCTTCCTGCGGGCGGGCTGGATACCGGGCCGGTTTTTCTCCCGGTGGCGCAAAGCCGAGTTGGAGGGCGCCGTTCGTCAGGCCGGGTGGGCGATCATCAGTCTCAAGACCGTCGCGAACCGAGAGCGGAAAGGACGCTGGTTGAACCTGCTTGCCCGACGACCTGCGCGATAACCAGCCGCCGGTGCTCCCCAAGGGCCCTTGCCCCTGAGAAGGCCACTCTGCTAGACTCCACCTGTTTGCAGAACCCACGGAATGTCACACGAGGAGGCGAAATCCCATGGGAGAGGTGAATACCGCCCCTGAGGTGGCTGCCAAGGCCGTTGAGGATCTCACCGCGATGGAGGTTGATCCCGAGAAGGGAGAGCGCCTGTTCAAGGCCGCGATCATACAGTCCAACAAAGGAGCGACCTATCGCATGCTCTCCAAATCGCTGAAGACCGGCAAGATCGATCTGGTCCACTACGGCTGCGATCTCGATGAGGATGGCAAGCCTACCACCAAGTGGAGTATCAGGCGCATTCTGGAACAAGTCCCGGAGAGGTTTGACAAGGAGATCGCGGCCATTCAAAAGACGATCAAGGACGGTGGAGAGGAGGTGCAGGGTCTCCGGGTGCATGACATGACGGGCATGCCCGACCTCGTCGCCCAAGGCAAGAGTCTTGAAGAGTGGACGAAGAAAATGGCGCAAGAGGTTCGGAAAAAGCCCTCCTGAACGCCTCTAGCATCTCCCCTCGCCTCAGACGCTGAAGGCCCGAATGCGGGGCCTGGCCTCCTTGTCCGCTCCGCCCGTAGGGGTGGCGCGGATCTCAAATTCCAGCCTGCGATGCGCCTCGCGGAGCGACGCTTCGACCTGCTCGGCGGAATCCGCGCGCGCGATCAGAAAGCCAAGATAGCGGGTCCCCTCCGGAAGCGGCACCAGCTCCTCTCCCGGCTGCGCGGTGATGGCCAGTTCCTCGATCCCCGGAACGTTGAGCGCCTCCGTTTGACCGCGGACCCGGCTGAGAATTCCGGCGCGCGGGATCGGGAGCATCATGACCCCGGCCGGTCTCCGCTCGCGCTCGAGTGAAGGCAGATCCATCCGCAGCGCGTGCCGCAGGATCAGTTCCTCCAGCGACATGTCGGCGCCGAAGCGAAGCGTCCTTGCGCACCGGCCGCCGATCGAGCGCGCGGCCACCTCGATCACCCACACGCCCCTCTCATTCACCCGCAGCTCGCCGTGCACGGGTCCCTCTTGCAGGCCGAGCGCCCGCGCGGCTCGGCTGGCGCAGGACGCAATCTCGGCTTGGACGCCGGCCGGCAGCCGGGACGGGGTGACATAGATCGTTTCCTCGAAGAACGGGCCATTGAGCGGATCGGGTTTATCAAAGAGGGCGAGGACGCGCAGCTCACCGCGCGTCAGCAGCCCTTCCAGCGCCACCTCAGCCCCCGGCACGAAGTCCTCCACGAGGAGATGGCGAGAGGCCACGCCCAATCGTGTCAGGAGCGTCGCCACCCGCCGGAAGGCGTCACCAAACTCCGCGGCGTTGTCGGCCCGGATCACGCCGCAGCTCGAAGAGAGGGCAAGCGGTTTCAGGACACAGGGGAACGCCACGGACGCCGCGATGGCCGCCGGGTCCTCCTGGAGGGAGAAGCGGGCAAAGCGCGGCACGGGGACGCCGTGCTTGCGCAGGAGCTCCCGCATCCGATGCTTGTTGCGCGCCGCGGACGTGGCGGCTACGGAGTTGTGCGGCAGACCCAGCGCGGCCGAGATCGCCGCCGCCACGACCGCTGTCGTGTCGTCCACCCCGACCACCGCATCGATCGGCTGATGCCGGGCCACCGCGACCACCGTCCGGGCCGAGCCTTCAGGGTCTTTGAAATCGACCGTCAGGCCCTCGGTCGGGAAGGGTCCCGTAGGCGGGGCGACTCCTTCGGACGCCACCGTGACGTCCAGGCGCAACCGTCGGGCTGCTTCGAGGAACGACTCCGCGCGGTAGGTCGTGGCCGGGAGGAGGAGCAGCACCCGTGGCATCTCAGTGTCTCATGAAACGCTAGGATTCTGGACGCGGCGGGCGAGGTGGAAGACCTCCAATTGGCGGTTCGCCTCCGTGATCACCGCCAGCTTGCTGACCACCTCGGCGACCTTCGCTCCGGGGATGGCATAATAGCCCTCGTCGTCTCCCAGCCCGGTATACACGCGGTTGCCAATACAGCCGAAACTCGTGGCCGTCTTTCCGGACTGCATGGCTTCCGGCAGTACCGCGCAGGTGGGCCGTCCCATCGTCGCGCCCCCGCCGGCGACGCCGGCGGCCTGCGCCGCTTCCGCCAGCAGCATGAGTTGCTTGACGGTCCCGCGCACCAGGACGATATCCGGCTCACACGGCGCGTCGGCCAGCGGGGCGTAGACCGCGACACCAAAGGCCCCCTGGCGACGTGGGATCGCGGGGATCTCCTCCAGCTTGATGTACTGCAGGCCCACCATCGTCTGCACGATCGCGTTGAGTTCCTTCGCGGTCTCGGGCGGAAGTTCCACGCCGTGCGTGTGCGCACCCACCGGGCAGGAATAGTGATCCGGCGCCTCGGTGTAGAACAGGTTCCCCTCCGCGGCGAGGCGCCAGTACCCGCATCCAGCCGGCGCGGGCCTGTCGATCCGGGGCACGCCCCGGGGGGGCGCGTCCCGGAAAGCGATCGCGACCGGCCGCAAGGCCAGTCCGAGAAGTCCTTGCAACTCTCTGCTCTGTGTCGCCCGCTCCATCGGCTCATCCCTCCCGTGGTTCGTTCGACGCCCGTTTAGGTGCCCGTGCGCAGCGGCCGGAACTGTCCCTTCGTCGGCTCCGCGCAGCAAAACCAGGGCTCGGTGAGCCGTGGGGGCCGGGGACGCCTGCGCGGGCGCGCGCCGGACGAGCCGGAGACGAAGGGCTGGCGACCGGCAACGCCATAGGCAATCGCCCGCAGGCGGTCGAATGTGACTGCCGGGTCGTCGCCCGTTCGAGCCGCCTCCTCCACCGACATGCTGACCGCTTCATGAAGCCTGTCCATGCGGGGGTCAGGGTGGGCCCACGGATGCTGGAACCCTGCCTGGTCCAGCGGGCCCAAATTGGTCCGGATTGGGGCCGGCTGCGATCCGGCTTTGGCGAGCAGCGCCGACCCAGGCGGGATCAACAGGCGGATCGTGTACTGCACCGGGTCTATCGCATCAATGAGGTCGTGGGACTCGACGAGGGCGAACATGTCGAGATAGTCCTCGAGGGTCGTCCATGGGGTGAACGCCACCAGCGACGGGCGCAGGGTGATTCCTGCGGACCGGACGATCTCGAGCGCGGTCACGACATCGGCACGCGTGTGCCCTTTCTGGAGATGCGCCAGCACGGTGTCGCTGAAAGATTCTACGGCCGACACCACGAAGAGGCAGCCGAGGGCTCCCAGCTGGGGAACGAGCGCCCGATGCTTCAGGAGGTGCTCGATCTTCGCCGTCACGTCGAAGGTCAGCCCGGGGAACTCGGCGTGCATCGCCCGGACGACGCCGAGTGAATGTCCCGGTCCGTTCAGAAAGTCGGGGTCGCCGAAAGTAATGTGGGTCGCACCGGCCCGAACCTGCCGCCGGATATCTTCCAGGACGGCCTCTGCCGGGAAGACGAAGAACCGGCCCTCGTATACCGGGACGATGGGGCAGTGGAGGCAGTGGTGCAAGCACCCGCGGCTGGCCTCGACATATCCGACCAGGTGCAACGCGCCGTTGTGTTCGAGGCGGGCGTAGCGATCGAGCGGGGGCAACCCGGCGCGGCTGGGAGCCGGGAAATTCGACGGGGGACGCTTGAGGACCGGATCCGTCCTCCGGCCGCGAGTGTTGACCCCCTCGAGGGCTCCGAAAACCGGGCCCGTGTCGCCCGCAGCAGGGTCAAGCGACCCTCGCCGCTCGATGGCCTCGACGAGGTTGACCAGCGGGATCTCGTATTCCCCACCGATCACCGAGTCTGCCGCGTGCTGCAACAAATACTCCGCGTTGATCGAAGCGTAGAGGCCGAAGAAGCAGATGTGGCTTGCCGGGTTGATCTCACGGATCAGCTCGGCCGCGCGAGCGCCGAGACGCAGAGCCGTGTGCATCGGCACAGAGATCCCGACGAACCGAGCGCGCCGGACGCGCTCAGCGTCAAACTCCTCCACCGCGATATCCAACCCGGCCGGCGCGTACCCCGCCTGCTCGAGGAACGCGACCGGTTGGGCGAGGCCGATCGGCTGGTGGCCGAGCTCGTAACACGAGATCAGCAGAATCGCGCCCGCTTGCCGCAGCGACTGTCCCTCGTCCGCCGCCGTTCGCGGGATCTGGTTGACGCTCAGCTCCACCGAGTTCACCGCTCCTTCTCTTTCTCGCTGCCGAGCCGCACGGCCTTCTTCGCTACGATACCACACCGCCCTCTCGAGTGGGAGCCCTTAGCGGCCGATCTCGCCCAACGGTTGTTCCGTCACCATGAGGGCGCCACGCGGATTGGGGTCCAGGGTATTGGACGACGCAAGTTGCTCGCGCGGTGGGGAGGTCTCGCATTCGGGGGTGGTGACAATCCCCCAGTGCTGGTTCTCGCGGCAGATGTTGCCTAACAGCAATGCGCTGGCGTGGTGAAACATCAGGATGCCGCTGAGCATATTCTCCCGGCACATGTTGCGCACGAGATCAGGGTGACTACCGGGGTCACGAACCGCGATTCCAAAGTGATGGTTCGCATAACACAGGTTTTGGGCCACATAGGGCCTGGCTCCCGCGAACACGAAGATGCCCGACTCGCGGTTATGGCAGACCTCGTTGTCTAGCAGAGTCGGCCGACCCGTAGGTCCGTACACCACAATGCCGGACAGAATACCCTCGGTGGCCCGGCAGGAGACCACGGTGCAGGTGGAATCCAGAATATTCATGGCCGCATGCTGGTCGCTGCCGACATAGCGAAAGGTGATCCCGGAAATGCGTCCATCCGGTACCCGCTGGAGGTAGAGCGGCCCGCCGCGCCGGCTGAAGATCTGGACGGCCTCGCGGCCAGCTCCGATCAGCAGAATCGGGCGTTCCGCGACGAAAATCTTGTCCTCGTAGATCCCCGGCCGGATGAAGACTTGATCGTCCGGACCTGCGTCTTTGACAGCGGAGCTGGGCCGAGCATAGGCGGAGGGATCGGTCGCGTCCACTACCAGCGTGTGGCCGCCGGCCGGGTTGGGAGGGGGATCCTGCCGCAGCGGCTCGGGATTCGCCGCAAGGTGCTGTTGGACGTGGATCCTATCGGCCTGCAACTTGTCGGGAGGCTCTATGGGCACGGTGGAGGGTTCCACACAATCCTATGGGACCGGCTCCGTCAGTCCGGCCCATGGTATCAGGTTTCTGCAGAGTCCGTCGCTATTCCGCGGGCGGTTCGAACCCCAATAAGTTCGCCAGGGCGGCAACGGTGTATGTCATCCCGGCCTTGGGTCTGACGACTGCAATCCCAGCCTCTTTGAACAGCGTGTCAACGACGAGGTCCCGCGCTTCCCGCTGAACTGAGAGCTGCGAAGGATCTCGAAGTTCGACGACCCTGACCGCCGCCAGCGTTCCCGGATGCACCAGGACAAAATCGACGCGCCGCAACGCGATCTTATTGAGAAACGCCGCCCGGACCTCGGGATTGTCTGACTTGACCTCGACCAGGCACCACACCGGCACCTGAGCAAAGACCAGATACCGCTCCTGCACGGTCAGGCGCAGCGCATTGTAAAAGGCCACTTCGGCCTTGGTCATCAGTGGTTGGGGGCGTAACGTGATCCCTTCGGGAACGATCGGTTCCTGCTCGTCTGGCTCCCTGAACGGTTTCGCCAGCCAGAGCCAGGCGATCACCAGAATCAGCAGCAGGCCGACCGACGCGATGACTAGTGTGTCCACATTCCCCTCCCTGTTTTCTGATGTCCTGTCAGCGCAGCTGCGTCCGCCGCCGTTCTCCCCCGGGTACGATGGTGCCCAGCAGGACAGGGTGAGCAGCCCCGGTCACCGCCGGGACGTTGGCGCATTCCCCATGGATCGTCTGGTACGCCAAGACCGCGAACGCCGTCGCTTCGAACGCTTGGCTCTTCCATCCCAACTCTTCCACAGGCCGCACCGGTGCAGGTTCAAAGATGGCTGCCAGATCGGCCATCACCGTGCGATTGCGAACGCCTCCCCCTGCGACGATCACCTCATCCACCGGTCCCTTGACCCACCGACGTGCATTGCCGACCGCCATCGCGGTGAACAGCGAGCAGGTGGCCAGCAGATCCTCGGGCGCCAGCCGCCACTTCCGCGACAAGGCCAGCACCCGGGCCAGAAAGGTCTCGCCGAATTCCTCCCTGCCGGTGGACTTGGGCGGCTCGCGCCGGAGAAAGGGATGGGTCAGAAGCGTCGCCAGCAGCCTGGCATCCACCTTCCCCTTGGCGGCCCTCCTGCCGTCTCGGTCCAGGGATTGTCGGCCTCGGGTCAGGTGGTGCACCAGCGCGTCCAGGACCATGTTTCCCGGCCCCGTGTCGAAAGCGCGGACGGATTTCAGGTTTCCGGAGGCCGGCAAATAGGTCACGTTGCTGATGCCGCCCAGGTTGACGATCAGGCGGGCGCGGCGCGGGTCCCTGAGCAACAGATAATGGACATACGGGGTGAGCGGGGCTCCCTGACCGCCGGCGGCCAGGTCCCGCGGCCGAAAATCGGCGACGGTCGTGATCCCGGTACGTTCGGCGATGACGGCGGGCTCGGCGATCTGGAGCGTTGAACGGATGAGTCCGAGACCGGGTTCCCGCCTCGGCGTGGGGCAATGGTGCACGGTCTGCCCATGTGAGCCGATCACCTGGACGTCGGACGACTTCACGCCTGCTTGCCCCATCACTCGGAGCGCGGCCTTGGCAAACCACTCGCCGAGCACGGCGTTGAGATGGCAGATTTCCGAGACCGTGCCTCTGGTGGCAGCCGCCAAAATCCTGTGACGCAACGCCGCGGTGTAGGGTGCCGTGCGGAATGCCAGCGGCGTGACCCGCAGCGCATGGCCGGTCCCGCGGATCTGCACCAATGCCGCATCCACGCCGTCTCCGGATGTGCCGGACATGAGCCCGATCGCCTTCATACCGATCACCTTGCCACCACGGATCGCGAGCCAGGCTACCCGAAGTCTTCCAGCCGGTCAAGCTAGACACGGTCTGCCGCTGAATGGGGAGATCTCAGTGTCCCGCCTTCAGAGATCTCGCCCCCCGCGTTCGACGAGCGCAGGTTGAACGGAAAGCCGCGCGTGGTCGCGTTGACATTCCGCATGTGCGGTGTTACGGTCGCGGCCATGCACGCCAGACGCATGGCCCTCGCGGCTATTTTCGCGCTCACGGCGGGCGCGTTTTTCTCGCGAATGCCGGCGCAGGCAGCCGAGCCACCCGGCGCGCGCCCCGCAACGCCGCTCAATGTCGTGGTGACGATCCCCGTGCTCAAGGATCTGGCGGGCCGGGTCGGAGGATCTCACGTGAAGGTGGTGTCCCTGATGTCCGGCCTGGAGAGCGAGCACACGTATTCACCGAAGCCGAGCGATCTGGTGGAGATCCGGAACGCGCGGGTGCTGCTGGAGGTGGGGGTGGGCCTGGAAGTGTGGGTCTCCTCACTGGTCAAGAATTCCGGCAATCCCGGGCTCCTGGTCGTCACGACGTCACGAGGGATCGCGCTGATCCGAGAACACGAGCCGCAGGGCGGAGCCACCCCGATGCTGCAGGACCGCCATCGCTCCGGTAACCCGCACGTCTGGTTGGACCCGGAAAACGCGAAAATTATGATGCGGCACATTACAGAAGCCTTTATCACACTGGACCCGGACCATGCCTCGGAGTATCGCCGCAACCAGGCGGACTACCTGCTCCAGCTCGACCAATTGCAGCGTGAACTGGTCGAGCGTCTTCGCCACCTCGCCGACCGCCGGATTGTCGTGTACCATCCGGCCTGGCCGTATTTTGCCCGCCGGTTCGGATTCCGGATCGTGGGGGAGATCGTCACGCAGGCCGGCGCGGAACCGTCAGCCCGTCACCTCCAAGCGCTCATCTCGCGGATTCGCGAGGATCGTCTCCGCGTCATCGTTTCGGAGCCTCAGATGAACCAGAAGATTCCTGAAGCCTTGGCGCGCGAGACCGGCGCCCGCGTCGTGGTGCTGACGCCGCTGCCTGGTGGCGTTGCGGGCACCGAGACCTATCTTGATATGTTGCGGTACAATGTCCTGCAACTGGCGCAGGCGCTGGAAGCCGCCTAGCCCTCCATGGCCAAGACCATTATCCGGTTTTCACACGCCACCTTCGGGTTCCATGACGTGCTCGCCTTGAAGGATATCTCACTGGAGGTTTCCGAGGGGGAGTTCGTGGGCGTCATCGGACCGAACGGGTCCGGGAAAACGACCCTCTGCCGGGCGGTGCTCGGGCTCCTGCGTCCCCTGGAGGGCAGTCTGCAGATTTTTGATTGCGCCTGCGAACAACTCCGGTGCCACCACCGGGCCCGCATCGGGTATCTCCCGCAGAAGGGAGCGCTGGATCGCAACTTCCCGATTACGGTCCTGGAAACGGTGATGATGGGCCGGTACGGCGTGCTGGGGTTGTTCCACCGGCCCAGGAAACGGGACCGCGAAATTGCGCTGGAAGCTTTGGTCAACGTGGGGATGCAGGATCACCGGGACACCGCGCTGGGCGACCTCTCGGGCGGCCAGCAACAGCGAGTTCTAATCGCACGGGCGCTGGCGCAGCAGCCACAGGTCCTCCTCCTCGACGAGCCCACCACCGGCATTGATATCACCACGCAGCACAGTGTGCTGGAGCTGATCCGACGGCTCCATCAGGAACTGGGGCTCACGGTCCTGCTGATCACCCACGACATCAATATGATCAGACCACTCGTTGACCGGCTGGTCTTGCTGAAGACACGCTTGTTCGCCGCCGGGCCGCCGGACGAGGTGCTCAAGCCGGACCTGCTCAGCCAGGTCTACGGGAAGGAGTTGGTCATTACGGAGAAGGATCTCGTCATCGTCGAGGACTACCACCACCACAGATGAGGCTATAGCCCATCGCCCATTGCCTATCGCCTATGCTTGAAATGTTGTCATACGATTTCATGCAGCGCTCCCTCTTGGCTGCAATGCTGGTCGGCGCCATGTGCTCGGTGATCGGCGTGTTCGTCGTCCTTCGGGGGCTGGCCTTCGTCGGGGCCGGGACGGCGCACGCGGCCTTTGCCGGGGTGGCGCTGGCCTACCTAGTCGGGCTCCCGCCGCTTCCGCTGGCGATCGCGTTCGGGTTGGCCACGGTCTGGCTGACGGGGGTGATGGAGGAAAAAGGCCGGATGAAGCTGGATGTCTCGATCGGCATTCTCTACACCGCGACGATGGCGCTCGCCATTCTCTTCATCGGGCTCATGAAAGGCTATAACGCCGAGGTCTACGGCTACCTCTTCGGGAGCGTGCTGTCCGTCACGCCGGAGGAGTTGGGTATCATCCTGGCCTTGAGTCTGCTGGTGTTGGGCGCCATCCTCACCTTTTCGAAGGAGCTATATTTCATCGCCTTCGACCAGGAGATGGCCGAAGCCTCGGGGGTGCCGGCCCGGCGGATCTTTTACCTATTGCTGACGCTGGTGGCGCTCACGGTAGTGGTGTCCCTAAAAACGGTGGGGGCCATTCTGGTCTTCGCGATGGTGTTGATCCCGGCCTCCACGGCCTACCAACTCACCCACAGCCTCTCCCACATGACGGCCTATTCGGTGGGTATCGGGATCTCCTGCGCGACCGGCGGGGTGATGCTCTCCTACCTCTGGGACCTGCCCTCCGGCCCCGCCATCGTGCTATTGGCCACGGCGGTCTTCTTGCTCTCTGTGCTCCTCTCGCCCAAGCGGCTCAGGCGCGCCGGCTTAGCAGCATCGTAGAAGAGACGGGTTTCAATTCAGAGGACGATCTGGCCGGTATGACAGGATGGGAAGCCATCTCGCTCACGGAACTGCCGTTGGGTTTGCGGGGTCGTATTTTTCGCAGCCCGATGCCGTTTGGAGATTTTGATCCGCAGGGGTCGGCGTTGAACGCTTTCAAGAAGCAGGAGGTGTCTGTTGTCGTGGTGCTGGTCGGCGATGAGGAATGTGCGCGCAAAGCGAGGCGAGACCTTCGAGCACTCTATGCGCAGGAAGGCTTCAACGTGATCCATGTCCCCATCCTTGATTTTGCTGCGCCTGCGAAGGTCTGTCTCGATAGCGCCCTCACGGCAACGATTGAACACGCCCAAGCGGGCCGCCATGTGGCAATTCACTGTCACGCAGGGATCGGCCGCACCGGCATGTTTGCAGCCTGTCTCGCCAAGAGGGTTCTCGGCCTCTCAGGCAGGCAGGCGATCGAATGGGTGAGACGATTGATCCCTGGAGCGGTGGAGACCACTGAACAGGAAGAGTTCGTTCTCAGCGACTGACCTTCAAACCGCGCTTAGCGAGCAGAACTGGGAGGCTCCTTTCTCTCCATGTCAGTCTTGCGGCGTGTGTCTTCAATGTACAGGTTCTTTCCCGATTCTACACATACGTACTGCATATGCCCTGGGATGTGTTCGGTGATTGGACAGACAAGAAAATCACCGAAAACGAAAATCCCGTCGTCTACCTTCTCTTTAATATCTTCAGGAATGATTTCTTCACCTTCTCCACCGGCAATCCCAAAGATTCGCTTGGTCCCGACCCACCACATGCGAAAACCTGGAAAGCCCTGGTAGAAAGACAGCCTTCCACGTACTTCAATACAAGGAGCGATAACCCGAGAATTCCCTTTACAGATTTCCTTGGCCCAGGCAGATACCTCACCACAAATCATCAGCGGGAAGATGAGCGCAATCAGCAACTTGGCTTTCATTGGTCTGGTCTCCTTCTACCAAGAGGGTGCGCTATGGTTGTGAATGGATTCCGCCAGAGTGGGAGAGCGTCCCATACCAAATCAATGCAGCGGGTGGCTTGCGGTCTAGAGCGTACGTCGCCGGAGCGGCGGGGCCCCTCCCGGCATCCGGAGAAGGAAAGCTGGTACTGACCACCGCACCGTGGTCGCAGACCACGGCGACGGGAATACCAGAAGGCTT
>Ga0209376_1000815_pt1 | contig 33289 bp, 28 predicted proteins | sample GraSoiAngelo_134_FD_185891 | JGI IMG/M metagenome (GOLD analysis project Ga0209376, IMG submission 185891) | Grasslands soil microbial communities from the Angelo Coastal Reserve, California, USA - 14_0929_05_30cm (SPAdes) (version 2) | ecosystem: Environmental > Terrestrial > Soil > Grasslands ...
CATCATCGTGCTGACAACGTTTGACGGCGACGAAGATATCTACCGCGCGATCCAAGCCGGCGCGAAAGGTTACCTGCTCAAGGACGTGCCTCGCGAGGCGTTGATGGACAGCATTCGCCGGGTGCACGCCGGGGAAACGTGTGTTCCTGTTCATCTGGCCGCAAAGCTGGCCGAACGCATCAGTGGCGAAACTTTGAGCGCGAGAGAGATCGATGTTCTCAAGCTGATGGCCAAAGGGAAGAGCAATAAGGAGATCGGCTCGGCACTTTTCATCAGTGAAGGCACCGTGAAATCCCACGTAAAAGCCATCTTCGCGAAGATGAACGTCGTGAGCCGCACTGAAGCCGTCGCCAGCGCCACACGACGCGGCTTGATTCAATTGTAGAAGCTGCTTCCCCGCTCGTGAACACTTTTGAAGTCTCAGCCGCATTCTAGCTGCGCTTTCGTTTCAGGTGCGAGCTGCTTCGTTTCGGATCAATTCGCTACCTCGAAAGGGAGATCATAAATCATCCCCAAAGTGGGATTGGAAAATCCTGCGTACGCGAAATGGCGGCACTCCGATCACGGCCGACGTTTCGGAGCGATGAAAACAAACACTCTTCCGAAGGCGACGGATGAGATCCGCTCTTACACTCAACTTCAGCGACAGATACACGATGCTTTGCGCGCCGAACATCCCGAGTGGGTTGAGGCCAACGGTGATTGTCCGACGTGCGAATCTTACGAATCGCGCCTTGCTGAATTGCTCGGAGTCTCTTCGCCGAACAAGGGTCGATCGGTCGCCTAATTAACGTACCACGAAAAAAATTATGAGTGTGAATACAATAAAACACGCGCCGTGGCGTCTGCGAAGACGAGATTCGCTCCCCTTACGTGAGGCGATTCCGCTCTGGTTCGCCATTTCCAGCCCGTTAATCGGATTGATCATCGGATTCCTCGGCGCCTGGTTCGTCACCTGGCTGACCACCTAGGAAACCAAAAACAACTGATCGAAAGCGTATGAACAAGGTAATCGAAGCAGACTTTCTTCCGCGGGAAACCAACGCTGGTTTCTCCTGGCCAAATTCAATCGGCGGTTCGGGAATGAAAGAAATGCGGCGCATCCTGATTATCGATGACGACGCTGACACCACTCATGCGGCAGGCGAGACGCCCGCCGGCCCCACAGCCAAGATCGCTATGCTACGCGTTCCTCTCCCGAAGGAGAGAGCCCGCAGCGACTCTTCGGTAGCACCCTAAAATCCCACCGACGCGCAATGGCTGCAAAGCGGACGGCTACGAGATTTGATGCTATGAAAAAGATTAAATTACTCACTTTAGTAAGCAGCGCTCTTGTCAGTCTTAGTCAGCCAGCGTGGGCAGGCCCTCACGGTGGCGGAGGCGGTTTTGGTGGCGGCCACTTCGGTGGTGGCGGCCGCGTCGGCGGCTTTTCCGGTGGTGGCTATCGCGCAGCCCCGAACACGTTCGGGGGCGCGCGCTTTGGCGGAAGAAGTTTCGGTGGATTCGCTCGCGCACCGTACTCTTATTACGGTGGCACTGGAATGTCTGCCGTCAGGCCGCGTGGATTCACTGGCTCAGTCGCTCGATCAACAACTCCGCTTGTCGGCAGCCGGACAGCGATAACTCGTCCGTCCAATCGGGTCGGCTCAACTGCAGGGCGCAACCGCGTTTCGGATCCGCGGATTTCGCGACCGGCAAATCGAGGATCATTAAACACGAATCACGCGTTTGCGCGTCATGACGCAAATTGGCACCACGACTGGGACAAGCGGCGTGCACATTTTGACCACGGTCACGTCTTTGTCTTTATCAACGGCTTCTGGTACGGATTCTACCCATGGGATTACCTGCCATACTACGGTTACGACGGTTATCCGTACGATTATTACGGTGACCCCTACGATTACTCCGACTATTACCCGTACGACTACGATGACCAGTCGGCCTATGTTGGTTCGGGTCAGTACGGAAGTAGTGCGACCGTAAGCGCAGTTCAATCACAGCTTGCGAAACTTGGTTACTATCGAGGCGCGGTCGACGGAGTTGAGGGAGACGAAACCGAGGCCGCTCTCGCGCGTTATCAACAAGACCACGACTTGAGCGTCACAGGGACACTCACGGCGGCGACACTTCAATCGCTCGGATTAGCGCGCACTGCGGGCTAGCGAGAACAGCGTTTGGTCACCCGGAAATTTCTCAAACACAACTAATCAAAGGGAAATTTTAATGGAAAACGGAAAAGTTGCATTCATTACTGGCGCTAATCGCGGTCTCGGTTTGGAGACCGCACGCGAGCTCGGCAAGCAAGGCATCGTTGTCGTTCTTGGATCACGCGATCCGAAAAAAGGCGAAGCCGCAGCTGTGAAGCTTCGTGACGAAGGCATTACCGCGGAAACTCTGGGCTTTGATGTTACCAAATCGCAGGATCATCAGAAGGCTTATGATTACTTCGCAAAAAAGTACGGCCGGCTGGATATTCTGGTTAACAACGCGGGGGTTTTGAAAGAGAGCCAAATTTCGCCAACTGGTACAGGACCAAACCCCGTCACCGCAGTATCGACTGAGATGTTGCGCGAAACATTCGAGACGAACTTTTTTGCGCCTGTCGCACTCACGCAAAAACTGTTGCCGCTCATGCGCAAAGCTCCGGCAGGCCGAATCGTGAATGTTTCCAGCATCCTGAGTTCTCTCACGTTGCATTCCGATCCGAACTCGCCGATTTACGCGTTCAAGACTTTCGCTTACGACGCATCGAAAGCTGCACTAAATTCATTCACGGTGCATCTCGCCTACGAATTGCGTGACAACAAAATCAAAGTGAACTCCGCGCATCCCGGCTGGGTGAAAACCGAGATGGGCGGCCCAAACGCGCCGATGGAACCTAGCGAGGGCGGAAAGACGAGCGCGCAACTCGCCACGCTGCCCGATGACGGTCCGAGCGGCGGGTTCTTCCATCTTGGCCAACGACTTCCCTGGTAAAAGAAATCAAAGGAACACAAATGAAAAATGGAAAATTAAATGGAAAAGTTGCGGTAATAACGGGAGCGTCGAAGGGGATTGGCGCGGGCATCGCGAAAGAGTTCGCGGCGGAAGGGGCGTCCGTCGCCGTTAACTACGCTTCTGCAAAGCAAGACGCAGATCGCGTGGTGGACGAAATTAGTAAGCACGGCGGAAAAGCAATCGCGATCCAGGGCAACGTCGCGAAGAAGGCAGAAGTCGAGCGGCTCTTCGCTGAAGCGGAGAAAGCCTTCGGCAAGATCGACATCCTGGTTAATAACGCCGGGGTTTACGAATTCGTGCCCCTCGAAGAAGTCTCCGAGAAACAGTTTCACAGAATGTTTGATACCAACGTTCTCGGGATGCTTCTCGTCACGCAAGAAGCGCTCAAGCATTTCAATTCCGCCGGCGGCAGCATCATCAACATCGGTTCGCTCGCCAGTTCTCTGACTCCACCAACTGCCGTGGTTTACAACGCGACCAAAGCCGCAGTGGACGCGATTACGCGTACGCTTGCGAAGGAGCTTGGGCCTCGCAAGATCCGCGTCAACTCCATCAATCCCGGCATGGTGATCACAGAGGGAGCGATCGCCGGCGGTTACACCGAAGGCGAAATGCGGAAAATGTTTGAATCACAGACGCCGCTCGGCCGCGTCGGACAAACGGAAGACATCGCGCCGGCTGCGGTGTTCTTCGCTTCAGACAACTCGGCGTGGATCACCGGCGAAACGCTAGTAATCGCGGGCGGTTTGCGTTAATATGGATAGCAAGATGCAGCAAAACGAAAGGACGCTGAAATCATGAAGACGGAATTTTTATGCGGCGCAGTTCTGGCGAGTGCGGCGATGATTGCTCAAGCAAATCCAGGAGCCTACCAAGGCGGTGGCGGAGGTTTTCACGGTGGTGCAGTTGCGCACGCCGCTCCGGCTGCTCACGCTCCGGCGCGTGCCGGCGGCTTTTCATCGATGCACTCCATGCCGACGCGCAGCTTCGGCGGCAGGATGATTTATCCGGGCCACCGCTATTCGTCATTTGGAATGCGTTCGTACCGGCCGACTGGGTTTCGCCAGCCTTCGATTTATCCAAATCGGGGAACGTTTACCCGCTCGGGTCCATTCACTGCGGCAACGATCAGACAACCTAATCAAAGTAAACGTTTCCAGCGGTTTGCGAATTACAGAAATCCAGCTGTCACAAGCGTGTGGAACCAGCGAAATACCGGAAGTCACTTCCGGAGTGGCAACAATCATCTTCGTGGTGACTGGCAAAAACAGGTGTTCGCGCAGCGTTCCGGAGATTGGCATCGCGATTGGGACCATCATAGCGACCATTGGTGGAATGGCCACCGGTGCTGCTTCATCAACGGATCGTGGGTGATCTTCAATATCGGATTCGATCCGTGGTGGCCATATTGGGGGTACTACCCAGATTACTACGCCTACGGCTCGCCCTACTACGGCTATGACTATCCCTACTCCTATGACCCCGGTTACTACGATTCCGGCGATTACCAAGCGCAAACGTATTACGATCAAAATAGCTATCCCGATCAAGCGCAGGATTACTACGACTCCAGCATTTACCAAACCGAAGCGGATTACGATCCGAACGGCTACAGCGATCAGTCTTACTCAAACTACTCGACGGTTGTCGCAGCGCAGGAGCGACTCGCGCGAGAGGGCTATTATCACGGCGAAAGCAACGGAGCGCTCGGCCCTGAAATGCGCCAGGCGCTCAGGAGTTATCAACGTAGCCACGGCTTGCGCATGACTGGCTATCTCGACACGGACACGGCCGCGACAATGGGGTTGCCACAAGGCGCGAGTTACTAACACGCAAACCAACGCCTGAACTCAAGAATGATCAGACAACAACGGAGCTACAACAATGAACAAACCTAATTCGAAGAAAAGATTGGAGCTCACGCAGAGACGCGACGCACCACTCGCGACGCGAACTGATCTGTCGGTTGCGGCCACCAAAGACATAAGCGGCACGATGAATGCCATTCTCGCCGATGTGTTCGCGCTCTACGTGAAGACGAAAAATTTCCACTGGCACATGAGCGGGCCGCATTTCCGCGATTACCATTTGCTCCTCGACGAGCAGGCCGACCAGCTTTTTGCGATGATAGATCCAATCGCTGAGCGCGTCCGAAAGCTTGGCGGAATCACGCTGAGATCGATCGGCCAGATCGCGCGTACTCAGCGCGTGCTCGATAACGATGCCGAATACGTTGAGCCATTGGACATGCTCGCCGAATTAGCAGAGGACAACAAAACCCTGGCCGCGCGTCTCCGCGAGGCCCACAACGTGTGTGAGGAACACCGCGACGTCGCCACGACGAGTCTGATCGAAGTTTGGATCGATGAAACAGAGCGACGAGCTTGGTTCCTTTTTGAGACAACGCGCCGGGCGAATTGACCAAGCGATTTCATAGATTCTGTAGCCACCGGGCTGTGCCCGGTCCATCTTTGTGCTGCTCCTGGCACTGCGAAGACGGCCCACAGGGCCGTTGCTACAGGCTGCTCAGAAAAATCCGGGCTGCGCGCTTCGGAATTCGTTCTGAGCACCACGAGCTTCCGATTTCATGACTGACGAAGAAAAGGACGAACAATTTTATCGCGATACCGAAAGCATCGCGTTTCCGAAACTGAACGATCACCAGCTATCGCTCCTTGAACCTTTGGGCGAGCGCCGGGTGATGAAACGCGGCGACATGCTTTTTAAAGCCGGGCAGCGCGATCTCGGATTAGCGATTGTTTTGCGCGGTGAATTCGAGGCCTTCGAGACGCGCGATGGCACCGAATATAACCTCGCTACCGCGCACGAGCGCGATTTCATCGGGGACGTATCGATGCTTCAGGGCACATCAATCCTCGGTTCCTCGAGAGTCACATCGGACGAGGCCGAGATTCTCCACATTCCGGCGGCCGAACTCCGGCGCGCGCTCGCGGAGATTCCCGCCGTGAGCAAGACAATCGTCGATGCATTGATCATGCGACGCCGGCGGCTTCGCCGCGATCACGAATTCGCGGGAATGCGTGTTCTGGCCAGCCGCGATGCGCGCGATGGACATCAGCTCGATGATTTCCTCGACAAGAATCGCATCCCGCATCGGCTCGTGGAATTTGAGAGCGAACAGGGACAGACGCTGGGCAAACGTTTTCACCTAACGAGTCGCGATTTACCGGTCCTGATCACTCCGGCCGGTGGTCGACTGCGCAAGCCGTCGTTGCGCGAAGTCGCACGGGAAGCCGGCTTGCTGCGATCACTCGCGGACGAAAATGAAACCGAAATTCTGTCCGACCTGACCATTGTTGGCGCCGGACCGGCAGGCCTAGCCGCAGCGGTGTATGCCGCCTCAGAGGGATTGAAGACGGTCGTTTTGGAAAGTTATGCTCCGGGCGGACAAGCCGGTTCCTCTTCACTCATTGAAAACTTCTTTGGATTCCCGACCGGCATTGGTGGTAGCGAATTAACCTGGCTCGCGCAGCTTCAGGCCTACCGGTTCGGCGCGAAATTTTCCACACCAGCCGAGGCCCTTTCGCTGCAATACAACCCCGATGACGAATATCGCGTGTGTCTCGAGACGGAAGGTTGCTCTGCCGTGCTTCGCGCAAAAGCTCTTCTGATTGCGACTGGCGCGAATTATCGCCGGCTCGATGCCGAGGGCCGCGAACAATTCGAAGGTGTCGGCGTTTATTACGCTGCCACCGCCCTGGAAGGTCAGCTTTGTCGCAACGAAACTGTTGTTGTCGCCGGCAGCGGTAACTCAGCCGGCCAGGCGGCGATGTTTCTTTCCGAGGGCGCGGCCAAAGTGTTATTAGTCGTTAGGGGAAAAAACATCGAGAGCAAAATGTCGAGCTACCTTTCGCGTCGGGTCGAAGGGTGCGCGAACATCGAGATTCTCCGCAACACCGAAATCCGCAAAATGTCCGGCGAGAAAAAGCTCGAACAAATCGAACTGGAAAATACGAAGACCGGCGAACGCCGAGCCGTTCGAACACCGGCCGTTTTTTCCATGATTGGCGCCAGACCTTGCACCGACTGGTTACCACCAGAAATCGAACGCGACGAGAAAGGCTTCATCAAAACGGGGATCAACGTCGCCGGCGCCCCAGCCTGGAAGACGAACAAACACCAACCCGGCCCACTCGAAACCAGCCTCCCCGGAATCTTTGCCGCCGGCGATGTGCGCTCGGGATCGGTGAAACGTTGCGCCGCTGCCGTGGGCGAAGGCGGTATGTCCATCGCCGGCGTGCACGACGCCCTCGGTACTTTTAACTAAGCGCGGTCAAGCGGTGATCCGCACACCGAGGACTTCATCGAGCGGGCTTTGTTCGTCCCGCGCAATCAGGTTGAGAACTGTCACAGATCTTCGACGGTGGCGTCCATCGCGTCGCAACCGCCGCGAAACTGAGAAGTTCTTTTCCATACAGAATGCGATCCGCGCCGCCAATTTTAAGCTGGCCGGTGAAGCCGGGCTTCGGCCAGATCAATATCGCGTTGGATCCGGCGCAAAGCCTGATCGTTGATCGCCTCTTCGTTGCGGAGTGCGATGACAGTATCGCGTTCTGTTTGCAACATCTCGCGGGCTAATTCTTCAAAGTCAGGTGAGTACAATTGGCTGACGCTTTCTTCGTCTGGATCTTCAATTTGTAGTTGTCGAATACGATCGTCGTATTCTGAACGGAGACGTTCGACAGTCTCGCGCCTGGCCCGACTGAACGTCTCCAGCTCTTCGAGCCGCGCCAGGGCTGCTTCGTTCGCTTTCAAACGCGCGAGTTTCTCTTCTTTTTCAGTGACGTGATCATCCACGACGCCCAACCAACGAACCAATGGCGTAAGCGTAAGTCCTTGTAGAACAAGCGTTGCGAAAATCACGCAGAACGTCAGCAAAATGACCAGGTCGCGTCCGGGAAATGCCTCGCCATTGGGCAACACAAACGGGATCGCCAGCGCGCCTGCGAGTGAATCGGCTCCGCGCATTCCGGTCCACGCGATTAACGCTGTCTGCTGCCAGGGGATGCGACTTTTACGACGAGACTTGCCGCCTGCAAGCCGCGGCAAATAACTTGTCCCGAATATCCAGGCAAAACGAACCAGGACCATCACCGAAACGACCAAGACCGCCAGCTTCGCCACCTCAGTCGCCGAACCTGGACCGAGCGACTGGATGACTAACGGCAATTGAAGTCCAACGAGCATGAAAAGCACTCCGTTAAGAATGAACACGACCATTTCCCAAACCGGCAGCGCTTGCAGTCTCATGCGCGCGCTCAAAATGCGCGGAGCTCGCCAGCCGTAATAAATGCCGGCAATCACGACCGCCAAAATTCCGGAAACGTGGATCGCTTCGCCGCTGAAATAAGCGAGATAAGGCGTGAGCAGCGAGAACATTGTTTGAACAGGCGGATCATCCAAACGTTTCTGCACCTGCGTCGCGAGCCAGCCGACTGCAAGGCCAACGCACACACCGCCAGTCGCCACGAAAAGAAACTGCAAGCTTGCCTCGCCTAGCGAAAAAGCACCGGTCATGACAGCAGCCACAGCGAAACGAAAGGAAATGAAAGCAGTGGCGTCGTTTACCAGGCTCTCCCCTTCCAGGATCACAATCATCCTGCGCGGCACACGCAAATTTTGCGTCACCGACAGTGCTGCCACCGCATCCGGTGGTGAGATGATGGCGCCGAACACAAACGCAACCGCCAAAGGCAATCCCGTCGAGCCATGGAACACATAAGCAGTCGCTGTCATCGTTAACAGGACCAACACGATTGCCAGAGTCAGAATTGGCCGAAGGTTCATCCGGAAATCTCGCCAGGACGTGAACACGGCCGCGGGATAGAGCAGAGGCGGAAGAAACAAATTAAAGACGAGCTGAGGCTCGAGCTGAATCGCGGGAAGACCGGGAACCAGAGCGAGGAGCACGCCACCGCAGGTGAGCAGGATCGGATACGGGACCCTAATTTTTCGAGCAACGAGCGCCAGCAAAGCGACGGCGACCAGACAAATCAGGATCAATTCGGTCTTGCCTACTACGATTGCCATCGCGAACGAGCCTCGCCGGAATTAGATCGGGCGTCCAGAAACCAGTAAGTGCGCCGAAGCTTTTGGCGTGGGCGACTCGAAAGTTTCAGAGAAATTTCGCGAGCGCGTCGGTTGTTTCCTTTGGCTTTTCCTCGAGCACCCAATGGTCGGTGGCAAAGGATCGATAACTTCCTTTATGCTTTACCACAGCGGATAGAAAAGTTATCAATGAAAATGGTCGGTTAAGCGAGAAACTGGACGACATGACATCGCTGACTGCGTTGCTCTCGAAATGGCCGCTGGTTCGGCAGATTAGTGGACGTAAAGATGGGACCGGGCTGGAGGCGATGTCGGAAAAGACGCACGCCATGCATGCGCGCACGGACGATGCGCAGATCGCGCGCTCGATTTGTCCGTATTGCGGGGTAGGTTGCGGCCAACTCATTTATCACGAGGACGGGAAGCTGATTTCGATCGAAGGCGATCCGGAAAGCCCGATCAGTCAGGGAAATCTTTGCCCAAAAGGCGCCGCCTCTTATCAGTTGCTCACTCATTCGCGTCGCGAGACAAAAATGAAATATCGCGCGCCACATTCGAAGGGGTGGACGGAAATTTCGCTCGATCGAGCGATGGACATGGTGGCCGAGCGCATTTGGGAATCGCGCAAGCGCACATTCGTCAAGTTCGCCGCAGCGAATCCGTCCGGTGGCGGACAAATCGACGGGTCAAATGTCAATCACACCACCGCGATCTGCCATCTCGGTGGCGCCACGCTCGACAACGAAGAAAATTATCTCATAAAAAAACTTTTTACCGCCGGCCTGGGGATGGTCTGTGTTTCCAACCAGGCGCGGATATGACATAGCAGCACGGTGCCCGGTCTGGGCGCCTCCTTCGGCCGCGGCGGAGCTACGACCGCGCAACAAGATCTCGCGAACGCCGATTGCATTTTGATCGAAGGCTCGTCGATGGCCGAAGCGCATCCGGTCGGATTTCGATGGGTGATGAAGGCGAAGGAGCGCGGCGCGACGATCATCCACGTCGATCCGAGGTTCTCACGCACGAGCGCCTTGGCGGATATCTGGGTGCCAATCCGTGCCGGCAGCGACATTGTCTTTCTCGGCGGCCTGATCAGGCACATCATTGAAAACGACCTGTTCTTTCGCGATTACGTTGTCCCTTACACGAATGCCTCCTGCATTTTGAGCGACGAATATCGCGACCCGGAGGACAACGGGGACGGTTATTTCTCAGGCTGGAACGAAGAAAAGCGCGCTTATGAAGGCGACAGTTGGCTTTACAAGGGCGGCGATCTGAGTCGTCCGCAGCGCGATCTGACATTGCAAGATCCGCAATGTGTCTTTCAGAAACTAAAACGCCATTTCTCTCGCTACACGCCAGAGATGGTGGAGAAAGTCTGCGGCGTCCCGCCCGATCTTTTTCATAAAGTTGCGCATGCGCTCGCTGCCGCATCTGGCCCAGAGCGAACGGCTGCAATTTGTTACGCGGTCGGGTGGACGCAGCATTCGAAGGGCGTGCAGATCATTCGCGCTGCATCGATTTTGCAATTGCTGCTGGGAAATATCGGCCGGCCCGGCGGTGGAATTCTCGCATTACGCGGTCACGCTTCGATCCAGGGTTCGACTGATATTCCGACCCTTTACGACATTCTTCCCGGTTACCTCGCAATGCCGCGCAAGGGCGACGAGACGCTTCAGCAGTATCTCGAGCATCACACGAAAAAAACCGGGCTCTGGGTGGACTACCCCAAATACATCATGAGCACGCTCAAGGCTTATTACGGAAAGCGCGCGACCGCAGAGAACGATTTCGGCTACCGCTGGCTTCCCAAACTTACCGGCAACCATTCCTTTTTCGAATTCCTTTACGACATGCTCGACGGAAAAATGGAAGGCATGTTTTTGATGGGACAGAACCCGGCAGTCGGCGCGCCCAATTCGCGGCTCCAGCGAAAGGCGCTGTCGAAACTGAAATGGTTGGTCGTTCGCGACATGGTCGAGATCGAATCGGCAAATTTCTGGCGTGAATCGCCCGAGATCGACCGCGGCGAGTTGAAAGCCGAGGACATCGAGACTGAAATTTTCTTTTTCCCAGCTGCCGGCCATGCCGAAAAAGAAGGCGCGTTCACCAACACGCAGCGATTGTTGCAATGGCGTGAGAAGGCTGTCAATCCGCCGGGCGATTGTCGATCCGATGCGTGGTTTGTTCACCAACTGGCGCTGCGTCTAATCGCCAGGGCCAACGCGTCGAACGACCCGGTCGATGAGCCATTGCGAGCATTGGATTGGTGGTATCCGGAGGACGAACAGGGCGATCCGCAAATGGAAGCCGTGCTCGCTGAGATCAACGGCTGGCACACTTTGGAAATGTGGGAGCGACCTCAGCGTCGCGACGATCGGGGCACTGAGGCCCCTCCCACATTGCAGGATGGCATCGTGTTCGGCCTCGATCGCGATGGCAAACCTCATCACGGACCCCAGGTAAATGGGTTCGCCGAATTGAAAGCCGATGGATCGACTGCATCCGGCTGCTGGATTTACTCAGGTGTTCTGGGCCGCGACGGCGTGAACAAGGCAAACTCGCGCAAATCCAGAGATTATCTCGGTCACGGCTGGGGCTTTAGTTGGCCGAGTGATCGCCGAATCATTTACAATCGCGCCAGTGCGCGTCCTGACGGCAGTCCTTGGAGCGAACGAAAAAAATTGGTGTGGTGGGACTCGGAAAAATGGACGGGCATAGACGTCCCCGGCTTTGTAAAAGGGAAAGCTCCCGATTACGAGCCGGAGCTAGGCGCGGAAGGCTTGGATGCAATCCCCGGTGACGCGCCGTTTGTCTTGCATGAGGACGGCCTGGGCTGGCTTTACGTGCCAAAAGGTTTGAAGGACGGACCATTGCCAACTCATTACGAGCCGCTCGAGTCCCCTGTCGCGAATGAACTTTATTCGCACGACACCAATCCGCCGGTGCACTGGTTCGCGCGTAATGACAATCGGTTCGCGCCGCCGGGCGATTCGAGATTTCCATTTGTGCTGACCACCTATCGGTTGACCGAACATCATACGGCCGGTGGCATGTCGCGCTTTCTCAGTCATCTCGCGGAACTACAGCCAGAGATGTTCGCTGAAATTTCACCTCAGCTTGCGCGCGAGCTCGGCATCAAAAATGGTGATTACATTTGCATTGTTAGTCTGCGCGCGGCGATTGAAGCGCGCGCACTTGTTAGCCGCCGGATTCGGCCGTTGCGGATCAACGGAAAACGCGTGCACCAAGTCGCGCTACCTTATCATTTTGGGACAGCCGGCCTCGTGCGGGGCGGCGCAGCCAATGATCTTCTTACCATCTCTGGCGAACCGAACGTCACCATCATGGAAGCCAAGGCACTCACCTGCAATATCGTGCCCGGCCGTCTTCCACGCGGGCAAGGATTCACCGAGTTTCTCAACAAATACGCGCCGCAAGCCGGTCCAATCACTTTGCATCCCGAAGAACCGCCGGTCGGCGCAGACACAAGCGGCGGCGGCCACGCGACAGAAGGAAAAGAATGACCGCACAGAGAAGTAGCGCATGCGTCTCGCTTGCGCCCAAACGCCTGCGCAAGCTAGAGGCTCGGGTTCCCTTATGATCGGCGAAGGCACACAGAGCACGAACCAGCGCCGGCACAATTATGTACGGGAAAATGTGGAGGTCGGCTTCTTCACGGATCCAACCGTGTGCATCGGCTGCAAGGCGTGCGAGGTCGCGTGCAAAGAATGGAACCATGTTCCGGATGACGGCTTCGTTTGGTCCGGAAATTCTTACGACAACACGGGCCACCTCGGGGCATCCACGTGGCGGCACGTGATGTTTGTCGAGCAAGATCGACAAAAAGGAAACCAGATCGTTGGCTCACATTCGTTAGGCGATGGTGACGGTGACCTGTCCGCCGAAGCCTCGGCGAAGGCGGAAGACCCGTTTCGCTGGATTTTTCTCTCCGATGTTTGCAAGCATTGCGAAGAAGCCGGGTGCCTCGAAGCATGTCCGACCGGCGCGATTGTGCGCACTGAGGTCGGTTCCGTGCTTGTGCAAAACGACGTGTGCAATGGCTGCGGCTATTGCGTCGTGTCGTGCCCGTTCGGCGTGATCGATCGCCGCCCCGAGCCGCTCCCTGATGCAGGCGGCGCATTCAAGTGCACGTTCTGTTATGATAGGCAAAAGAGCGGCCTCGTGCCTGCGTGCGCGAAGGTTTGTCCGACCGAATCGATCGTGTTCGGCCGGCTCGATGATTTGCGCGCACGCGGCGCGGAGCGCGTGCAGCAATTGCAACAAAGCGGTTACAACGACGCACAACTTTACGATCCAACGGAGACGTCTGTGCGCGGCATTCACGCGTTCTTTTTGATTCTTGGCGAGCCGGAAGCGTACGGACTGCCGCCGAAACCGCAGATTCCAACCATTTACCTGAAGTCAGCGTGGACTTCGGCGTTCGCGACTGCAATCGCATCAATCATCGCCACCCTCTTGGCATTCGCGTTTTTCTCATGACCACCGATTCGCCATCTGAAAAGCGACTCGAAGAATTACGCGAGGAAGCGTGGAAGGACGGCGTCGCGCCGGGCAAAGGTGTCGACGTTGCAGGCGGACCGATTCCGCGCAAACCCGGTTACTACGGTCAGCCTGTGATCAAGCCACCGGTCTGGACCTGGCAAATTCCTCTCTATTTTTTCGTAGGCGGAATCGCTGGAATGTCGGCGGTGATCGCGCTCGCCGCGGCCATCTTTCACCATCTCGATCCTGCGCTCGCGACGAATGTCGGAGTTGCGCGCACCGCAATATGGCTCGCCGCGATCGGGGTGATCCTCTCATCGATTCTACTCATCATGGATCTGGGTCGTCCACTACTCTTCATCAACATGCTGCGCGTTTTCAAATATCAATCGGCTATGTCGATGGGCGTTTGGATTCTCAGCACGTTTGGCGCCTGTGTCGTTCCAGGTTTGATCGCGCTCGAACTGCACGCCCATCAAGTTTTCGGCGGCACAATCGATCAACTACTGCGAATCGCTGCCGGAATGCTCATATTCGGCTCAGCGATCTTCGGAACTTTGCTCGCGACTTACACCGGCGTGCTCATTGGGGCAACCGCGGTTCCCGCATGGTTTTTGCATCGCACGTTCCTGCCTATTCATTTTGGGACCGCGGGATTAGGATCCGCCGCTGCCGTGTTGGAATTGCTCGGACATCGAAGCCCCGCGCTCAACTTCATCGGGTTTTACGCAGCGACGGTGGAGCTCGGGCTCCTTATCTGGCTCAGCATCGATAAACACGGCGCGGCCGATCGCGCGATTCACGAACATGGTTCGGGCTGGCTGATTCGGATCGGCGAAGTTTTGAATGGCCCGCTTGCACTTGTTCTCCGGTTTTTCGGTTTGGTCCCGTTCGCAGCGATTTCATTTCTGATTGGCGCGCTCATCAGCCGATTCGGCTGGATTGCGGTAGGCAAAGTTTCCGGTTCCGATCCCGAATCTGTTTTCGCCGCAGAACCCTACTAGCGTCAACCGCACCGCCGACTAAGTCGCGATTACGCGGTGCCGCCATGTCTCTTCTTAACTTTGCGGCTCGACGCGCTTGAGGCCGGCGAATCGATCGAAATCGCGATCGAACGAAGCGATAGCAATCGACTCGGTAGCGGCAACGGCAGCGTGATATGCGTCCACGAAGTTTACATCGGTCTGCGCGAAGTTTCGAAGCGCGCTCAGCAAAACGGTCTTGTCGTTGACTTCGATTCCCGTCGATTCAATCACGCCTTTGAGGGCAGCGGCGATCGCGGCGCGGTCCAGCGAATAAAATGATTGCAGCACCCAGGCGGTTTCGGCGAGGGCGACGTCGGTGAGAACCAGAGTCACTTCGCCGCTGGCCGCGCGCGCGAGCAAATTACGGCTACGCGGCGAATGGGTCGGATGGTCGCCGGTGAGGAACCGGACGATGACATTGGTGTCGAGCAGAAGCCTCGGCATCAGACGCTTTTTTTCTTCCAGCGCCGAACAATGTCACGCGTGACCGCAGCGCGCATTTGCGCTTTAGTCGGCGGGATTCCTTTGCGGCGAATGCGAGATTTGAAAACCGCGTAGAGCTCGTGCACGGAAGGCGCGGGTTTGATTGCGACTTTTCCATCTTCCACTTCGTAGAGAATGCGGTCGTTTTCTCTCAAGCCAAGGAGCCTGCGAATCTCCCTGGGGATGGTGGTCTGTCCTTTGCTGGTGAGCGTCGAATAAGGCATGCGGTTTCCTTACCAGAATAATCTTTCCTTACTTATGTGCCAGGTCAAGGCGAAATTAACGCCTCCGTGCAGATGATTATCGGCACTGATTCCTCGCCGGGTCTTTATCGTAGATCGCAGCTTCGGGGCGTTCCCAATCTTCGGCGAACGTTTTCAGTCCGGCACGAAGATCCCTGGCTTGCGCCTCGCTGATGCCGCGTGAGCGTAAATCAACGGCGCGATAATCGGCGGCCGCTTCCTCTAAGCGGTCAAGTTGCGCAGCCTGCTCATCTGCCGTTTGCTCGCACATCCGGACATCTTCGTCGCGCACGGCTAACTCGCGCAACTTGTCGAGCACCGCCCGACGCTCGGCCTCGCTCAGCTTCGGAAGTTCCTTGATGATTTCGGATGCGCTCACGGCCCAATTGTAACCGTTCCACTGTGGTTTGTCAGGTGAAAGGCTAACCGAAACTTCTTCGGATGAGAAGTTCCGTTACGCTCCGCAGTAGCGGGCTCCGGCGGCTCCGCGGTATTTCTATCTCAAAGGACGGAACGAGCATTATCTCGTTCTTGGCACTGCAAAATCTCATGAACTCCCTTACGTTTAAAGATGAACCCACCTGAGAATCCAGTGGCATTTGGTGCGCCCGGAATCGAGCCACGTTGGACTTCGAGTGCTAAAGAAGGCGTCGGCACGGCTTATCATACAAGTTGCCGTGTCTGGTTCATGCTCAGTCACGGAATCGTCAATGAGATCTATTATCCAGAAGTCGATCCACAGAGAGCGCGCGATTCGCTGACGGTGTTCAACAGTCTCCCAGGCTTCCAAAGATGAAAACAACCCGGCTCGAAGCTTTCAGCGACGGCGTCCTTGCCATCATCATCACGATCATGGTGCTGGAATTGAAGGTGCCGCATGCGGTTGAACTCGCTGCATTGAAACCAGTGCTGCCAGTATTGTTGAGCTACGTGCTGAGCTTCATTTACCTCGGCATTTATTGGAACAACCACCATCATCTGTTCCAAGCCACGGAGGAGGTCAGCGGCGGGATTCTGTGGGCCAACCTTCATCTCCTGTTCTGGCTGTCGCTCTTTCCGTTCACGACAGCTTGGATGGGTGAAAACCACCTCGCCGCGATCCCGACCGCTGTTTACGGTTTCGTGCTGCTGATGGCGGCAATTGCCTACTATGTTCTGCAGCGAACCATCATCGCCAAGGGAGGCCGTGACTCGCTTCTGGCGCAGGCTATCGGGAAGGATTGGAAAGGTAAACTTTCTCCCCTGCTCTACGTCGCCGCGATCCCGCTCGCGTTTGTGAGCTCATGGATCGCAGCTGGGCTGTATGTGTTCGTCGCGCTCCTCTGGTTCATTCCTGATCCCCGCATCGAGCGGGAGATTGAAAAGCGCGAAGAGTAAACAGGACGGAATGGCCTTCCCATGGTAAAGCGCAACCCTCATCGATGAACGCCCCTGAGAATTCAGTGGCGTTTGGCGCGCCGGGAATCGAGCCACGTTGGACTTCGAGTGCTAAAGAAGGCGTCGGCACGGCTTATCATACAAGTTGCCGTGTCTGGTTCACGCTCAGTCACGGAATCGTCAATGAGATCTATTATCCACATGTCGATAAACCAAACACACGCGACTTTCAGTTTCTCATCAGCGACGGTGAAAGTTTCTGCCACGAAGAAAAACGCGACCTCGATCATGTGATCGAATACCCGGAACGCGATTGCCTCTTTTATCGTCTCACAAATTCGGAGCCGAACGGTCGCTACCGTCTGATAAAATATGTAATAACCGATCCGCATCTGTCGGTTTTGCTGGTCCACACCAGAGTCGAAGTGCTCGATGAGTCGCTCCGCCGCAAATTGCGGCTTTATGCGTTGCTCGCTCCTCACATAGCCGGTCGTGGCGCGGGCAATTCGGCGTGGTGTTCTGAAATTAGCGGCAGCAAAGTTATCCATGCTGAGCGACAGAACGTTCATCTGATCGTCGCATGCAATACCGGTTTCGCTCGTCGATCTGTCGGTTACGTCGGCTTCAGCGACGGTTGGCAAGACTTGATGCAGCATTTCAAAATGAACTGGGAGTTCCCCACCGCCGAGCAAGGCAACATCGCACTGACCGGCGAAATCGATCTGCCAGAGAATGGTGAATTCACAATCGCTGTTGGGTTTGGCCGAAGTTATCAGAGCGCGGCCACGAAGTTATTTCAATCGCTGGCCGAGTCGTTTGAGTCACATTGCCAGGCGTATGTACGTCAGTGGCAACGGGCGGTTGTGAATCCTGAATTCGACTTCAGCAATGACACATCTGACGCCGGCGGCATGTATCGGCTCAGCCGTTGCGTACTGCTGGCGCATGAAGACAAAGTTTTTCAAGGCGCGCTGGTTGCATCCATGAGTATTCCCTGGGGCGAAACCAAGAGCGACGACGATCTCGGGGGTTATCATCTCGTTTGGACCCGCGACCTCGTGCACAGCGCAACCGCCCTCCTCGCGACGGGTCAGATAAGCACTCCGCTGCGCGCGTTGATCTGGCTCGCGGCCATTCAGCGGCCGGACGGCAGTTTCCCACAAAATAGCTGGATCGACGGCACCGCTTATTGGTCCGGGCTACAGCTTGACCAGATTGCTTTCCCGATACTTCTGGCGTGGCGTTTGCACGAACGGGACGCGCTCGGCCTGTTCAATCCCCGGGTAATGATTGTGCGCGCCGCGGCAAACCTGATTTTGCAAGGGCCGGTTACCGCGCAGGATCGGTGGGAGGAAAACGCCGGCTACTCGCCTTCGACGCTCGCCATTGTGATCGCTGCTCTCGCTTGCACCGCGGAGTGGGCCGGAGAATACGACGAAACAAGTCTTGCAGATTTTATTTTCGCATATGCCGACTGGCTGGCAGCGCACCTCGAAGAGTGGACGGTCACAACGGAGGGCGAGCTGGTCGCGGGTCGTCCTCGTCATTACATCCGCATCAATCCAACTGACCCGAGCGCTCCAGATCCGCATGCCGATTCCAATACGACCATAGTTCAAATCGCCAATGGCGGCGGCTTGCATCCGGCGCGAAATGTGGTCAGCGGCGATTTCCTTCATCTGGTGCGGTACGGCATTCGCGACGCGAACGATCCGGTCGTCCGCGACTCAATCGAAGTGATCGATCGCGTGCTTAAACATGACCTGCCGCAAGGCCCGGGGTGGCGTCGCTACAATCATGATTGCTACGGACAAAAAGATGACGGCAGCGCTTTCGACGGAACAGGCGTGGGCCGTTGCTGGCCGATTTTGACGGGCGAACGCGGCCATTACGAGCTGGCTGCGGGACGCGATCCGAAGCCGTTCATCACGACGATCGAAAACTTTTCCAATCAAGGCGGCATGATCACAGAGCAAATTTGGGACGGCGAAGATTTGCCGTACGCGAGGATGAAACGCGGTTGCCCAACTGGCGCGGCAATGCCGCTTTGCTGGTCGCACGCTGAATATGTTTCACTCGTGCGCAGCCGCCATGACGGCGTTTGCTTCGACCGTGTCGAGCCGGCCTACCAACGTTACGTCGTAAATCCAGTGCAGAGTCGATACGAGATTTGGACTCTTCGTCATCCTTTGCGGCGTGTCGTGCGCGGCAAAATTCTGCGGATCATCCTACCGGCGGAGGCGACGATTGCCTGGTCAATCGACGATTGGGCGCGGGATAACGAATTGGACACAATCCACCAAGATGAATTGAATCTTTGGTTTGCAGACTTTCCGAGCGCACAGTGGGCAGCCGTTTCAGTGTTTGCATTTACACTCCTTTGGAAACGCGACCAGCGCTGGGAAAACCGCACCTGGCAAGTCAGCATCTTACGAGAACAAACGTAACGCGGCGCGCTTCTCGGTATTCATCTCTCATTGGTTATTTCCGCTTGTTTGCAGTGCCGCACGAGAAAGGATCCTTTTGCGCGACACGATCGTGGTTCGCGGGGCCGACGAGCTTGCTATCTCTAACGAGGGAGTAAGCACAACCTCGCCAGGTATACTGGAAAATCTCTCGAACGCGAAGCAGCGGAGCGCTGTGGGTCACGCGTATGTCTCAATCATGAAGATGATCGAATCTTTGAAACCATTCCCGCTCCGCACGCTGATGGTTTGTTTCACAATTTGGCTCATCGCTACCGAGGCGTTGTTTTTCGATCAGCTCAAATTCAACACCAGAATCGAGCTGTTCGAGCAAACTGCGCGGGCGTTTCGTGGACCAGGGGTGACTGTCCCAGCGCAACGGCCAGCACATCTGCGGAACGATGTAAGGATGGAGAGACTTTGAAATTGTTGTTCACCTCGGGCCTACATGGTATTTGGAATAAAATTTTCCGGCTTTATCGCGTGGTTTCTTTGGCGGACGGTCTATCTAATGAAACTGCCGCGGTTGCCGAAGAAGTTGCGGGTAATGATGGATTGGACGCTCGATCTTTTGTTCGCGCGAGACATAGAGCAGATGATCACCTTGCGCGATGTCGAAGCGCTGAGCGACCTGGCGGGCCGAATTCGCGCCCGCGCCACGCAGCAAACTTCAGTTACTGCGGCTTCTACGCTCGAAGCCGCGGTTCGCGACCAACTCAAATGAATGCGAATCTGATTACATGAACCAGTTCTTTGCCGGTGTTGGTCTCTTGCTCGTTTTTTTGATGGGAACTGGGTGCGGGAAAGCATCTGCACCGTCACAAGGCCCGCTACCGGTCAATGTCGTTACCACGATCGAGAAAGAGGTGAACGAATGGGACGAATTTACCGGGCGATTAGACCCGGTTGAATCGGTTGAGATTCGACCACGAGTGTCCGGCTACATCACGGAGATTCATTTTGAAGCAGGTGCAATCGTTAAAAAGGGCGACCTGCTTTACGTAATCGATCCGCGCCCTTACCAAGCGGATTTTGACCGTGCTGCCGCCGAGGTTGAAAGAATGGACGCGCAGCTCAAGCTTGCCGAGATCGAACTCAATCGCGCGAAGGAACTGCGCGGCAAGGCCACGATTTCCGCGAGCGAGTTCGATCAGAAGGCAGCTACCTATCAAGGTGCTGCCGCTGCTAAAAGTTCTGCCGAAGCCGCCAAGAATGCCGCCGCATTAAATCTGGAGTTCACGCAGATCAAATCTCCGATCGACGGCCGAGTGAGTGACCAGCGCATTACCGTAGGCAATCTCGTTCAACCCGGCGCCGGCCCAGATAGCTTGCTTACGACAGTAGTCTCGGTCGATCCGATTTACGCCAAAGTCGATGCCGACGAGAATGCGGTGCTCAAATATGTAAAGTTGAGCGAAGAAGGGAAACGCGTGAGCGCGCGCACGGCCAAGATTCCGGCATGGATCGAGCTGGGAAACGAGACCGATTTCCCGCACAAAGGTACAATCGACTTCGTTGACAACCGCCTTGATCCTGGGACGGGGACGGTGCGCGCTCGGATTGTTATGAAAAACTGGAACCCTAACTTCATTACACCGGGTTTCTTTGTTCGGGTGCGCGTCTCGGGCGCAACGCCTTATCGGGCCGCACTGGTTGAAGACAAGGTGATCAGTTCACAGCAGGGACTCAAGTACGCGTTCGTGGTGAAACCCGATAACACGGTCGAGCGGCGCAACCTTGAGACCGGCGGTCTTTTCGAAGGAAAGCGGATTGTGAAAAACGGACTGAAGGACGGCGAGAAAGTTGTCTCGACACGTCTGCAGTTGTTGCAAGCGGGGATGAAAGTGCAACCGATTCCGGAAGAATCGCCGCCAGCCGCACAAGCAAAAGGCACGAAGTGATTGTGCTGATCATAACTCGTTAAGCGCGGCATGAACTTTCCGCATTTTTTCATCGACCGGCCAATCTTCGCCGGCGTGATTAGCATTGTCATCACGTTGGTGGGTGTCATTGCGCTCTCGACGCTTCCGATCGCGCAATATCCCGAGATCGCGCCGCCAACGATCCAGGTCACGACCAGTTATCCCGGCGCGAACGCGAAAGTGGTGTCGGAAACAGTGGCGACGCCGATCGAGCAGCAGGTCAATGGCGTCGAGAACATGCTCTACATGTCTTCGCAAAGTACGAGCGACGGCAACATGACGCTAAGCATCACGTTCAAGCTCGGCACCAATCTCGATACGGCGCAGGTGCTGGTACAGAATCGCGTCGCCATCGCGATTCCCGTGCTTCCACCCGATGTGCAGCGCATCGGCGTGACCACGAAAAAACAGTCGCCCGACATCACCATGGTCGTGCATCTGGTCTCACCGGATGGATCGCTCGATTCGCTTTTCACCAGCAATTACGCGTTGCTGCAGATTCGCGACGAACTCGCGCGCCTCGATGGCGTCGGCGACATCAATGTTTTTGGCGCACGCGAATATTCGATGCGTCTCTGGCTCGATCCTCATCAACTTTCTGCACGCGGTCTGACGGCGCAGGATGTCGTCACAGCGATCCAGGAGCAGAATGTTCAGGTCGCAGCGGGAATCATCGGCGCGCCGCCAGTGCCGAAAGGCGCCACCGCATTTCAATACACCGTCAGCACGCAAGGCCGGCTCACCGATGAAAAGCAGTTCGGCGATATTATTGTTAAGACCGGCGCTAACGGACAAGTCACTCGCGTGCGCGATATCGCGCGGGTTGAGCTTGCCGCTCGCGATTACACGGTCAACAGCGGGCTAGGCGGAAAACCGGCGACCGCGATCGCGATCTACCAACTCCCAGGCTCAAACGCGCTCGCCACTTCCGACGCGGTCCGGAAGAAAATGGCTGAACTCAAACAGCGTTTCCCGGCCGGACTCGACTACACGATTGTTTACGACCCGACAGTTTCTGTCCGGGAATCGATCCACGAAGTGCAGAAAACGTTATTCGAAGCGATCGGGCTCGTCGTTCTGGTTGTCCTGATCTTTCTCCAAACCTGGCGCGCCGCGATCATCCCCCTCATTGCGATCCCCGTTTCGTTGATCGGCACGTTCGCGGCGATGAAAGGGTTCGGGTTCTCGATCAACAATCTCTCGCTTTTCGGCATCGTGCTGGCAATCGGCATCGTGGTTGATGACGCCATCGTCGTAGTAGAAGCGATCGAGCATCACATCGAAGACGGGCTGAGTCCGCGGGACGCCGCACGCAAGGCCATGACCGAAGTCGGCGGTGCATTAGTTGCCATCGCGCTCGTGCTTTGCTCAGTTTTTATCCCGACCGCGTTCATCAGCGGCATTACCGGCACATTTTTTCGCCAATTCGCGTTGACCATCGCAGTCTCTACCGCGATCTCTGCCCTCAACTCGCTCACATTGTCCCCTGCCCTCGCTGCGCTCCTCCTCAAGCCGCGCGGCGCGGAGAAAGATTCATTTCAGCGCCTGCTCGACGGTCTGCTCGGATGGCTGTTTAAAGGATTCAACAAGACGTTTTCGTGGGCCTCGAACGCATACGGCAACACTGTCGCGCGCTTTGTTCGACTGGCCGTCGTCATTCTGTTCATCTACGTCGGCTTGCTCGCTCTGACCGGTTTTGGCTTCAAAATTGTGCCCGGCGGTTTTCTTCCAACGCAGGACCGCGGGTACGCGGTCGTTTTTGCGCAGTTGCCCGACGCTGCATCACTCGACCGCACCCAGGCAGTCGTCGATAAGATTTCGAAGATCGCTCACGAAACACCCGGCATTCTCAATACGGTCGAGTTCGCTGGATTCAATTTGTTCGGCGGCAACCAACCGAATACCGCCGCAGTCTTTTTGCCTTTCAAAGAATTTTCAGAACGACACACGCGCGACCAGGGAATGCCTGCGATTCTCGCGAAAATGAACGCGCGCGTTCGCGCGGAAATTCCCGAAGCTCTGGTTATTGCCTTTCCGCCACCGCCAGTGGCTGGCATTGGCAACGCCGGTGGCTACAAGCTTTTCATTCAGGATCGCGGCAACGCCGGCCTCGATGAACTGCAAACACAAGCGTTCGCCATGATGATCAAAGCGAATCAAACACCTGGCCTGGCGAACAACTTGACGACATTTCGGGCGAACGTCCCGCAGCTCTGGCTCGAAGTGGATCGCGTTAAAGCGAAAAGCATGAACGTGCCGTTGAGCAACATTTTCGGAACGCTCCAAACTTATCTTGGATCGACATATGTGAACGATCTCACGCTTTTCGGCCGCACGTATCGCGTCACCGCTCAGGCCGATTCGCAATTTCGTTTGAGTCCCGACGACATCCGCCTGCTGAAAACGCGAAATAATTCGGGTGGCATTGTTCCGCTCGGCTCAGTTGCAACTGTGAAGGAAGTGAGCGGCGCCGATAAGATCACGCGCTACAACATGTTTACCGCGGCCGATCTCAGCGGCCAGCCCGCCCCGGGCGCGAGCACTGGCCAAGCGCTTGGTGCGGTTGAGCGTCTCGCAAGAGAAATTTTACCCACCAGCTTCACGACTGAGTGGACGGAGATAGCGCTCCAGCAAAAACTCGCGGGCAACAGCGCGATCTACATTTTCCCGCTTTGCGTTCTGTTCGTTTTCCTGCTGCTCTCGGCGCTTTACGAAAGCTGGTCGTTGCCGCTCGCAATCATTTTGATTGTTCCGATGTGTCTCTTCAGCTCGATCTACGGTGTCTGGCTGCGTTCAATGGAAAACAACATTTTCACCCAGATCGGTTTCATTGTCCTCGTTGGACTCGCCTGCAAAAACGCAATCCTCATCGTTGAATTCGCAAAACAAATTCAGGATCGCGACCAAAAAAACCGCTTCACCGCCGCGGTCGAAGCCTGCCGACTCCGATTGCGCCCGATTCTTATGACTTCCTTTGCTTTCATTTTTGGTGTCCTTCCGCTTGTTCTTAGCACCGGCGCCGGTGCCGAAATGCGGCAAGCTCTCGGCACGGCCGTCTTTTTCGGAATGCTCGGAGTAACCGGTTTTGGTCTTTTCCTTACGCCGGTGTTCTACGTCGTCATCATGTGGTTCAAAGAGCGCCGCGCCAAAACAACCGCGCCCGCACCAACGCAAGCTCCGCCACCGTTAGCGGCGGAACCAGCGCTTCATTAGTAGCGTGGACGCGAATCTCATCACCGTATTAGCCGGGGTGCTTGGCTCGGTGGCTGGCGCCTCCGCGGCGATCGCCACCACCTGGATTTCGCAGAAGAGCCAGACCGTTCGCCGGCCGCAAACCGCCCGCACAACCAGAGCACAACGGCGCGCCGCGGAGTCCCCCGCGCTCGTATAAACGTGAACACCGGGCAATGGCCTAATCAATAGACCAGCAGTGGCGATCGAAATTGTTCCGGTAATTTATCTGGCGCGCGACGGGGAGACTGCCTGGAGCGTCACGGGACAGCCATACAGGACTTACCGATTTGCCTTTGACGGAGCGCGGCGAGCGCAACGCCGCGCGTCTTGGAGAACGGCTGGCCGGATCGGTTTTCGCGAAAGTGCTGACGAGTCCGTTGCAACGCGCGGCTCGAACCTGTGAACTGGCGGGGTTTGGTGCGGTAGCCGAAGTCGATCGCTACCTGGTCGAGTGGAACTACGGTGACTATGAAGGTCTGCGCACCGCAGAGATTCATGCGAAGCGACCCGACTGGGATTTGTTCCGTGACGGCTGCCCTAACGGAGAATCTCCGGAACAGATTGGTGCTCGGGCCGATCGTGTTGTTAGTCGCGTGCGCGCGATCAAAGGCAATGTGCTGATTTTTTCGAGCGGACATTTTCTGCGAGTGTTCGCTGCTCGCTGGCTCGGGCTGGAACCAGCCGCTGGAAAATTTTTTATGTTAGATACAGCAAGCCTTAGTGCGCTCAGCTACGAGAAGGACCTGTCTCATCCAGCGATCCGGTTTTGGAACGATACTCGGCACGCAGGCGATTGAACGGGGCAACATTGAAAACAAGTTAGCAGTCGAAACTGCGACGATTTTAATGACAATCACGCGCCAGTGACGACGCTCAAGCGCAGGATCGGCTTTAGCTTCTGAAAACGTGCTGTCGATCTAACGATGTCACGCTCGTCATCGTCAATTCTCTCAGCGTTAGTATCACTCATCGCGTGAGGTGTCTTGACCTCGGCGACTCTCCCCTGCTAAGCCGATGCGGTGAAACGGCTCATTTGGATCGATATCTCAAAGGGCCTGGCAATTCTTGTCGTCGCTTACTTTCATTTTTTCAGGACCTATTTTCAATATGGCGTTCTTCTGCCACCCGACTGGAGCAACCTCGCCGCGAGCGCGCTGACCATCCTCCGATTGGTCTGGTTCAAAGTGTCCGGGCTCGGATTTCATGCCGTCGGCGTTTTCATCATCTTGAGCGGCTGGACACTGATGCAATCGACAATGCGACGCGTCGAATCGGGTCCTCTGGCGTGGGGTGCCTGGTATCGCGCGCGGTTCCTGCGGCTCTATCCGATGTACTGGGTAGCCCATTTGGTTTATCTCGTTTCGCCTTTCGTGGCGCGTCTCGAACCGGTGGATGACCGCATTGTGCTGAGCCTGCTCGGCCTCCGCTTCATCGATATTCAGATGAACTTCATGTACCTGAACGCGGCGTGGTGGTATTTCTCCATGCTGATCCAGTTTTATTTGATCTTTCCCCTGCTCTTTTGGACGGCGCGCCGACTTGGGCCATGGATGTTTCTGATAATCGCGTGCGCTGCCGGATTTTTCGCGCGCTACATATTACTCGTGCTCTGGCCGCAAAACGGATTGTGGGTGCTTGGCGGTTTCGCAGTCTGTCGCTTGCCCGAGTTTGCGCTCGGAATGTCGTTCGCAATGTGGCACCGCCAATCAGCCGCGCGCGTAGAATGGTTTCTTCTTCGAGGCGCAGGTTTCGTAGTTGGACTAATCCTGTATCCCGGGGCGCTGCAGCTCTACCACGGCCTCTACGATTACATTTTCGTCGATTTCGCCACTGGCGCGTGTTGCATGCTCGAAATCGTCGGCATCGCCGGAGTCATCTCACTATTCAACAGTCCGGCGAAACTGTTCGGACTGGTCGGACTCTATTCGTATGGTTTGTATCTGATTCACCAACCCTATGTCATCTGGCTGGGACTTCGCATTCGCGAGGTGCCGATCTGGTTGTTTCTTCTGATCGCAGTTGCAACACTGGCTATCCTAAGCGCGTGGGGAATGCTTTTGGAAAAATCGACCAACGCGCTGGTGAACAAATTCCTCTCGTTGAAAAAACCGGCGCACGCCTAGCGTCGCATCCGCTTCTGCTCTTCCAATAGAACTCGCAGTTCAGCGAGTGCTTCGCGATCTTTTGGTCTGCCCGCTGCTTCCTTGATGCGAATCAGAGTCGGAAGATCAATGCATTTGAAGTCATGAGCCGCGCCTTCAGGCTTACCCGCAATTCCAACCCGGTTTCCTTGGGCGATGCCCCAGGCTAAACATGACACTGCGCCTTTGGCGCTAAATGACAAACCTCACAACCCCGTCGGGCAGTCGATAAATTCGCTACGCGCCGATGTCTTCATCCATTAAAAATTATTTCACTTCCGTGCTGGGCCAAACCCAATCGCCCTTTTCGTTATCGCGGCCCGGATGCTCGGCCGATTTCGGAACAATCACGCCACCATCGTCCACTTCATTCCATCCAACGGAGTAAAGGAGATAATTGCCGTCTGATTCGCGCCGATACCGAAGCGGTGCGCCACCGATCAGGTCGTGCGGGATTGCGGGCAAATAATCGGGAACGAGGGCATCCAAAGCGTTGGGAAATTGGCCAGTTCACAGCCGAAATCTTTCAAGTGCGCACGCGACGACAGCTTCGTCGATCGCGACTTGAGCTGTCGCAGTCCGAATGGGCAACGAGTCAGTTCCTCGCGCTGTGAGTTTGCTCAGGACATTGTAGGGCGTGCTCTTGGTTTCATCGTTCACGCGCACCGCTTCCTTTTGCCTGGCAGGATAAATTCGGTGCGCAGAGGCATCGACAACCGGCAAAACGTAGTCTTGCACCCAACGTTCACTCGACGCTTGGTTCTGGCACAATACTGCCTCGCTAGGCAAGAAGGCCAAAATGGAAAACTGACGCGGTGTTTCAAGCCAGGAAAAGTACTCCGATATGATTGAACCCATAGGGCGCCGACTCGCGCGAAATTTCTCGTACATAATATTACCAATGGCGCGTTTGCCGCGGACAACCCGGGCGTAGTCAACAATTAAATCGATCCGAGCGAGCATCGCTTGGATCCCTCGTAGCTGATCTTCATCCCAGAAATGCTCCACGGAACCTTGCCAGACCGGTTGCATCAGTAATTTGATGATTGCGATGCGAACCAAATAGGAAACTAGCAGCGGCTCGGAACGAATCGCAGCCTGCATTCGATCAAGAGTTTTTAAGTCTCGAAGGGCCGAAGCAGTATCACCAGCCCCGAGAGCAGCGATGGCACGAAGATAATAAACCTGCGCGAACCGAAGCAAATAAATGAGGTGGGGCACAGGTACTGCAAAGCCCTTACTGTAATCGAGCGGAAAGCGGGCATAAGGACGATTGGCGGCGATGCTGAACTCTTCAAGCTCGGGTGACCACCTCGTCAACCAGCCAAGCACTGCGCGAGCCGCTTCGCGCTGATTAGCCACCGAATTTTGTTGAGGGTCTTTTTGCAAATACCGCTGCCGCGCAACCAGGTCGGTTGGTTTGCCTATTTCATAATCTCCTGAGCCCGGCGGGAAAGGCTTCGAATCTCCAACCCATTGCAGACGTACTTTGTCTAAACGTTCGAGCGGCGAGCCGGGTGGTTTAGGGTTTCGATCAAGGTCTTGCCGGCTAGCTTTGGCAAGTGGCGCCAGCAACGGGGCCATCGCAAAATTCTCCGCGTCCGGCACCAGCGGAGGGACAAAAGTTGCGAGATCCAGCTTTTCCCCGCGCGCACGTAATTCCCGTTCGCAGTGAGCCAACGCACGTCTCCCACGCCAATTCTCTTCCGTACAGAAAATCTTTAGCAGCAGTGCAAGAAGGATTAGCGTTGCAAAGAATCCCAAAAGGATTCTCCCCGCGATAATCCAAGCTTTACGGCGAATAGACATTCATCGAGATAATCACATTCCCGTTGGGCAATCGATGAATGCGCATGGAACGTCAAATCGTTTTGGTAAATGCGCAGCCAGCGGCGGAGGAATGATCTGCGCGAGATCAACGGCCATCGCTTTCTTGTCTCAGCTTTTTGCCGGCACAACGCAGCTCTTCAACCATTTGCGACGCACGCAAATGTTTTTGCGCGCGTTGCTCGAAAGTCAGCTTCAGATTTTCGCGCAGCAATGTGCGATCAACGTCGCGCATGTGATTGCGAACGATGTCGATTTTCGCAGTAGTACCTTTCATCCCCCAGAAAAATAACACACCGTGGCCGAAGTAGCCACGCGCGCGTGCGTGGGTTCAGCTTCCGTCCATTAAGATCGAACGTGCCGCGCAAAACGATATGGAGTCATCATGGCTCGAATTGCGGGGGCTGAGCGATGAAAAATTGCGTGCCGTTCTCGGCCACGACATTACACCGTTCCATGATACTGAACGGTTGGTGATTGAACTGGCTGACACCCTGACCAACACGCTGTCGGATGTGTCCGACGAATTGTACGCGCGTTTGGGCAAACAATTTTCCGAAAAACAGCTAATGCAATTGGGAGCGCAGATCGTATTTGAAAATTATCGCGCCTGCTGGAATCGACTCTTCAACGTCGAAAGTGACAATCTGTACGGCCGAACGCAGATTAGTCGTAAGTCGCGATGAGCCTGAATGCGCGGTGTGGGTCTAATCATTGCTGGCAGGGTGCCGTCTCCTTTTGATTTCTTTTCAGCGCTTCGTTTATTCAGGGGTCGGAGATGGAAACGCCAGATCGGCAGTCTTTCTATGCGTTAGGTCATTCCGAGCAGGAACTCCAGCGTCTCAGTCGTCAGGGCCAGGCCTTTGAACCATTTACTCGTCAGCTATTCGAAGAGGCTGGGATTAGCCGAGGTATGCGCGTCCTCGACGTTGGTTGTGGTAGTGGGGATATTGCGTTTCTAGCTGCTGATCTGGTGGGAACCGGCGGTGAGGTAGTGGGTGCAGACCGCGAGCGAACAGCTGTCGACTGGGCCAACGCTCGCGCGCATTCGCGGGGGACGAGAAATGTGAACTTTGTCGAAGGCGATCCTGCGGAAATGGAGTTTAATCGACAGTTTGATGCGATCGTGGGCCGGCTAGTACTGATGTACTATCCGGATCCCGTTGACACCATCCGCAAGTTGATGCGGCATGTTCGGCCCGACGGTTTGATTGTATTTCAGGAACTGGACATGGCGAACGCCCGCTCGGTGCCATTTGCTCCGCTCTTCGAGCGCTCTCTGACGTGGATAAAGCAGACGCTGAGTGCCACCGGTGCGCAAATACAATTGGGCTTGGAACTGTATCCAGTGTTTTTAGCAGCGGGTCTGCCCGGACCTTCAATGCGGATGGACACTTTGATCGGTGGTGGTCCGCAGTGCTCGCTGTACGAAATTTTGGCGGAACTGATCCAGAGTCTGCTGCCCGTGATGGAGAAACTGAAGATCGCCAGTGCGGCGGAAGTGGGGATTTCCACTCTCGCGCAACGCATGCGCGATGAAGTCGTTGCCTTAAAAGGTGTAGTTCTTTCTACAGGATTCATTGGGGCGTGGTCGTGCAAGCGGCATAGCGAGTGAAGGCAGTGGTTATTCGGGGCACGGGCCCCTTTCCACCATGCCGATGGCCGTATTGGCAGACGTGAGGATGGTTTCGATGAAGAGATTATTCGCGCATCGCACCCGAAATGTTCCGGCCTCGTCTGCCGACCACGCGCGGCACTACGTTGCCCTTCGGTTGCTTCCATTTCTCTTTGTCCTTTACATCACCAACTACCTTGACCGCACCAGCGTGGCATATGCCGCGATTGGAATGGCCCGCGACCTTGGATTCAACGATCACGTGTTTGGCATGGGGATCGGCATTTTCTTCGTCAGCTATGTGGCCTTGCAGATCCCTGGCGCCTTGTTGGTCGAACGCTGGAGCGCACGGGGGATGATTTCCGCAACTATGATCGTGTGGGGATCACTGACGGCGCTGACCGCACTGGTGCACACTCCCGGACAACTTTACCTGGCACGCTTTTTGTTAGGCGCCGCCGAAGCCGGTTTCTTCCCGGGTGTCATTGTCTATCTGAGCCACTGGTTCATCCAGGAGGACCGGGCCAAGGCGACGAGCAACTTCATGGCTGCGATTCCTCTGTCATTGGTCATCGGATCACCTGTGGCAGGCTGGATACTCGGTCACAACTGGTTCATGATTCAAGGGTGGCGCTGGCTGTTTTTTCTGGAAGGTGTTCCTGCCATTTTGTTGGGTACCGCTGCGTTCTTCTTTCTAAAAGATTGGCCGAGTGAGGCGGGCTGGCTGACTCCCGAGCAGCGGCAATGGATCTCGCGCAGGCTGGAAGAAGAAAAGCCATCGACCCACCAATCGTTCACCCTGGGTCAGGCACTGCGTTCGCGCACCGTCCTCTTGCTCGCCACAGCGGCCTTTCTTGATTACTTTGCGGGCTACGCGGTAATTTTCTGGTTCCCGACTGTTCTAAAAAGCCAAACCGGATTTTCAGATGCGCTGGTCGGCGTGCTCGGCGCCGTGCCCTACGTAGTGGCGCTCGTCGCCATGCTGGTCAACGGATGGCATTCCGACAGGAGTCGCGAAAGACGCTGGCATGCCGCGGTTCCCCTTTTCATCGCCGCAGCCGGGTTCTTGTGTCTCATCAGTCTGCCCAACTCAAACCTGATGACGGTCTTATTTTTCAGTATGATTTGCGTGATCCTAGCATTTCTGCCCGCATTCTGGGCCATTCCAACGGAAATCCTCAGCGAGTCCACAGCCGCGGTTGCGGTGGGAATGATCAACGCGCTCGCGAGCGTCGCAGGCTTTGCGGGACCCTACGCGTTTGGTTATCTGCATACTCGAACTGGATCTCTCGTCGCCGGATTTGGGGTCTTGATGTTCTGTACACTTGCGGCGGCGATCCTCATGTTATTGACGCCAGCCGCCGCCCACCCGCGCGTTTCCAAATTTATCGCATCGTGAGGCGATATGAGACTTAACTCACGGAAAATTAATTTGCCTTCGGACTGCCGATCTTCTCCACGACCAACGCAATAAGAACAAAGAGCGTATAGAAAATCCAAACGCCCACGGCGGTGGCCTTATCTGTGAGCGGCGTTCGGGGCACGTACGTATCGCCGATCTGGACAACGAGCAACGCAATTCCAAAAGCGATCACGGCCATTTTGCGAGCTGCTGGCATCACGTTTCGCGCCAGGTAGAGGACGATTCCGCCGGCGAGCAGCCCGATTTCCAATGCAAACTCCGGGTCGCGATAATTCCACAAACCAAAACCGACTTTCCACGTGTTGTCGTAGATCGGCAGATCGCAAGGATGCGCAATGAGGTCAAGAATCCAGTGCGAGAAAGCAGCCACGCCCACAATCAAGGCAGCGGACTTTGTGTAGGCGTAGCCGAGCCAACTGCAAAGTGGCTTGTAAACAAAAGTGGCAAGCGCTGACCACGCGATCACCGTGATCAGGCTGTGCGAGTACGGATGGAAATATGAGTCGAGCATGCTGCCCGCTGTGAAACCTTTGATGACCCGCAGTTTCTCTATACCCAGCAGCACCAGCGTTGCCCAGATGTAATCAAGAAATTGGACCGCGACGAACAAAACCCAGAGCGGAATTTTGTTTCGCTCGGTCTTGGCTGCGAAGGCAACGCTGTAATGTCCAACAAACATTTAAAGCGATTTCACAATGTTGTAGCCACCGGCCTGTGGCCGGTCTAGCCTGCGTTGCTTTTGACCGATAGACGGCCCACAGGGCCGTAGCTACAGGGGCTGCCAAACCGAAAAGCTTGCCAACGCGAACCGGGCACAACACTCTGCGGCCATGCCTGACCCCGAGGATCGCGCCTTCTTTGGACATCCGCGCGGGCTCGGCTACATCGCGTTCACCGAAGCTTGGGAACGCTTTTCCTACTACGGGATGCAATCGCTGCTGATTCTTTACATGGTCCACCAGTTGCTGCATCCCGGCCACATCGAGCACATCGCCGGATTCGCTTCGTTTCGTCATTTTCTCGAGACGCTCTATGGCGGACCGCTTGCAACGCAGCCACTCGCGTCCGCGATTTTCGGGCTCTACACCGGTCTTGTTTACCTGACACCGATTGGCGGCGGATTGATGGCCGATCGCGTGCTCGGTCGCACCCGCACGATCACGATCGGCGCTCTGCTCATGGCGGCCGGCCAATTTCTCATAGCCTTCGACGTCACCTTTCTCGTCGCTCTGACGTGCCTTCTCATCGGTGTCGGTTGCTTCAAGGGAAACCTCGCCAGCCAGGTGGGCGCCCTCTACGCGACAGGCGATAATCGCCGCGCCGATGCGTTTCAGATTTATTACATCTTCATCAACGCAGGGGTCATCATCTCACCGCTCATCGCCGGTACGCTCGGGGAAGTTTATGGCTGGCACTATGGTTTTGGCGCGGCGGGCGTCGGCATGCTAATCGGTCTGGCCATTTACCTCTCCGGCCGCAAATGGCTTCCTCCCGATTCGCCTGTTGTTGAAAGCAAAGAGAAAGCTGCGAAACCGCGTCTCACACACCGCGAAAAAATGGCGATCGTTGCGCTGCTTCTTCTTTTGCCAGTGTTGACGATCGCAATCATCGGCAACCAGCAAATTTTTAATGCCTATCTTGTCTGGGCAGAACGCAACGCAAATCTCATCTTTTTCGGCAAGAAAATGCCAACGACCTGGCTGGTCACGCTCGACTCGATTGTGTCAGTAAGTTTTCTCGCTGGCACGGTCGTGTTCTGGCGGCTCTGGGCGAAAAAATTCCGGGAACCACCCGAGATTACCAAGATCGGCATTGGTAGCCTCGTGGCCGTCACCGGATTCATCTCCCTCGCAAGGGGCGCAGCGATCGCGACGAGTTCCGGAACAAAAGTCTCAATTGACTGGCTTATCACCTTTCATGTGCTCAACAGCATCGGCTTCGCGAACATCTTTCCTGTTTC
>Ga0209376_1000821_pt1 | contig 33226 bp, 38 predicted proteins | sample GraSoiAngelo_134_FD_185891 | JGI IMG/M metagenome (GOLD analysis project Ga0209376, IMG submission 185891) | Grasslands soil microbial communities from the Angelo Coastal Reserve, California, USA - 14_0929_05_30cm (SPAdes) (version 2) | ecosystem: Environmental > Terrestrial > Soil > Grasslands ...
CACTTACAATGTAACATAGCCAATGCATTCCGCTCTTATCTGCCTTTTTGCAAGTTTAATTTGGCATGTTGTAAATTATTAGATAAATAGATCAAAATATGTCTCAAAATTGCGGCATAATGTGGACAGATTGTGACCATCATGAGAGTGCAAGTAATGAATAATGCGGTGGTGGGTGTCTTTGCAAAGTACAAACATCATCTAATTACGTGCCTTTTTTACAGTCACATAATGAATGGCAAGGCCCTAGTTATAGGAATATTTCTTTTTGCCCTTTCCGTGTTTGGTTACGTCATGGGACCATCCATGTTAAGTCAAATGATGAACATGTTCACGCCAGGAGGAACAGGTTCAATCAACAGTGCAGGCATAGACCCCTATAAAATGATGGGCATTCCGCGTCCTGAGGAATTGGCCAAGATGGCACAGTATTCTTTTCTGGGATTAATGTTTGCCGGAATAGGAACTACAATCTTTGGAGTTATGGCAAAAAAGAAGAAACCAAAAAAAGTGCCTGCCAATCTAGAAAATGAAATGGTATCAGAGTCCCAAATGCGGCCTCAAGTACAGCCCCAAGTAAAAAATGATTTGGCTAATAGCGATCCAAAACACAGCCAGCGCACTCTGGCAATTCTTGAAGAAAGACTAGCTATGGGAGAAATTACGACAAAAGAGTATGTGAACTTGAAAAGGTTAATTACCAGATCATAACATAGCGCATTTCTTTTTTCTATTATACAAATTATTATTACGATATAAAGAAAATTACCGCACCGCACTCTTGACAAACAATGTCATCTTCTTCCCTTTGTATATTATCGGATCCGCATTTTATGCAGATATTGATTTGTTTTCTGATCGCAAGTCTGCTTGACCTCATGCTTGAGGTTTCACCATCGTACTTTGGCTCCATGGCTTATCGCCTGTCAATAGTTCTCCTTTAGATTTAACTTGCAGGTTTGCATTGCACGACAATGCAAACAACATATGATTGATAGCCCAAGTTGAATGTCAGTTAAAGATAAATAAGAACCTTAAATCAAAGTTGCCCGTGATGATGAAGAATGATTCAGTTACCATAGGACTTGTTCAGACTCGGGTTTCCGATAATATCAGCCAAAATATGGAAAGAACAGTTGCCAAGATAAGAGAAGCGGCAAACAAAGGTGCACAGATAATTTGTTTACAGGAATTGTACAGGACCAAATATTTCCCAACTGACGAAAAAACCGATGCCACCAGGTTAGCTGAAACCATTCCAGGGGAAACCACGTTGACATTGTCAAGTCTAGCCAAAGAATTGAGTGTCGTAATCATTGCGCCCATATTTGAAGTAGACTCGGGTAAACATTACAACACTGCAGTAGTCATCGGTGCAGATGGAACTATCATGGGAAGTTATCGTAAGATGCACATTCCTCATGACCCGTTTTTTTATGAAAAGAGCTACTTTGAAGTTGGAGACTCGGGATATCAGATATTTCGAACGCCGCACCTATCCTTTGGCGTGCTAATCTGCTATGATCAGTGGTTTCCTGAAGCGGCAAGAACGCTGGCGCTGCAGGGAGCAGATGTTATCTTTTATCCATCAGCAATTGGGTATCTTGAAGACGATCCTTTATCCCAGGAAGATTGGCACTCTGCTTGGGAAAATATTCAGCGCTCTCATGCCATAGCTAATGGCATCCATGTTGCCTCAGTGAACCGAGTGGGAGCCGAAGGCAAGATAAGATTTTGGGGGGCTTCCTTTGTCTGTGATGCGTTTGGGAGAATGATCAAAAGGGCAAGCTTGGAAGATGAAGAAGTGGTGGTTGCCAAGCTTGACATTAGTCAGAACAAAAGAATACAAGACGGTTGGGGATTTCTCAGAAATCGACTCCCTGCAACTTATGGTTTGCTTAGTTCACGTGTTGTAAGAGAGACACCCAAGAGCTTGGGGTACACCATGCCAGCAGAGTGGGAGACACATGACGCAACATGGTTGGCATGGCCACATGATCCCCTTACATTTCCTGACAGAATAAAAAAAGTGGAAGAGACATATCTACACATGATTGAGGCTATTCACAAACATGAAAACATCAATCTTTTCGTCACAGATTTGAATATGAAGTCAAGGGTAGCAAAACTCTTAGAGCAAAAAGGTGTCAATCTCCAGAAAATTAATTTCTATGTGTGGGATTATGCCGATGTTTGGTTTAGAGACTATGGTCCAATTTTCGTAATTAACAAAGAAAAAAAACAGATAGCGTTTGTGCATTGGATATTTAACGCATGGGGAGGAAAGTACAAGGATCTTGTAAAAGACAGCCAAATACCGTACATCATAAGTAACAGATTACAACTAAATAATTTCAGGCCTGGAATAGTCCTAGAAGGCGGTTCTGTTGATATCAATGGGGAAGGTACTGCCCTTACTACCGAACAATGCTTGCTTAACAGTAACAGGAATCCCAATCTTTCAAAACCAGAAATTGAAAAATTTTTGATAGACTATTATGGAATAAATCATGTCATATGGCTAAAATCCGGTGTTGCAGGCGATGATACCGATGGCCATATTGATAATTTGGCCCGTTTTGCAAATCCAAGGACAGTGCTCTGTGCTTATGAAGAAAATGAGAACGATGAGAACCATTCCATTTTAAAGAACAATTATGAGATTTTGCTCAAATCGACAGACCAAGATGGAAAGAAATTCGAGGTCATAAAAATGCCAATGCCGCCTGCAATTCTTGCTAATGTCAGAGACAGCAAAACAAGATTGCCTGCAAGTTACCTCAACTTTTATGTTGCCAACAAGGTGGTTCTAGTTCCCACATTCAAACACAAAAACGACCGTGTTGCAATGAAAATTATCCAAGACCAGTTCCCAGGAAGAAAGGTCGTTGGAATTGACTGCGGGGATTTGATATTTGGAATGGGTGCAATTCACTGCGTTATGCAACAACAGCCAGAAATATAATCATGCAACAGCTAACAAGTGGCAAAAAATCAATTGTTTTTGTCTTAGTGCCTTTGATATTATCAGCTTTCATACACCTTTGGAATCTAACAGGATTTCCCGACATATTCTATGATGAGGGTGTATACATGTACAGGACCATGCATGTGCTAGCTGGTGAAGGTCCTCAAGTCGGTTTCTTTCATGATCATCCTTTCTTTGGGCAACTATTTCTTGCAGGTATTTTAGGATCTATAGGCTATCCTGATTCTCTTCATCCTTTAGCGGATGTTAATTCAATACAAATGCTATATTTGGTACCGCGTATTTTGATGGGCTTACTTGCAATACTAGATACTTTTCTTTTGTACAAGATTTGTGAAAAACGCTACGATTCACGTGTGGCGCTTTTTGCATCAGTCTTATTTGCCGCGATGCCGATTACGTGGTTCCTTAGAAGAATTCTTCTTGATTCAATTCTTTTGCCTTTTATGTTATCGTCTATTTTGTTTGCGTTATACGCAAAAGATTCTTCGCACAAAAAGACCGGGGTTATTGTTTCAGGGATTCTTTTTGGGATAGTTCTTTTTACAAAAGAATCAGTATTTGCAATAATTCCATTAATTGCATATTTGGTTTATGAAAACAGTAAGGCCCGAAAAATGGTAGGGTTGTGGTTTATTCCAGTAATTTTGATTCCAATGATTTGGCCAATTCAGAGTTTTGTGGAAAACCAATTTTCTAAGTGGATAGGTGATATTTTGTATCAAGTTCATAAAGAAAATCACGGATTTGTAACAATTGCAGGGATTTTCTTTGCTTTTGATCCCGTATTGTTTACGATTGGAATTGGTGGGATAGTGTATGCGGCCATACGAAAAGATTGGCTAATTTTACTTTGGGTTGTTCCATTTATCATATTTCTTGCAGCAATTGGTTATGTCCAGTATTTTTACTGGATTCCTATTTTGCCTGCTTTCTGTATTGCTGCATCAAGGCTGATATTGGATTTTATAAACAAAAAATCTACTAAAAAGATGCCATCTTTGGCAGCAATATCGGCAGCAGGGTTGTACGGCTTGATTATTTCCACAATACTGATTACCTCAAATATATACGGCCAGTATGAGGCTACGGCATATGTGCTTCAAAATGTTCACAATACTAACATCCCACATGATAAGAGCAATACCACAATAGTTTCAAGTCCTGTATATTCATGGATATTCAAATACGTTTTTCATGTAAGTGACACACTTTCTGATTACAGAGAACTCTTATTTTATCCCTTTAACACAACCAATATTCTTCTTGTGGCAGATTATCATTTTATGCATAATATTGATGCTGGCAAGCAACTTCAAGATGTATACAATAACACAACCAGTGTTAAGAAATTCCAAGGAGTCGTTTCAAATTATGACTTTAGTTATCCATTTACCAATATGGCTGTAAATTATGAGGGCAGGGACATTGACATAAGAGAAAGCAAATGATTCGGTTTTACATTATTTATGATATAAGGAATAAAAAATGAAGTTAAATACCAACTCATTAATTCTTAACTATTGAAATTATTTTTATTTTTGTTATTTTGCATTGTAGCTGTTATTGCTATTGTTCCGGCGTATAGTGAACCAAGCATAAAAGATGACGATTTTATTGTACAAAAGTATGTCATAGGCATTTGTTGCAGTCCTACTACCATGGCGTTTGAGGGAAAAGATATTCTGATTTTAGAAAAGACCTCAGGGCATGTGCAACTTATCCGAAATGGCGTTATTCAGGAAAGACCAGTTCTCAGCGAAAATGTTACCAGCATAGGGGAACAGGGAATGCTTGGAATAACTACGGTTGGTACAAAGGTCTATCTCTACTTCACAGAGTCCTTGTACAACGGCGGACCTCCAATTGCAAAACGTGTCTATAGCTATGATTGGGATGGAAGCCAACTTGTCAGCAGGACGTTAGTGAAAAGCCTTCCACAAACACAGACATATCATAATGGTGGAGCAATGACTACTGACTTGAATGGTTCTGTGTATATGGTAGTTGGCGATGCCGGACGATATGGAAAGCTAGAAAATCATCGTGAAGGCGAACCTGATGATACCGGAGTTATTTTGCGAATAGCTCCTACTGGTCCTTACTATGCAATGGGAATACGAAATAGCTTTGGTCTTGCAATAGACCATGTAACAGGAAAACTCTGGGATACAGAAAATGGTCCTGATTTTGGCGATGAAGTCAATATCGTACCCCCAAACTTTAACAGCGGATGGGATGTCATCATGGGTCCTGCAAATGATACAACGTTGAAAAATCTCCCAGGCTATCCAGGATATTATTACCATGATCCTCAATTTACATGGGAACAAACAGTTGCGCCTACTGGATTATCATTTATTGATTCCAAAGAATTTGAAAAATACAAAAACAGTCTATTTGTGGGTGATTGCAATAACGGAAATCTATACAGATTTGAGTTAAATGATGACAGAGATGGTTTTGTTTTCAGTTCCGACCAACTGTCTGACAAAATTGCAAATGTAGGAGACTCGATGGATGAAATCATATTTGGTACAGGATTTGGTTGCATTACCGATGTGGTTGCAGGACCTGATGGACTATTGTATCTAGTTTCACTTTCTGACGGGACAATCTATCGAATAGTTCCCAAATCATACACAACCCAAAATTCAGCATCTGATTCTCCACAAATTCAATATTGGCTGTACCCTGCAATTGCAGCTGTTATAGTTGTGCCCGTAGCATACTTGATTATAAGAAAAAAATGAAATAAGACTAATTTGGAAGAAAATTAATAGTAATACAGTATTAATAGTAAAGATCATTCTCCCTCTGGAAATTGATAAAATGCAGGTATCCTAGATGGTGGGTTGCCATACACCAGTACAATTTCATCATGGGCATGCAAAAGTGTATCATTTAATTTTGTGGTCGTCTGATTTCCGTTTACGTATATGGTTGGTTCTCTGTCAGCAGGTGGAATGCCTTTGCCAGTTGACCTCCATATATCAAAAAATTGTCCTAATGTAAAATCACGTTCCTTTGGAGATTCTATATGAATAACCCCATCAGTCTTATGGGTATGCAGCCAGTGTAGGCATGTATTGTCATTTATCCCAACTCCTGCCGGAACCGTAAGGGGATCACCGCCAACGAAGATATCAAGATGGGCATGTACGTGAAAAGTAAGATATTCTTGTGTTTCACATGGTATACCGTCTATGGTGGCAAGGCTGTTATCTGTGGGATTGTCTTGCCTGTAACTTACATATGCTATAGATGCTACCACAGCTGCTATAATTCCAACAATTATGAATTTATTTTTGTGCTTTGATGGTCTTGAAGACCCGTCAGGCTGTTTTCCCTCAGCTCCTTTTCTTATTTTTTTAGTCATTCCTTGGGAGGTCTCCAATCAGTCTTTGGTTTAATCTATGTTATAACTCATTATAATGCCAAGTTATAGTGTCTAGTCTGAAAAATGTCCATTGAATATTTTTATGTGAATTACATGTTGTCTATGCTAGATTGGACGCATATCTTGAAGAAGAGTTGTATGATTTGATAACCCATTGTATCCAGAATGGACCCAGTTCTCCAGATTATGAAAGCAAGAAACAAAGAGCTTCAGAGATAGGTAGGGAACTTTACTCCGATGGTGGAGCAGACGCAATGGAAAACATGTACTTTGCCATAGAAAACAGAATAAAAGAGGAAATCCAAAAGGATGCTAAACCCTATCGTTCCTGGTGGAACAGTATTACTGATGAGTGGAAGTACTAGATTATTGAGCCACAGCGACCAGCGGTTCTTCTTCCTTTACTGATTCTTGTTCCTTTCTTGCTTTGGCTAATGCCATTCGGAGATGCTCAATTTCTATTTCATCAATCATTTCACACATGGATAATCAATAACAAATTCTAATACTTAGGTTTTTTGCATTATCTAAAAATTACGTTTTATATCAATCTGTTTTTTTTAAATCTCTTGAATCATTTTTTGAACTAGGTTTTCCCTGATTTTTTTTCTCCTTTGGCAACCATAGTCTTGCTATTGCCCCCATCATAAATCCCCCTACCACTATTATTGCTATACCACTTACTGTAAGAACAAAGGCCTTGACTACAGATTTAATTGAGGTCATATAGTATACTAGTCTTAGTTTTTCCAGCTACTTTAAATTAAGTTATACTGCCCTTGAGAAGAATGTTGGAGGATCTCATAAAGCTGGTTCAAGATCTTATCAATTCTAAAAAAGGCGATGAGGTAAGACTTGGGCAGATTCTTGAAACATTACAGAATGGAAATCAACCTTCTCTTTCTGACCAACAGTATCTTGAAAGTCTGACTGCAAGCACTCCATCAGAGAATGTAATCTCAGAGCAGTCAGATAGCATCATTCCTGAACCTGCAGAGAGTACAATTCCATCTAGTACTAGTGATAGCTTAGATAATAAACCAGGAACCCAGGTAGAAGCAAAAACCGCCTTTAGAAGAATTGCCATAGCTGCAATTATTGCAGCAATAGTTGTCGTAGCATATGGCGGGCTAGATGTGTATGCAGTCAATGCTCTGCAGTTCAGACCTCATAATGGATCTCAAACTATAATCTCTGATACGGAGCTTAAAATCCAAGCTGACGCATGCAATCCATCCTATTTTCCTGCAAATTTTAACACCTATGAAATAATCGCAATTTACAAATCCGATACTATAGAAAAGGCCACAATTTCAGGCAGCACTATATCACCCAAGTCGTCTACAATACTAGATGGAGTCTTTACCCTAAACAAAGACGCTGCGACCAAGTTTGGCAGTACAAATTCATCATTTGACCCAACTCAAGCTCGCATAACTACCAAAGTAAGTGCGCCAATCTTTGGAATCATTCCTTATTCTGTTAACAAAGAATATTCCGTGCAAGACTTTCAACACATTGTAAGAGATGGACCTCCAGGTTCTTACAGCTGCCAATAAAAATCATTGATTCTTTTTTCGTTCTTTTAATCTCTGTATCATTCTCTGCTCTCCTTCTGAAAATCTCTTTTTGTCATCTTCTGTTTGAAGAAGGAGTGGTGATACTTCTACAGTCTTGCCATCGCTGCCAAGCGCTACAGCTGTAACATATGCAGTATCTGTAAGCATCCTAGTACCGCTCATCAGGTCCTCTGCTTCTACTCGAATCTCTATCTCCATAGATGATCTATGTACGTATGTTAGCTGTGCGTTTAGAATCAAAGCATTTCCTACATAGACTGGTTTTAGAAAGTTAACTCTATCTATCGAAGCTGTAACTGTATTAGTTCTTGCATGTCTTTGAGCCACAAGTCCCGCAATGAGATCAATTTGTTTTAGGATCTCGCCACCAAAAACATTTCCGGCAGGATTGGCGTCAGATGGAAACATTCTAACTGTCATCTCTGTTTTTGATTCTTCTGGGCTCTTTGGCTTTAGAACCATAATCTTGTCATCAAAGCAAACGCGCATTTATGAGTTGTTTTTTGCTTATTAGAAATTCCGAGACAAGATTCCAGTTTTGATATATGCCTACAAGAATCAGTCTTATATTTCGGATTTGGTAAATTCATGTGATGAAATATTTTTGGTGGAGGTTTTTGGATTATGCCACAGGGGTTTTCGTTGGTGGAATAATGGCATTTCTTGTTAGCAAATTCATATGCCAGAGATGTCTTGGCTACTGGACCCCTATTCTATTTTTGGCGGTATGGGTTTCCTTTATGCTAGTATGTAATTTTCTATTTCAAAAAGCAAGGCCCCGAAGCATCTCACAGGACACATAAAGGCTCTTTTTTATCTGCATAATGCAATTTGGCCGAAGTCATTTCCAATCGGTAGATGAAATTCCAGAAAATAAATATAGTATCGAAATTTACCCCTATTGAATGAAAAAATTCTTCGAGGATTTTTGCAAAAGCGTCATTTCCCTAGACCCTAAGATAAGATTTGCGGGAATAGCTGATGGCGACGGTAAACTAGAGGGAACAGCTGAGAGGACAGGTCTTAAACCACTCCTAAGCCTAGAAGAAAGGGCGCAATATGCTATAACTGCATCTACAAGGCAGTACACCAGATTGAGGTGGGAATATTTGCTTGGCAAAATCACGTATGCAAGCTCACACTACACCAAATTGATAAGAGCTACCATACCTATTGCTGATGAGAATAGCAGGCTTTCTCATGTCTTGCTGCTTTCATTTGATGCAGATGCAGATAATTTTCATGAGATCATAACAAAAAAAGTCATCCCTCTTGTACGCAAAAACATGGCAGACTTTCTAAGGGAAGCTGAAAAATAATTTACTTGCCCACGTTAATTGTTGGTCGTGTAAGACCTCTTTGGTCAAGATACGTTTGTATTCTAGGGTCTGAGCAAAACGAAATGTTTTGATCTTTGTTTTGCTCACAGAATTTTGGTATCTGCTGCATTTCTTGGTCACAATCTGGGGTTGGATTTGCTATACAAAAGTCTATGTCATTTTGTAGGGTACTAACTGACTCGGGGCTTTGGGTAAGATTGGAGAAAGGATTTGCTGTCTGGCCATTTTGGTTAAGAAATGGAGAACCAATAAAGAAAAATGCAAGAGCAGATGCTGCTGCAAGAAAAATACTCGTCAATATTCCTTGTTTTCTATTCATGAAATTTTCCTATGGTTCTAAATTATAATTGATGCTGAATTATGTTACTGTGATTGTCATCGTAAGCGGTAGTGACAGCGCGTCTGGGTTGTCAATTCCTTCCCAGATAAAGATTTGAGCAATATAAACTCCAGTTGATGCAGGAGTCCAAGATTGAGCAGGACTAAGTGATTGACCACTATCAAGCGTACCAGTAAGCCATGATAATGAAACCGTTACACCGTCCTGGTTCTGAACCTGAACAATGTATGCAAAGGGTTGAACCCTATCTTGGCCATTTGTAACATCGGCCTGAATTTGCATCTGCTTTCCAACCTTGGCTTGCCAGATACCATTTTGCAACTTGACTGAATTTTTGTTGGAAATCTCTGAAGATGCTGCGGGGATCATGTATGACAATATCATAACTGTCAAAAATGCCATGGCTACAAAATTTCTCATGTAAATAATTGCGCGTGTCTTATTTTTTAGGGTTTTGAGGAAAGACTGTCTCTGCTACATTTGTGATACAAAACCGCCCTTGTAGAAGAGTATTTGCTTCATACAAGATAAATATTAAACACCAGAGAATTCCTCTCAGTGTCAAGCAACAACGATGACCTTGAGAGAGTCAAACTCTTGGATATTGTTTTTCACAAGGGTATCAAGACATTATCCAGAATGGAGCTTGAACGTTTACAACATCTAGTCGAACAAAAAGACTATAGCCACGATGCAAAAGCACAAAAGTCGAAAGCAAAGTTGCTCAGGAAGATTGCCATTGCAATTTATGATTATGATGTAAAATATGGCAATTCATTTAAAACAAGCTAACAGGAATTCCAAGCAATGTTAAGCGATACCATAGATACAATAGTTCACAATACTTTTTTTATAAAATATGGCCTCATTGGGCTTTTTTTCAACGGAATGTTTTCTTCATTTATTCCTATTCCTACAGAAGTGACAACATCTGCACTACTACTTGGCGGCATAAACTCTACTGCCATTTTCCTTGTATTAAACATCAGCTCAATCATAGGTGGTTTTATTGCGTATTGCATTGGATATAATGTAAAGTATCTAAGAAAACTACGTAAAGCCCCAGACAAAAAATTCGAACGCAAGAGTTTATCCATGATGAACAAATATGGTTGGGCCGTAGTAATTTTCTTCTCTCCCTGGTTGCCAATTATTGGAGATGTTGCATCAATCATAGCCGGAACGCAGAGATATGACATAAAAAAGTATACGTTAGCAATGGTAGCTGGAAAAACCATAAAGTCTATTGCAATAGTATTTTTTAGTAGCTGGGTCCTCCAATCGTTTATTCACATCTAGCCTCTGATCTCCAAGATATTACAGATTATTGCTTGCCAGGAATTCTTAGAATCATAATTTCATGTCCTTGTCGCACACATGTGATGTGGTTTTTCACCACCAACTCGTTTAGATCCTTATGTGAGAAGTATTTCTCATTATACCTACCCAGTGACTTTTCACATGAAAAGCAATACAATTCTCTGAATTCCATTGTTTGCCATGATCAAGATACTGGTGCCTAAAAGTCTTAAGGTATATTACTTGTCTTCTAGAACTTGATTCTTGTGAAAGTTGTTTTTCCGGTAAACTATGACCTAGAGTTTGAACCAGATTTTAAGAAATTCAGGTTTAGGGGAAAAGAAAGAATAGAGATCAAGGTATCAAGGCCTACAAACAAGATAGTTCTTAACGCGGCTGAGCTTGAAATCAAGGAATGTAAGGTATTGTGGAATGAAAAAACCATAACCGCTACAATAAAACTAGACTTGAAAACTGAAGAGTTGACGATTAGTTTACCTCAAAAGATATCAGGCAACGCACATCTTTTGATCGATTTTGTAGGTTCTCTAAATGACAAACTCGTAGGATTTTACAGGAGCAAGTACGAATACAAGGGAAAAAATAGGTATCTTGCCACCACACAATTTGAAGCAGCTGACGCAAGACGCGCCTTTCCTTGCTGGGATGAGCCAGAGGCCAAGGCAAGTTTTGATGTCTTGCTTGTTGTGGACAGCAATCTTACCGCAATTTCAAACATGCCAGTCATTGCCAAGAAAAAAATTGATAAAAAAACGCAGTATCGATTTGCTCGCACACCTGTAATGTCTACTTATCTACTTTATCTTGGAGTCGGAGACTTTGAGATCTTGCAAAGCAAGCAAGGAAAAACAATGGTAAGGGTTGTTACAACACGTGGAAAGAAAGAACAAGGAAGGTTATCACTAGAATTTACAAAACAATTCTTATCATATTTCCAAAATTATTTCAAGATTGCATATCCATTATCAAAACTTGACATGATCGCCATCCCAGATTTTGCATCAGGCGCCATGGAAAACTGGGGTGCAATAACTTTCAGAGAGACAGTTTTGCTTTATGATCCAAAGACATCCTCGACAGAAACAAAGCAACACATTGCCGAAGTGATAGCGCATGAGCTTGCACACCAATGGTTTGGCAACCTAGTTACTATGAAATGGTGGAATGATCTCTGGCTTAACGAAAGTTTTGCAACGTTTATGGCTACAAAAGCAGTTGACAGGCTATATCCAGAATGGGATTTTTGGGATCAGTTTCTCATATCAGAGATGGCTGGAGGTCTAAGTCTTGATTCATTAAAGTCATCCCATCCAATTGATGTCAAAGTAAAAAGTCCAGCTGATGTTCGTCAAATCTTCGATGAGATAAGCTACAACAAGGGTGGGTGTGTGTTGATGATGTTAGAAAATTTCATAGGAGAAGAAAACTTTCGAAAGGCACTTCACAACTATCTCAAAAAATACGAATATTCAAATGCCACTACAGAAGATCTTTGGAATTCGATTGGAATCATATCAAGACAACCAGTAAGGCAAATGATGAATACCTGGGTAAGGCAGGTAGGACATCCAATAGTCGAGGCAACAGTAACTGATTCGAAGATTAAACTAGTCCAAAAAAGATTTCTTCTTGAAGGCAATGGTAAATCAAGGCCTGGAAATTGGATAATACCACTTTCTGTGAGAGCAGGAAACACAATTGTCACCAAATTAATGAAAGGATCTGCTACCATTCCCAAAACTCATGATTGGTTTAAGGTAAACGAAGGTCAGAGGGGATTTTATCGTGTCAAATATGATCAAAGTAATTTGGATGCACTAGGTATACTAGTTGAAGAAAAAAGCATATCAAATGTTGACCGCTGGAGCGTTCACCATGATCTTTATGCGTTATGTCTTTCAAACCAAACATCATTTAGACAATACCTTGACTTTGTTCGACATTATGAAGAAGAAGATGATTATGTCGTATTGTCGGATATAGTAAGTAGCTTAAACTTTTTCTATGGTTTAACGTCAGAAGAAAACTTTTGGAGTGAGATAAAAGAATACAACCAGTATTTCTTCAGAAAGATATTTGAAAGACTCGGATGGGATCCTGCCAAAGGTGAAAAATCCACCTACGCATTTCTGCGAAATACTGTAATTGGCTCACTTGGCAGGCTTGACGACGAAGAAATTTTGGGAGAAGCAAATGCAAGGTTTTCAAGTTTTATCAAGTCAGGTGCACTAAATCCAGACTTGCGTAGCGCTGTGTATTCAATCATGGCATGGAACGGAGATTCCAGAACATACCGCCAGTTACTTGGCATGTATCGTAAGGCACAAACTCAAGAAGAAAAGGTAAGATTCCTAGGATCATTGTCTAATTTTCAGGACAAAAAACTACTCTTAAAGACCTTGGATTTTTCACTCTCAGGGGAAGTTAGAACACAAAATCTCTTTGTGCCAATTTCAAAGATGGTTGCAAATCCACACGGCAAGGACCTGATATGGCCATGGATAAAAAAGAATTGGAGTGGAATAGTATCAAGGTTTGGCGTGGGCAACCCATTACTTAACAAGATAATTGGTAGCATATCAGTTGCTTCAGACATGCAAAAAGAGCTGGAAATAAGACGATTCTTTGCAAGGTACCACGTACCAGGAACTGAAATGAAGCTTGCGCAGACCCTAGAAAGAATTAGAATAAACGCAAGATTCCTTGATAACGTTAGAAAGGAATTTGGCTGAGAATAAGTTAAATTCAAAAATAACCCAGCCTTACTAGAAACAGATGTGCACAAGCAAACACTAAGGCAGGTTTTCGAATCCAAAAAGTATGTTGCAATAGCTGTTTCGATATTTGCAGGACTGTTTGTTTTACTATTGATTATTTCCGGATTTGTTTTCTTTGAACCCCATCTGTTGTTATACGTTCCGTCTGATAGAAGTCTAGACTTTTCACTGATTGTGGCAGTTGCCGCATTGTCTGGGTTTGTGACACCTATGAGCATATTCAGACTCAAAATGACAAAAATCGGTGTACGAAAGACCAGTTCTGGTTTTATTGGTTCAATAATAGGCGCAGGGGCAGGTGCATGCAGCTGTAGTTCAGTTGGATTTGCTATTGTTTCTACATTTGGGACCGTTGGTGCGACGGCAACAGCGTTTCTAACGAATTATGAAATACCACTTAGGATTCTTTCAATTGGGATTATAGTGATCACCTATTTTGTCACTGCAAAAGGTTTACAACAAGAGTGCAAGATTCAAAAAGATAACACAACTAATCTTTAGGATATACTAGAAATTCATGTGAAATAGCATCTAGCAAAACCAAAAGGAATTTTCCTTGGATTTTGTCTCATGAAAATATTGCCAATTAAGGAAAAATGACGTAATTTCCAAGTTTTGCAACCATTTTTATAATTTAGATGCATGAAATTCAAAGATGGCAGAAATAGGCTTGGGTAGTATACTTACTACAGAATATCTGGTACCAATATTTCTTGGAACAATTTTTCTTGCGTCCCTACTTGCCTTCAAAATAAAAATTCCTTATACCATGATCTTACTTGGAATAGGCATTGCAATATCAGTCTCTCACTTGACTGGCGTGATTCCACTTAACATTGGAGAATTCAAAGTAGACCCAAAGCTGATTCTGTATTTCATAGTACCTCCTCTTATCTATGAAGCAATGATGCGAATAGACCGTGAACACTTTAAGGCGATAAGAATTTCCGCTCTTTTACTTGCTACAGTAGGGGTAGTTCTTGCTACTATAATCGGAGGACTCTTGTTGTCGTATGTAGCTGGTTTACCAACCATAGTTGCGTTTGCCTTTGCTGCATTAATTGCTCCCACTGATGCAGCAATTGTAATTGAAGTCTTCAAGCGAGTAAGGGTACCGGCAACTCTTTCTACGCTTATGGAAGCGGAAGCAAGTTTCAATGATGCAACTGGTGTAATTGTCTTTTCATCGATTGTTGCAATAGCAGTATCCCAAGGGGCGTTACTAGAATCATCGGGAGTTCAAGCACACATTAACGTAAATATTATAGAACAGATAATTCACTTTGCCATAGTATTTTTTGGAGGCATAGCTGTAGGACTTGGATTCTCAGCTGGTGCTAGGATACTTCATAAATTGATGGATGAACCATTCTCTGAAACAGCCCTTTCACTTGCTGTCTTACTGGGGTCAGTGGTAGTTGCAAATTCATTAGGGCTATCGGGTTTGGTCGCTGCTGCTGCTGCAGGATTGTATTTTGGAAATGTAACAATGAAAGCAAAGGGCATCATAAGTGACAAAACTAGAACATATACATCTCAATTCTGGGAAATGACTGCCTTTTTTGCAAACTCGGTGGCATTTTTGTACCTTGGATTGAGCATGGACGTGTTAAGAATAGGACAGAATTTACCATTGATAGGCATGGCATTTGCAGTAGTCTTGGCAGCAAGAGCGGCTTCTACCTATCCAATACTTGCAGGAATGCACAAGTTTACGAAAGAAAAGTATCCAACCGTATGGAGACATGTAGTCACAATAGGAGGTATGCGCGGCGCTCTATCTGTTGCGTTAGTAGCGACACTTCCTGAAAGTGAGTTTAAGGAAATTCTAAAAACAATAACATTCGGAGTTGTTCTTTCGTCCCTAATAATTCAGTACCCTGTACTGTCTAGATACATCAAAAAGGCTTTCTCAGAGACATCTGTTTCTCAATAAATTATCAAGTAATATATCAAGATTGTTAGAATCTATGTCAAATGAACCTAACCAAAGGAGATGCTGACAAAATAATCTCTGAAGGAATGTCTTATGCAAAGTTAGAAAAGCACAAGAAGGCTATTTCATTTTTCGACAAAGCGTTAAAAAAAGATCAGTATAAAATTGATGCTTTGTACAACAAGGGATTGTCATTGACTAAATTGGGCAAATACAAAGAAGCAATTTCTTGCTTTGAAAAAATTCTTGAAAGGGATCAAAATCATATTTCTGGATTAAACAACCTTGGAAATTCTTATGCGGCGTTGGAACAAATTGAAAAGGCGATTGGTTTCTATGATAAGGCCTTGAAAATTGATCCTCATTATGCTTCAGCTCTTTACAACAAAGGATTAACCAAAATAAAACTTGGAAAATATGATGATGCGCTTAGTTGTCTTAATGGCGCCCTTGAGATAGAGCCAGACAATACATCCATGATATACTACAAAGGTCTTGTCTTGGGAAAGCAGAAAAGGCATAATGATGCAATATTATGTCTTGACAAAGTTTTACAAAAAGATCCTGACAATTACGAAGCATTATTTTACAAGGCAAATGAGCTTTCAGAGCTTGGTCGACATAATGATGCCATACCAGTGTTTGACAAGATTCTCAAGGGACACCCAAAGAACGGAACAGTGATTTATGCAAAGGCAAGGAGTATGGCAGAAATTGGCAGATATGATGATGCGCTTGTTCTTCTTGCCCAAGCAATCTCGTATTATGGTAGGACAATAAAAAACTGGGCTATAAAGGACGCATCTTTCGATAAGCTAAAAGAGGATCCCAGGTTTAAGACAGTTGTGAAATAAGATGTCAGAAGATCTTCTAAAGACTGTTCGAGACTTGATAGCATCTGGTAAGGGCGATATCAAACGATTACGAGATATAATGAATATCATAAAACAAGGAAACCCCGTTTATCTATCTGATTATAGGTACATTCAAAGTCTTACTTCAGAGGATTTTGAAAAGCAACAGGTAGAAGACAAAGATGGTAGTTTCGTTGCAAAACAAAAACCCAAGCAAACCAAAAGTGACGAATCTCTAAATCTTCTAAGAATAAGACTTGCTGAAGGCCAAATAACGGTTGATGAGTTTAGGGAATTGAAAGAGGCATTAACTGAAGACTAGAAAAGGACAATTCCTTCTTAAATCTTAAATTCAAAAAAGCAAAGATCAGCTAAAGGTAGAAGAGTATTGCAATCAACAACACAATTTCATGTCTATAACAATCAAGTTCGCACTTCACAATGTTGCACTGATCGGTTAAAGAGAGAAGTAATCTGTTCATATAGTGATTAGTTTTGTCAAAATTTGCTCCCTTACCGCCTGCCCCTGTACTGATGACATGCTTTGGTCATTGTGGAATAGGGCTGGGAGCTGAAGCATATAGAAGACTACTGCTTGATGTAGGAGCCAATCCACTTAAGCCAACACTCAAAGGTGAAAAGGAAGAATCGCGTGTTCTTAAAAGATATGGAAGTACGATTCTAAGATTTCCAAATTCTTATGGTGGAAGTGAAATTCCACTTATACCTAGAGCATTATTAGTTGATCTAGACCCAAGAGCTGCCAATCTCATATTGCAGTCATATCCAGATCTTTTTGCTCTAAGAGACAAACATGTAATTCATGGAGCTGGCGGTGCAGCAAGAAACTGGGCAGAAGGTCGTACTAGATTCATGAAAGAAGTTAGCGCAAAGTATGATATGCAAAAGCAATTAGCTGGTCTTTCACCTGAACCAGTTAGAGGTTTTACCATTCCATTTGCTATGGGAGGAGGAACTGGAAGCTCATTTGCAAGTGCGTTTATGCAATATATCAAAAAGGACACAAAAGAGCATGCAACAATAGCATCATTTGGATTATTACCAGAATTTGGATGGGACCCAATCATCTTGGAGGCGGCTGCAATTAATATTGTAATGAATCTTGAACACCAGATAAAATATAGCGATTGTTCAATTCTATTCTCTAACAAGACTTTAAGACAGCTAGCCCACAAATATGAAAAAAGGTTGGATAAACTACAGTCAATAATTGATGATCTTCCAAAAGAACATGAAATTGGTTGGAAGGACTATCGGGGTATGAACTTGATTGCTGCAAATGCAATGTCTATGTTCATTGCGTCATTTGCAAGAGAAACCGAATGGGATATGTCAAACTATAGAACGTGGCTTGCAACTAAGAGACCACGGTTTGCCATACCTTGGGTAATTCCAATCATTCCAGAAGACAGACCATGGGGAAGTGACTTGATTCCTGGTGGTAAGGCCAATACCATGGAGGCTATTGTTGAACATATACACAAGCGAGAAGATGCCATATTATTTGATATTGACGAAAACGATATTCGAGATAAAGGTGGACCCAAGGACTCGTGTTGCGCCCTAGTCAAAGTCAAAGGAGAGTTTGACCTAAAGGAGCGAGAGATTCTAAAGAATATGATAAAGGACAGATTCCATATCGAAGAAGCTAGAATGGTTTTTGTCAAGATCCCAATCTTAGAGAGTGAACAAGCAAATGTCACAATTCTTGTAAACACCAAGGCCATTAGTCCAAAGATTCTAGAGATCGCAAGTGAAGCAGAAGGTTCATGGGATGCTTACAAGGAAGAATATGGCAAGTGGGGGCTTACAACTGAAGAGTTCAAGCAAAGTCTAATGGATGTAGTACATCAATTCAGCTAGGGATTATGACCGATTTTAATTATCTCGAACAAGTTGCGACTAGGATCAAGAGAAATAGGCAACAATTCGCTGATGTTGAAGAGGAACTGGCTACAATAAATTATAGGATTCATGAGATTCCTCTTAAGATTTCTACAGAATCAACTTTTGCAAAAATGATAGGTGAGCAATACAACGATGCTACATCAGAATTGGAGAGTGCAAAACAAAAACTTACAGCTGAAAGAGAAGGTCTTTCTAACAAAATAAGAGAAGACATAACGACGTTCATAGCAGAATTCACATCTCCTGAGCTTGTTATTCCTTTGGACCCAAGCTCAAAAATAGCAGACGGCAATACTACTTTCAAATACAAAAATGGTGTAGTATATAGAAGCATATTTGAAATTCTAAGTGAACTCTTGGGCCTTAGTGCACCCATCTTGGTAAAAGACGTAATGTTTTCTGCCTCTGAAATTATCATAAAGGTAACAGATGAGTATGAGGCAAAGCAAAAGTTTCTAAGCAGCATAAACGAAGTGCAAAAGACTCTATCGATAAAGAAGAACTACTAAATTTATCGACAATTCAATGATTTCAACACATTTAATATCTATGTAAAGATTCACGTCGTATGGCAAAAGCCAAATCAAGAAGCAAGTCAAAGACTGCAAAGCGTAAAAGATAAAATTTTGACCTGAAAAGGTCTTTTTCCTTTTTCCCAAGAAAACTGAAGATCAGATACTACACCAAAGGAGAGATTCTCAATGCAACACCAGAGAGGAACTCTAAGAAGTGCTTGTTATTAATGAAAATTGGCGTAGGACTATTTAGAACTAAGAAAAATTATAAAAAATTAAGGAAGACTAGTTTTCAGATAGGAAAGACTATTTACTCAGCTGCGGGTGGTGAAGAACTCTCCACTACTTCAGCAGAAGCAAATCTCTGGCCTACTTCAAGAATCTTTACTTTTGCATTCTGGCCAACCTTTCCGTTTTTAACAAATATCACAAAGCCCTCTACTCTTGCGATACCGTCTCCTTTTCTACTAATTTCCGTTATGGAAACGTCGTATTCTTTTCCGGTTTCTACTGGTTTTGGTCCATCGTTAAATCGTCTACCGCCGCCAAATCTACTGCCGCCGCCGTATCCGCGGTTACCTCGACCATAACCTCCACTATAACTCATCGTTGCACCTCCTTTCTTGCCTGTTTGCTACTGGTACTGTAATAAAAATGGATGCGAAGCGTTTTAGGCATCAGTGGACTGAAATTCAAATCGGAACAAAAATTACACGAATACATTAAGTTTCAGTTTGAATTATAATTTGATTATTGAATACGAGCAAGAACTTCTTTAGCGTCTTTTTCTCCTTTTTCTATAAGGTTTTTTATAGTAGTAACGGAAAAATCTGCATCTTCAAATAGAAAATGTGAGTCCTCTTGGCGTTGAATTCTTATTATTTCATCTATTATTGTTCCACGTTCGCAAGCCAGCGCGTGATATTCTTGTTCAATCTTTGCAAGCTTTGCTTTCTTGTCAGCGTCAAGAGAGGCCTGATTTAAAATTTCATGCATTTCTCTTATAAGTGTCAGATATCGATTGATTACCTTTGAGGTACGAACATTATGTGATGTCTTGTCTGCGTACATTATGTCTCTTGCTCGGTGCCACACCTCAAAGATGTTTTTAGGAAGTTCATGCTGCTTGCTTGGAAACAAGCTTATGGCATAGACTTTTTTGTTCTTTTTTGGCGATGCGTCTATGACCTCACGGAGCGGAGTATTGCTAAGCAATGTCCCATCCCAGAGATACTTGCCCTTCACTTGTGTCCATGAAATCCCATAGAAGGGATATCCGGCACTAGCAAGAATGTGTTCGGCAGTTATGGAATCATACACGCTGTCAAAAATAGACGGTTTTGCATTTTCTATGTCAGTTGATGTAATAATAAGCCTAGGTCTTGTAGGATTTCCTATTTTTGTAAAATCAACGTATCTGCTTAGTGTATTTTTCAGTGGAGTAATATCATAAAGATACTGCCACAAAAATGGAAAAAAATAATCTGGTGTTGGCACAAACCATCTTGGCAAAAATGCTTTCGGGTTTCCCCACATGGCTGAATACGCTGAAGCGATGTATGGTCGTATATTGTTAGGTAAACTTGGAGGTGTAACATTTTCCGCTAATTCAAGCCAAAAATTTTCCAAACTTTCCACAGGGTTATTTTTGTAGCCTGCAATTATTGCGGCATTGACAGCACCGATGGATGTTCCAGCGACTATATCAAATTTAATACCGTGCTTATCTAACGTCTTGTAGGCTCCACATTCATAGGCACCAAGGGAACCGCCCCCTTGTAAAATGAGAACTGTTTCAAATCCTGATTCCTCCTTTTGCCGTTCGGATACACTTTGCATCTGCATATAATTAATCTCAAAAATATTAAAAGGTTTGAAAATACGCATGGATCTTCCATGTACTACGTATAACATATAACGAGGGAAAACAAGTCCGTCTTTGTGAAGCAAAAGACAAAGAAAATTCTGCTTATTTTAATGGCAGCATTCTTTGGCATAATCATGGTCGCCAGTTCAACAGCTGCCCTATTTCCTATTGGAAATAAACAAAACACTGATCAAAATAAACCCGGTCTAACAATTACTGGAACGCCTGCAGACAATTTTCCCGATGACAAACGAACCACCTTTTGTGAGAGTGGAGAAGCAAAATCAACTAGGTACATAACGGAAATTAAGATTCCTACTGCTTGCACCCAACCACTAGGAATTGCGGCAGACTCCTCTGGAAATGTATGGTTTACAGAATCCAATACTGGAAATATAGCCAAGTTTGATACCTCAGCTAAAACTTTTGAGGAATTCAAAAATCCACAGTGGCAGAAAGGAGAAAAATCAATGATGTGGGGAATTGTTTCTGTCCCTGATGGAAGTATCTGGTACAGCGATTCACAGCATAATTTAATATGGAAATTTGATCCTCAGCAGAAAGACTATACGAGTTTTGTCTTTCCAAAGACTGCAGGACTAAAAGATGTATTTCCTCAAATGCTTGTAGCAGACGGCAGCAACATACTTGTAAATGATTTTACAGGTAGAAAGATAGCGGTTTTTGATACTTCCCAAACTGGCCCTACCTTACAAACCACAAATATTGCCTCGCCAGGAAACTACAACTTTACAAGTACTATGATTGCAGATTCTAGCGGTAAGATCTGGTATACAGTTTGGATATACCAGCAAGGTGGTGCCCTCATAAGATATGACCCCAAGACAGGTAATTCTACAGAATTTGCCTTACCTCCTAGCATTGAAGCACCTAATGGCATTTCAGCGGATTCTAGTGGTAAGATATGGATAACAGATACAGCGAGTAGTTTCTTTATCAGCTTTGATCCTCAATCAAAGCAATTTACAAAGTTTGTAACATCTCCTCCTCCAATATCTTCATATGGTAACTCATCAGGTTTGATAAAGACACCAATATCTAGGCCCTATTGGAACTACTTTGATGACAAAGGAAGACTTTGGTTTAACGAGCAAGTCGCAAATTCACTCGGAGTATTTGACCCAACAAAAGAATCACTTGTAGAATATTTAATACCTTCAAAGAATCCCAACTGGTCAGACTGTGGCACATTACAAGATTGTGGAGTTGCACAAGTATTGGACTTCACCGTTGATCATAACAAGGTATGGTTTACAGAATGGGTTGAGAATAACATTGGTCTTTTAGATACTTCTACTAATTTGCCGCTTGAACTAAATCCATCATCGTCCTCAATTACATTGAATCGTGGCCAAAACGGAACTATTTCGGTAACACTTAGTCCAAATGAACAGCTAAGCTCGCCAGTTGAAATTCTCACATCACACAACTCTGGTCTACATAATCTCTTAGTTACCTCTTCTGACTCGAAGATTACACTAGATGAATCAAAGTCTGTGAATATTAGTGTCGCATCAGATAATTTTGCTCTTGCAGGCACCTACAAGATTCTCATCAGCGCTCGATATCAAGACGTTACGATATCAAAATTTGTGACTGTAATCATAGAATAAGAAGTGGTTCCTAAATTAGATAATCTAATCGGAATTTCTATCTACTGTACAAGAACAGAAGGAACTGGCGGCAAAATAAGATCTTTGCCTGATCAATTCTTTGTTTCAGAGATACTTCGTGAAAATACCCTTTCAAAGATATCTAATTCAGGAATCTATACAGTATACAAATTGAAAAAATCTGGAATTGATACAAATCATGCATTATCTGAGATTTTCAAAAGATATGGCCTAAGACTCAAAGCATTAGGACTAAAGGATGCAAATGCTACTACTGAACAATACGTCTGTGATATGAGTACAGGTAGAGGAATTGGAAACATAGAGACGAACAGATATGCCCTTGAAAAAATCGGGTTTGTACAAAAACCACTTACAAAAAGAGATATGATTGGAAATAATTTTAGGATAAAAATAGAGGATTCCAATTTTACAAAGATTTCAGATTTCAAAGAACAACACTCGATTCTCAATTTTTATGGCTACCAGAGATTTGGGAGTAGGAGACCAATTTCTCATCTTATTGGAAAAGCAATCTTACAAAAAAATTTTGATTATGCTATAGAAGTTCTTCTCTCTACCAGTTCTGAATATGACCTGCAAGAAAACAAAAAGATAAGAGACATGCTCAAGGATAAATCAAATTATTCAAAAATGCTTACCGAGGTTCCACCACAAATGGATATTGAGAGACTTGTACTCAAAGAGATCATAGATCATGGAGATGCAAAGCGGGCGTTACGAGCAATACATCTTCCTTTGAGGAGATTTTTTGTAGAAGCATTTAAGTCATATATCTTCAATCGAACGATCTCTAAGGCATATGAGTACAGAGAGGAGTTATTGAGGCCAGAAGAAGATGACGTCTGTTATGACAAAGATGACAATCTTGGCAGATATCAAAATGATCCTCAACAAAGGTTAGCAATTCCACTTGTAGGTTACTCGTATTCAAAAAAGAACAGGTTTAATCAGGATATTTCACAAATCCTAGACGAAGAACAAGTTAGCCCAAAGGACTTTTTTGTCAAAGAAATGCAGGAGGTAAGTGACGAGGGTGGATTTAGACAAGCGGCTATACAATGCCGTGATTTTTCCATTAGTGAGCCATATCTTAGTTTCACGCTTTCAAGAGGTTCTTATGCAACAATTCTTTTGAGGGAGATCATAAAACCAATGGATCCTATAACAGCTGGATTCTAAGTAAAATTATCACAGTCGCACCAATTATAACATATGAAATGAAAACTAATGTTCCAAACAATGTTGAGCTATGAATTAGTTTCAGTGTGTTTAATCAAAAAAGGCTTCAGTGACTATATTTCGTTTAATTGCAAAGTCCTTTATTTGTGAAAAATTAATACTGCCTTTGAGATAATTTCCCCAGATAAAATCTAAAATTTCGATTCTTTCAAGACGCTCTTTCCCATTAACATCGTCAAGTTTTTTACCAATAACTTCAGAGGAAAGATTCAGAAGATCAACAAATTCAAACCTGTCAAGTAGTACTTTGAGTTGTTCTATCATCTTGTCCTTTTGTTTTGTCTTCCCAAATAGTCCCATATTGTCTCTTATTGTGACCGCCATTTAAGAATTCCAAATCCCCCAGAATTCTGGTGGTATTTGTACCAATATTGAAACATAAACCGTATATTGATCCTGTTTGTAGTACATACTCTTGAAAGACACGGATGATGGGCTTCAAATTAATTTATTTGATGCAAAGCAGGTGCTGCTTTGTATGAGTACAAGCTAAACCTACAAAAGGTTACAGAGCAGCTCTTAAAATTTGGGCTGACCTCAAATCAAGCCAAGATATACATCTATTTGGGAAAATATGGTCCAAGATCAGCGCCCGAAGTGTTCAAGGCGTTACAGTTACCAAGAACTGAAACTTATTTCATTCTAAATGTATTAGAAAGTCGAGGAATTGTCACAGCAGAACTTTCTTCACCTACTAAATACTCTGCACTCCCATTAGACCAAACACTATCAACGTTAGTAAATACAGAAAAAGAGAAACTCGACACTTTAGAGCAACAAAAGAAGGATCTGATAGAACTATGGGATAAGGTTCCATCCTATGTTATTGAAACAAACGAAACAAAAACCGAAAAAATGCAAACTATTCAAGGAAATGATGCCTACACATAAAGATTAAAGAATTGATCAAACGTGCAAAGGAAGAAGTTCTAATCTTTTTGCTGTTTGGGCAGATTCAAAGTCATTTGTAGATTCTATGAGTACACTATTTGGATATTCTTGGGAAAATGCGGAGGTATGTCATTGACGAACGGTATTTTTTCTACAAGTAAATGTGGTTCCGGTTGGAAGAGGGTGGATATCCATAGAGTATGTTTTCGAAAGGGTGGTTATCAAATATTTTCTAAATTAGAATAAGGATTTAAGGTCGTTCCTAACTGGTATACTATGGAAAAGGCATACATTTTGATTGGTTGTGAGCTTGGTGCCGAGAACGAAATTGTTGGCAAGATCTTGCGGCTAGACAAGGTCAAAGATGCAAGGGTTGTATATGGAGACTATGATATTGTTGTTGAAGCAGAGACTGACACAGAATCTCAAATGGACAATCTAATTACAAAAAAAATTCGTAAAATAGGCAAAGTTAGATCTACTATGACTTTAGGTGTCGTAAACTAATTCCTAGTCCTAGCGCCAAAATTATTACGCCTGATATTGCAATCCATTCTCCATTTACAACCCATCGTGGATTTGAATACATAAAAGATGTAGTTGGACCAACTACAGAATTACCCTGCAAAAAGAAAATTATTCCAAAAGCAATCACGATTGCCCCAATAGCTGCAACTATGAATCCTCGTCTCATCTCTTAATTACAGCTAAGCCGAGCATAAAAGGCAAAATGAGTTGATAAATTAGGCAAAATCATTTGGATTTCCTTCTTTAATTCATTTTTAAAAAAACAATTCAGATTGGACGAGTGGGGATCTGACCTATTAGAGATTAGGAATAACAGGAGTTGGGTGGACATTAGCATATTTGCTAGTGCGGCATCTCTAGCGCTAATAGTTTACTTGATTTTTGGCCCAGATATTGATAAGATAACAAAAGAATCTCCGATTATTATCGATTTAATGTTCATACCGTCATTTGCTATTGGACTAATTTACGGAATCAAAATGACCGACAGAGTAATGGAACCTTCCGGATCAAGAGACCCTTTAAAGAGAGCAATATTCAAATCATTTTTGTTCCTTTTTATGATGGGAGCTATTTTCACCTCTGTTTCGTTTGCCTTACACGGAGGTGCTCATGCTCCGCACAAATCTCTTTTTACTGATGGTCTCATTCCCTGGTTAACTGAATTCATTCAGGCAAATGGTGGACTAACATTTCTCATAGTATCAAGTATCACAATAATGGCGGCTGCTACAAGGAGAATAGTTGGGATGGAGGGTTTTTTTAGCAAACTTTTCACATTCGTGGGCACATACATCTTCTTTTCTATGATCGCTTTGAGCTTCACTCATAGCGATCCTACGCATTCTCAAGTATACCTCTACGCATTTTATCAAGCTGGAATCATAGGTGGAATATTCTACGAAATGAACAAGCTTACTACTAGAGCAAACATGTGGGAAGACTACATGAATGGATACTAGAACTTAGGCATTCTTAATGTTAAAAACACTATTACAAAAGAAACTATCATAATTAATGGTGCGATACCTGCGAATTCAGGCAGATAGGTTGTTCCTATGATGTTTGTGGTGGTGTTTCCAGTCTCATTGAATTTAAGAACTACAAGGGAGGTATTGCCACTGTTTATTATTAGAGGAAGGGTTTGCTTCGAATTTTGGAAAATTGTCAGATCACCTCCTATGAGATCATGCGGTATCTCAATTTCAGCTATATTTCCGGCATGAGGACTTGCTCCAGTAAGGATCAATTCTTTATTGTCCTTGTCAAGTGTAACATTTTTCATGTCATAGTTTGATGTAGTACCCACGATGAACGTATAGTTATCCGCCTTTATTTGCCAGCTCCATTTTATGCCGGGATGATTTAGAGATGTATCCTTAGCAGCAGATTCTTCCCCAAAAGCCTGTGCCCATATTATTCCTACAACGAGGATGGAAAAAATAATTACAATAGATTTCAATTCTTCAGACCAGAAAGCTTACCACGAATCTCTTTGTCTTTGACTATTCGTGGATGTGATGGATCTGCAAGTATTACTTCATACCAGAGATACAGTCCATCTTGATAAAGATAGTATGAACCCAAAAGTTGCATGTTAGGGTGTCTTTCTAAAACTCTACGCTCTGCGACTCTTTGCATACTCAGTGCAGGCTTTATTCTTAATACGCCGAGGTGTTTTGGTCTTCGTCCTGCAACCGGTCTTTTCTTACGCATGTTACCTCTGCCTACACGCATTCTAATAACAACAATTCCTTGCTTTGCTTTGTAACCCAATTGTCTTGCCTTTTGAATCCTGCTTGGTCTCTCAACCCTTACTAGAGCATTTTGTCTTCTCCATTCTACCGCCTTGGCTCTAAGTTCTGGGGCATTTTCCTTCCACATTCTTAGCCAAACTTGATCTTGGTAACTAGTCATACTCGCCACTACCGAATTACCCCTTAATATTTTGTTAGAAAATCAAATTGTAATTAGTTCTAATTGTAACATGATAAGGAAGCCTATTTATGAAATCGGTCTTTTCTATTTTTCATGACTTGGCATTATAGTGCAGTTTCAATAATTTTAATTGTGTTACTATTCGGAGTACAGTATAGTTTTGCTGTACCAGTGTTGAGTGCTTCGACTAAACCAGTCTATGAATATGGAGACTTTCTTATTGTCACGTTTCAGGTATCAGAGCTTACTGGCGATCCAATAATTCTACACATAGTAGATGAATCAGGCAATGCCAGCTCCCCTATTCCTATTCAAATAAGTAAATTGAACAGTACCATAATTGCGCCCATACCATTTTACAAAACAAACTATTTGCCAGGAACATATACCATTAGTGCTGAATATTCTGGAGCTAAGACTAGCATTTCTTTTGATCTAGTCGATTCTGATAAAATAGCGATTCCAACCCAATATAAGATTCTGATAAAATCCTGGTTACATGGAACTCTGGATAACAGAAACTTTGCAGATATAATAAGAGAATTAATTCACTTTGATATAATCAAAGTCCCAGGTTATCAATCCCAGACTTTACATATCATACATGTTCCTGCTTGGTTCAAAAACGATGTAAAATGGTGGTCAGATGATTCAATCACGGATAATGAATTGGGACTAGCAATCCAATATCTTATAAAAGCTGGAATTATGTCAGTCTAGGTTATTTGTGTATTTGCTGCCTAGCTTTGGGCGGTGTTGATGATGCGATTACGATTATTATAATTAATACTATAGCGCCGATTACTGAATATTCAACAAGTTGTTTCTTAGTCAAATGTAGAGATGAATTTACAGATAGTTGTAATGAAGAGACTATTTTATCAAGAGGTGACTTTATGGTGTTCTCAGTAGCTTGTGATGGTTGTTGTGTGGCAGAAGTATTTTGTGGTTTGGGTTGTTGTGTCTCTCCTGGTTTTTTTTCCTGAGACCCTGTAGGTGAAGTTACTGTGGAAGTAGGTTGACCTCCTTGGTTATTGTTTACCGGGTTGGAAGCTCCCGTAGCTATATGAGTACCAATTATTTCGAGTTCCTTGTTATCCGGAGTAAGTTGTATCAAAATTGTTCTGCTTGTAGAGGTTACATCTTTATTGATATGCGATGCAAAGGTTCCATCAAGAAGTACGATATAGTCTATATCTTTACCGTTAACTTCGGTTGAATCAATTAATTCACGAGGAAGTGTTAGCTCAAGTGTGGCCACAGGAGTGTTGGCCTGAATTGAAAATACAAGTCCAGGATCATCTTTGTTTATTTGTACGCTTTGAACTTGAACATCATGGGCCTCATAATGAATCTTAAACTCTTTGCCTGATATTACTGTCAGGTCACCAGTGTCAGCAAAGGCAGTAGCAAAAGACAATGCCAGTAAAATTAGCGGTAGAAATAGATTCAATTGTGTAACTATATAACGCCACGGAGAATCATTATTATTTTTTCTGCTATAACATTTGCAGCTAAAGCCTGAGCTTCTTTTGTCTGAGCTCCTATGTGCGGCGTGGAGATTACGTTTGTGAGTTGAGCAAGTTCGTTCTTCGCAACAGCAGCATCAGCGGATGGGTCAGGTTCCTCTTCACGTACGTCCAAGGCAGCACCTGCAATCTTGCCTTCTTTTAGAGCGTGTATCAAAGCTACTTCGTCAATTATCTCTCCTCTCGAGGTATTGATTATATAGGCGGTTTTTTTCATCTTTGAGAACTTCTCCTTGTTTACCAGATGGTATGTGCTCTCTGTTAGTGGCACATGAAATGAAATGAAATCTGCACTTGACAGTAAGGTATCAATGTCAGTCTTGACAAGTCCTACTTCTCTTGTAAAATCATCAGGAATAGGAATAACATCGTAACCAATGATATTCATGTTAAGCGCGCGTGCATGTCTTGCAAGTTTCTTGCCAATATTTCCAAGACCGACTATGCCAAGATATTTTCCAGAAAGTTCTATTCCCATAAGATTTTTTTTAGGCCATTTACCCAGTCGTATTTCGCGGTCAGCTCGTGGAATCTCTCTTGCCAAAGACAGCATCAATCCTAAAACAAGTTCTGCAACTGCATTCATTGCTCCCTCGACTGCATTTATAACACGGATTCCTTTTGCTTTTGCTGCATCTACATCGATGTTGTCAAGACCCACGCCTACACGCGCAATTATTTTACACTTTGATGCACTATCAATCATTTCTTTTGTAATTTTTGTTCTACTTCTAACTATGACGATATCAAAATTTCCAATCTTTTCCTTAATTTGTTCAGGAGAGATTTCTGGTTCGTATGATATTTTCAGCCCGTTTTTTTGTAGTATGTCATTTAAAATAGGCGCAACTTGATCACAAATTAAGACTGATTGATTCATCGACATGGAAGGAAACCATCAAGTATAGAATATAATCATTGTGTGAATTAAAAACAAAAAGGGAGATGTTGGTGTTTAACCACCGATTTCATTCGCTATTTCTGCAGCTCTGTCATCAGTACACAGACAGTGAACTACTTCCTTTTGTGGAATGCTGTTCAGGCCTAATGGAGGTACTGCGTCAGATGGATTTGGCATGTCGCCTGGTCCGTATCCCAATTTGAATGGGTCACCAGCAACAAATACCGTAGCAGCACCTGTGAAGATTGCTGCATAGTCGTGATTTACTGCAACATATGCACCTGGATTGTCAAAGACAATATCCATGATTGCACCTTGGGAGCCACCGACCAACCAAGTTTCAGTTCCTTGTGCCTGTACCCTATTTCCCTGTGTCACACGGTCGATAATTTCACCGACAATGTGGAAGAATAGTGGCATGTTTCCTTGGTTCTCAACGAAAATTCTGTAGTGAACACCAGTATCAACAAACAGTGGATGTGATTGATACTGTTTCAGGTCTGCAGAGTTCCAAGGTTGTGCAACAAAGATATTCTGGTTTGGATCACCTTTGACTAACTTGTTGATGTCTGCGTTTGGAACATAACCAAATGCAAATCCGTTAACAACGGTTTGTGTTGTGTTATGTAAGAACATCGCTGTTTGGTCATAGCTACCATCTGCGGTTAGGTACAATTGGTTGTATTCTAACACGAATTCTTTAGCGTCAGCAGATACTCTTTGTTTGTCCAACGCAACTTGACCATTTTCTACTTTGGTCTTTTCAACCAATAGTGGGTTGTATCCATTCAATGGATCAACGATTGTCAATCCGTACATGCCGGAAAGTACGTGTTGGTCCATTGCAGCTACATTGACACCTGAGCAGTGGTACTTGAAGGTACCAGGTACTTCAGCAATGTAAGCAAATGTCTTGGATTCACCTGGTTTAACAGCTCCGAAATTTGGTACTGCGGACATCTGGGATGCATGCATATCATTTCCGTGTGGTGTTGGTTCAGTCGATGGCACTGTAAGAGTCATTCTGATAATATCACCTTGTGTGACTCTTACCGTTGGTGCTGGGACTTGACCGCTGAAGGTCATTGCGTGGTATTTGCCACCGCCCATAATAGGCAAGTCAACGCTTTGTGCTGTTAACTTGACATCTACTACATGGCGTCCCTGGCTTGCCATTGTATCAACCTGATCTAGTGGTATCTGAGCAAATGCAGATGGCATTTGTAACTGGAGACCACCCATGTCACGGATTTGTTGAATCAAGTCTGAATCTTGCGTTGCAAGACTCATTCTTGTTGCAGTCATCTGTGTCTGCGAATATGTGCTAGCGAACAATATTCCTGCTACTGCCACTACTGCAGCAATAGATAGCATACTGTATCGTCTGTTCATCGTTTCGGATCTTTAAATCTAAGTATATTAACTTATTGGGCAGTTCTTCACATAAATCATAATTTTCTGAAAATTGTCTAGTTTACGAGTTTTTTGAAAAGCGAATGAATATTAGGAAAATTAATTCAAAGGTTGGCGTGAAATTTAGAACCGATAAAGATTCCTTAGGAGAAGTTCAGATTCCTGCTGACGCGTACTATGGTGCGTTTACAGCTAGAGCAATCAAGCAGTATCATGTTACTGGACAGCGTACACACCCATATCTTATCATGGCATTTGTTATGATCAAAAGATCATCTTCCTTGGCAAATATGCGGACAGGGACGCTTGACAAGAAAAAGGGAAATGCCATAGTAAAAGCCTGCGACCAAATTCTTTCCGGAAAACATCTGGACCAATTTGTTGTCGAAGCAATCAACTCTGGCGCAGGCACAGCCTTTAACATGAATACGAATGAAGTGATTGCAAATATTGCACTTGAGATTATTGGAGAAAAAAAAGGAACCTATGAGATCATTCATCCAAATGATCATGTAAACATGTCACAGTCAAGTAATGATACATTTCCAACAGCAATGCACATTGCGATTTTGTTTAACGTAAAACAAGTTATCTTAGCACTTGATGAATTAATAAAAAGTCTAATCAAAAAAGCACGAGAATTCGGCAGCTACCAAAAGATTGGGAGAACCCATCTCATGGATGCACTGCCTGTGAGTCTTGGTAGCGAATTTGCTGCATATGCTACTGCGATAGCAAAAGCACGTGACACAATAGTAGAAGCAAAAAAAGAATTAGAGCCTATAGCGCTAGGCGGAACTGCTGTAGGAACTGGGGCTAATACACCGAAAGGATACAGAAATATTGCAATATCAGAACTTGCCAGGATATCTAAACTACCACTAAAGCCGCAACAAGATATGCAGTTTGCTTTGCAGAGTAGATTTGCTGTAACTAACATATCATCTTCTCTGAGAAACTTGGCACTAGAATTAGGAAGAATCTCAAATGATATCAGATTAATGGCATCAGGACCAGTTGCGGGGTTATCTGAGATTGGCATTCCTGCTGTTCACGCAGGATCCTCCATCATGCCAGGAAAAGTAAACCCATCTTTAGCTGAATGCATGAATATGGTTTGCTTTGATATAATAGGCAAGGATTCCACCGTTGCTCTTGCTGCTCAAGCTGGGCAGTTTGAGCTCAACGTTATGTTGCCTGTAATGCTCAAGTCAGTATTGGATTCTATGGACATGCTGAGAAATTTTGTTCCAATTTATTCAAAGAACCTCATTGATGGTTTAACTGCCAATAAAGAAAAACTTCGCCAGCATGTAGAAAACAGTCCTGTCATAGTTACTCTCCTTTCACCAAAGCTTGGTTACCAAGTTTCAGCAGACTTGTATAAAGAGTCACTCAAGACAGGTAAAACGATCAGGCAACTTGTAATTTCAAAAGGATTGATGAGTGAGAAAGAAGTAAAGACTCTATTGGGATAAAGATGGCAAAGATCTGGATAGAAGCATATGGCTGTTCTGCAAGTTTTGCAGACTCTGAAATGATTTCGGGCCTTATCTTAAACAATGGTCACACGATTGCTCAAAGTGAAGATGAATCTGATTTGAACATGATAGTCACTTGTTCTGTCAAAGATGCCACTGCAGACAAGATGGTACATAGAATAAAGACTCTTACATCTAAACCCCTTATTGTAGCGGGTTGTTTCCCAAAAGCAGAACAGTCTACTGTAGAAAAATTCAGCCCACAAGCTAGTCTGCTAGGACCAAATTCGTTGGGAAAGACTCTAGATGTAGTTACATCAACTCTCAAGGGGATAAAGAGGGTTGAACTTGCTGACTCGGACTTGACAAAAGTGGGCCTTCCAAAGGTTCGACTAAATCCTACGGTAGGTATAGTTGAGATTGCCAGTGGTTGCATGAGTGAATGTACTTTCTGCCAGACAAAGCTATCTAAGGGGAATTTGAAAAGCTATAGAGTTGGAGACATTGTAAGGCAGGTAACACATGATATAGATGACGGTTGTAGGGAGGTCTGGCTTACATCTACTGACAATGGATGTTATGGTTTTGACATAGGGTCTAGTTTACCTGAATTGATTCGTGCGGTAGGTGAAATTAAGAGAGATTTTATGATTCGTGTGGGGATGATGAATCCAATGTACCTTCCAAGGATTAAAAACGGACTTTTAGAGACATTTGAAAACCCCAAAGTCTTCAAATTTCTTCATATTCCAGTTCAAAGCGGTAGTGATAAGGTTCTAAGAGACATGAAAAGGGGTCATA
>Ga0209376_1000827_pt1 | contig 33175 bp, 37 predicted proteins | sample GraSoiAngelo_134_FD_185891 | JGI IMG/M metagenome (GOLD analysis project Ga0209376, IMG submission 185891) | Grasslands soil microbial communities from the Angelo Coastal Reserve, California, USA - 14_0929_05_30cm (SPAdes) (version 2) | ecosystem: Environmental > Terrestrial > Soil > Grasslands ...
ATCGCGTTGATGGGCATGGCCTCGGGTTCGCGCTTCTCGGCGGACACGTAGCCGCGACCGCGCTCGACGCACACCTCCATCTCGAACACCCCGTCCTTGTCGAGCGTGGCGAGCGGGACGTCAGGCGTGAGGACCTCGATGTCGGCGTCCTTCTCGAAGTCGCTCGCCTTGACCACGCCCGTGCCCTGCGCCCGGAGCCGAAGGATCTTTGGACGGTTGACGTGGAGCGCGAAGACCACCTTCCGGAGGTTGAGCATGATGTCGAGCGTGTCCTCCGTGACCCCCGGGAGGTGCGAGAACTCGTGGAGCACGTTCTCGATCTTCACCCACGTCGGCGCGGCCCCATGGATGGCCGACAGGAGGGCGCGGCGGTAGGCGATGGCCACGGTCAGCGCGAAGCCGGGCTCGAAGGGCTCCATGACCAGCTTGCCGTAGTTCTTTTCCTGGACGGCCCAGTCGTGACGCGCGGGAAGCTCAAGCTCCACCATCAAGACCCCCTCAGAGATGACCCGGTCGTGAGGAACACGCGATGCTCGCGCCCCCAGGCCGCTCAGTATACCAGAGGTTCAATGTTACACTCGTAGAATCATGGGGTTGCGCCCTCTTCCGAGCGCCCTGACCCTGGGGGCTGCCGTGCTCGCCACGGTGCTCGTCTGGGAGGTCTTCACCCCCGCGCCGGCGCTCGACGGCGGACGCGTGGTGGTCGAGATCCCCGCCCACCGGGGGGTCTTCGGAGTCGCCGCCACGCTCCGGGACGCCGGCGTCATCCGGAGTCGCGCGGCGTTCATCGCCCTGACCCTGGTCCGGGGCAGCGCGCGCAAGCTCCGGGCCGGCGAGTACGAAGTCGAGCCCACGACCGACACACTGGGCGTCCTGCGGCTCCTCGAGACCGGCCGGGTCAAGCAGCACGTCGTCCTCCACCCGGAGGGCGCGACCGTCACCGAGCTCGCCGGTGAGCTCGAGCGGGAGGGCATCGCGAGCGCCGCGGCGACCCTGCACGTCGCGCACGATCCGGCGTTCCTTCGCCCGCTCGGCATCCCGGGCCCGAGCGTCGAGGGCTACCTCTTCCCGGACACCTACCAGTTCGTGCGCGGGATGACGCCCGAGGAGATCCTGACACGCATGGTCCAGCGCCTCCGCGCGAAGCTCGCGCCCGACACGCTCGCGCGCGCCCGCAGCCGCGGGCTCGACCTCCACGGACTCCTCACCCTCGCGTCGATCGTCGAGCGCGAGGCGGTCGCGCGCGACGAGATGCGATTGATCTCGGCGGTGTTCTGGAACCGGCTGAAGCTCGACATGCCGCTCCAGGCAGACCCGACGGTGCAGTACGCGCTCGACAAGGAGCGCCGCGCCCTCACCCGCGCCGATCTCCTCGTCGACCATCCGTTCAACACGTACCGCCGCCCGGGGCTCCCGCCGGGGCCGATCGCGAGTCCGGGCCTCGGGGCGCTCGCGGCCACGCTCGACCCCGCGCCGGTGAAGTACCTCTACTTCGTCGCGATGGACGATCGCCGCCACTACTTCTCGACGACGATCGAACAGCACAACGCCGCCGTCGCCCGGTACCGGCTCGCCCGCAGTCGCTGAACGTGCTATAAAACCCGCGACATGATGCGCTCCACCGCGCTCGACCCCGCGGTCCTGCGCCCGGGGGCCCGCCACCCGCTGCCGCTGCTCTACCGCCTGTTCCGCGCGCCGGCGCGCCGGCTCCTCGAACGCGTCTTCGACCTCGCCGTCGAGGGGCTCGAGCACCTGCCCGCGACCGGGCCCTACATCGTCGCCGCGAACCACCACAACTACCTCGACGGTGTGGTGCTCGGCGCGGTCGTGTCCGAGCCGATCCGCTTCATCGTGATGCCGCGCGTGTGGCGGGCGACCCCGCTCCACCCGCTCTTCCACCGGCACGTCGGCTCGATCCCGATCAACCTCGAGCGACCGGATCCGGGTGCGCTCCGTCGCGCGCTCGGGGCGCTCGCCGCGGGGCGCGTGGTCGGCATCTTCCCCGAGGGCCCCTTCAGCGTCCGCGGGCGGCTCGAGCGCGGCCTGCCCGGCGTCGCGCTCCTAGCGCTCCGCTCGGGCGCGCCGGTCATCCCCGCCGGAATCACCGGCACGTACGAGGCGCTCGCCGAGCGCTGGGGCCACATTCCGCGGCGGAGCGCGCTGCGCGTCCGCTTCGGGCCGCCGCGTCGCTTTCTCCCGGACGGCGCGCACCGCCGGCGGACGGCGCGGCAAAGCGTGACCCAGCGGATCATGGACGACATCGCCGCGCTGCTCTCGTGACGCCCCGGTCCGGACGCCGGAGGGTCGGGAAGAACAAGCCGTGGTCGGGCCGCTTCACGCGCTCCGCCGATCCGACGGCGGAGCGCTTCACCGGATCGCTCGCCTTCGACCAGCGCCTCTGGCCCTGGGACCTGACGGGCAGCGTCGCGTGGGCGAAGGCGCTCGGCCGTGCCGGGCTCCTCACGGCCTCCGAGCGCGACACGATCGTGCGCGGCCTCGAGGCCGTCCGGGGCGAGCTCACGACCGGTGCGTTCCCGTTCCGGCCCGAGCTCGAAGACATCCACATGAACGTCGAGCGGCGACTCCAGGAACTGATCGGCGACGTCGCCGGCAAGCTTCACACGGGCCGCTCGCGCAACGACCAGATCGCCCTCGACGAACGCCTCTATCTGAAAGACGTCGTCGCGCGCGTCGACGAGGGGCTGCGGCGCGTGCAGGAAGCCCTCGTCGCGCGGGCCGCGGAAACCGTCGACGCGCCGCTGCCCGGGTACACGCACCTGCAGCGCGCCCAGCCCGTCGTGCTCGCGCACCATCTGCTCGCGTACGTTTTCATGCTCCAGCGCGATCGCGAGAGGTTCCGTGACTCGGCGGCACGGGCCGACGTCCTTCCGCTCGGCGCGGCGGCGCTCGCGGGCACCGCGTTCCCGATCGACCGCGAGGCGCTGGCGAAAGACCTGGGGTTCGCCGCGGTCTCTCCGAACAGCCTCGACGCCGTGAGCGACCGCGACTACGTCCTCGAGTTCCTGGCGGCGGGCGCGCTGGCGGGCATGCACTTCTCACGGCTCGCGGGGGACCTCACGCTCTGGGCGACCGCCGAGTTCGGCTTCGTCGAGTTCGCGGACGCGTTCGCGACGGGCTCGTCCATCATGCCGCAGAAGAAGAACCCCGACGTCGCCGAGCTGATCCGGGGCAAGAGCGGCCGTCTCTACGGCAACCTCGTCGCCGTGTTGACGACGATGAAGGGCCTGCCGCTCGCGTACAACGCCGACATGCAGGAGGACAAGGAGCCGTTCTTCGACTCCGTGGACACGCTCGAGGCGATCCTCGGCGTCCTGCCGCCGCTCCTCGCGGCGCTCACCTTCCGCACCGATCGGATGCGACGCGCGGCGGGAGAGCACTTCTCGACCGCCACCGATCTCGCGGACTACCTCGTGAAGAAGGGCGTGCCCTTTCGCCAGGCGCACGAGGTCGTCGGCCGGCTCGTGCGCTACGCCCTCGACGAGGGCAAGACGCTCGAAGACCTCACGCTTCCCGAGCTGCGGCGCTTCTCGCCGCTGATCGACGGTGACGTCAAGGACGCGATCACGGTGGAGGCCTCGATCCGCGCGCGGGCCGTGACCGGCGGCACGGCGCCGGCGGCCGTGCGGCGCACGCTCGCGCTGGCTCGCGCCCTGATCGCCCGCGGATGAGCCCCCGCGCGCGCCGCGCGGCGGGCGTCCTCCTGGCGGCGCTCGGCCTGGCGGCGTGCGGGCGCAAGGGACCGCCGGCCGCGCCCGAGACGCGCGTCCCGCGGGCCGTCGGCGACCTCACCGTCGTCATCCGCGAGTCGACCGTCGAGCTCACCTGGACCAACCCCGTACGGCGTGTCGACTCGACCCCCCTGCGCGACCTCACGCTGGCGCGCGTCTTCCGCGTGGACGACGCCGGGGGTGGAGAGCCGAAGGCCGCGATGCAGGTCGACGGTCGGATCGCCGGCTACATGGAGGTCGCGACCGTCCCCCTCGACGCGCCGGCGCCGGCGCGCGTGGCGGGCCCCCGCGTCACCGTCGTCGACGACCGGGACCTCGCGTACGGCCGGCGCTACACCTACGTGGTCGTCACCGCCGACGCGCGCCGGCGTACGAGCCCGCCCTCGCGACGCGTCTCGGTCACCTATCTCGCCGCGCCCGAGCCGCCCGTGAGCGTCACGGCGCGTCCCGGGGAGCGCGAGGCGCGCCTGGCCTGGCAGCCCCCGGCGCGGCTCGTGGACGGGAGCCCCGCGACGGGCCCGCTCGCCTACGAGGTGCTCCGCGCGGCTGCGGCGGACGCGGAACTCACGCCCGTGGCGACGGCGGCGCCCGGTCAGCTCACATTCACCGATCACGGACTGGAGAACGAGCGCGCCTACTCGTACGCGGTCCGGGCCCTCCGCACCGAGGGCGGGACGACGGCCTACGGCGCGCCGTCCGCGCGCGTCGCGGTGACCCCGCGGAAGACGACGCCGCCCGCGCCGCCGGCGAACCTCGTCGCGATTCCATCCGAAGCCACGGTGCGGCTCACGTGGAGTCCGAGCGCGGACTCCGACGTCGCGGGCTACATCATCTACCGCGCCCCCGCTCGTGGCCCCTTCGTCCGCGTGGGCTCGACGCGCGCGCCGACGACCGCGTTCGTCGATCGCGACGTGCCGCGGGGCACGTACCGGTACGCCGTGACGGCGCAGGATGCGGCGTCGCTCCCCAACCAGAGCCGACACTCCGACGAGGTGACGGTCACCGTGCCTTGACTTCACCCCGCGTGAATGCTACGAACAAACGTTACATGGAGCACTTCGCCTACCGGCACTCCGACCTCTGCTGCGAGCAGGTGTCACTGCGCTCCCTCGCCGCCGACGTGGGCACGCCCGCGTACGTGTACTCGAAGGCGGCCCTGCTCGAGGGCTACCGGGGCTACGACGACGCCTTCGCCGACGTCCCCCACGTCGTCTGCTACTCGGTGAAGGCCAACGCGAATCTCGGCGTGCTCGGGACGCTCGCACGCGCCGGTGCCGGCGCCGACATCGTGTCGGGCGGCGAGCTCTTCCGCGCGCTGCGCGCGGGCTTTCCGCCCGGGAAGATCATCTTCTCCGGCGTGGGCAAGACGCGTGACGAGCTCCGCGACGCGCTCAAGGCGGAGATCCTCATGTTCAACGTCGAGTCGCTGGGCGAGCTCCGGGCGCTCGACGAGATCGCCCGGGAGATGGGCGTGCGGGCGCCCGTGGCGCTCCGCGTGAATCCCGACGTGGACCCCGAGACCCACCCGTACATCGCCACCGGGCTCAAGACCTCCAAGTTCGGGATCCCGTTCGCGCAGGCGCTCGAGGCGTACGCGGAGGCGGCGAGCCTCAAGGGTGTGGAGGTCGTCGGCGCGGACATTCACATCGGCTCGCAGCTCACCCGGACCTCGCCGCTCGCCGACGCGGTCGCGCGCGTCGCCGCGCTCGTGAAGACGCTCCGCGAGCGCTCGGTCGAGGTCCGCGTCGTCGACGTCGGGGGCGGCCTCGGCATCCGCTACCGTAAGGACGAGGCGCCCCCGACCCACCGCGACTACGCGAGGGTGCTGCTGCCGGTGCTGCGCGAGCTCGGCGTCACCGTGCTGCTCGAGCCCGGCCGGTCCATCGTCGGGAACGCGGGTGTCCTCCTCACCCGCGTGCTCTACCGCAAGGACACGGGCGACAAGAAGTTCGTGGTCGTCGACGCGGCGATGAACGACCTCATCCGCCCCGCGCTCTACGACGCGTACCACGAGATCCAGCCGGTCGCGGAGGCGCGGCTCGGTGCGCCCGCGGAGACGGTCGACGTCGTCGGGCCCATCTGCGAGTCGGGGGACTTCCTCGCGAAGGACCGCGCGCTGGCGCGGACCGAGGAGGGTGACCTCCTCGCGGTCATGAGCGCCGGCGCCTATGGCTCCGCGATGGCGTCCAACTACAACACGCGGCCGCGCGCCGTCGAGGTGCTCGTGGACGGTAACCGCTACACGATCGTGCGCCGCCGGGAGACCTACGAGGACCTGGTGGCGGGGGAGACGGTCCTATGAGTGCACCGTTCCAGGGCTCGTTCGTCGCACTGGTCACCCCGTTCCGGAACGGCAGGCTCGACGAGGCGAAGGTGCGGGAGCTCGTCGAGCTCCACGCGAGTCACGGGACCGACGGGATCGTCCCCTGCGGGACCACGGGAGAATCGCCGACGCTCTCGCACGACGAGCACAAGCGCGTGGTCGAGGTCGTGATCGAGGCCGCCCGCGGGCGGCTCAAGGTCGTCGCGGGCACCGGCTCGAACTCGACGGCCGAGGCGATCGACCTGACCCGACACGCCGAGCGCGTGGGGGCCGCGGGCGCGCTGATCGTCAACCCGTACTACAACAAGCCCACGCAGGACGGGCTCTACCGTCACTTCCGTGCGGTCGCCGAGGCCGTCGCGATCCCGATCCTCGTCTACAACATCCAGAGCCGCACGGCCGTCAACGTCGAGACGGCGACCCTGGAGCGTCTGGTCCGCGACGTGAGGAACGTCGCGGGCGTGAAGGAGGCGTCGGGGTCGCTCGACCAGATGAGCCAGGTGATCGCGGCGTGCGGGCCCGACTTCTCGGTCCTCTCGGGCGACGACAACCTCACGCTTCCGCTCCTCGCGATCGGCGGCCACGGCGTCATCTCGGTCATCGCCAATATCCTGCCGCGCGAGACCGCCGACATGGTCCACGCCGCGCTCGAGGGTGACTGGAAGCGCGCGCGTGACCTCCACTACCGGCTCTTCCCGCTGGCGCGGGCCGCGTTCCTCGAGACGAACCCCATCCCGATCAAAGAGGCGATGGCGATGGCCGGCATGATCGAGCCGGAGTTCCGGCTGCCGATGTGCCGGATGAGCGACGCGAACCGCGAGCGGTTGCGCGCGATCCTCACGCAGTATGCCCTCGTGAAGTAGCCGCCCACGATGCCCGTGGCCTCACCGACCGTCGGGCGCGGACGCGCCCCGGCGGAACGTCCCATTGACGTCGTCGTGGCGGGCGCCGCCGGCCGCATGGGGACGCGCCTCGTCGCGTGCCTCCAGGGAGCCGACGACCTGCGCCTAGTCGGCGCGCTCGAGGCACCCGCGCACCCCGCGCTCGGCCGGGATGCCGGGGAGCTCGCGGGAATCGGGCGCCTCGGCGTGGCGGTGGGTGGCGATCCCGCCACGGTCGTCACCCCCGACCGCGTGCTGGTCGAGTTCTCCGTTCCGGAGGCCTCCCTCGAGCACCTGCGTCTGGTCGCCCGGAACGGGGCGCGGGCGGTGATCGGCACCACCGGTTTCACGGATGCCCAGCGCGCGGAGATCGGGGACCTGGCGAAGCGCGCCGCGATCCTCGTCTCGCCCAACATGTCGGTCGCCGTGAACGTCGCGTTCAGCCTCCTCGGCACGATGGCCAAGGCGCTCGGCGACGAGTACGACGTCGAGATCACGGAGACCCACCACCGCTTCAAAAAGGACGCACCGAGTGGCACCGCCCTCCGGATGGCGGAGATCGTCGCCGCGGCCCTCGGGCGTGACCCCGACCGGGTCCTCGTGCACGGCCGGCAGGGGCTGCCGGGCGAGCGCACCCGCGCGGAGATCGCCGTCCTCTCGCTCCGTTCCGGCGACGTCGTCGGCGAGCACACCGTGTCGTTCGGCACCCTGGGCGAGCGTCTCGAGCTGACCCACCGGGCGCACACCCGCGACACCTTCGCGCGCGGCGCCCTGCGCGCGGTGCGGTTCCTGGCGGCGCGTCCGCCCGGGCTCTACTCGATGCAGGACGTGCTCGGCCTCGCCTAGGAGGCGGTCGGCGTGCAGATCGTGCGGTTCAAGGTGGGCGACAGGACGCGCTACGGCGTCCTCGAGGGCGCGACCGTCGTCGAGTACGCCGGGACGCCCTTCACGATCTTCAGGCGAGGACGCCACCGCTACCCGCTCAAGCACGTGGTCCTCCTGGCCCCCGTGCTGCCGTCCAAGATCGTCGGGATCGGCCCCAACTACCGAGACCACGCGACGGAGCTGGGGCTGGCGATTCCGGACGAGCCGGTCATGCTCTTCAAGCCGACGACGACCCTGGTCGGGCCGGACGATCCGATCGTGTATCCGTCGATTTCCGTGCGCGTGGAGCACGAGGCGGAGCTCGCGGTCGTCGTCAAGCGCCGCTGCCGCGACGTGCCCGCCGCGCGCGCCCGCGAATACATCCTCGGCTACACGGCGCTCAACGACGTGACGGCGCGGGACCTGCAGGAAAAGGACGGGCAAGGCACGCGGGCCAAGGCGTTCGACACGTTCTGCCCGATCGGCCCGTGCGTCGCGACCGACATCGACCCGAGCGCCTTGACGATCGAGGCCTACGTCAACGGCGAGCTCCGGCAGTCCGCGAGCACCAAGGAGATGGTCTTCCCGATCGAGGACCTCCTGGCGCGCGTCTCACAGGTGATGACGCTGCTTCCGGGTGACGTGATCGCGACGGGGACCCCGCCGGGGGTCGGTCCGCTCCGGCCGGGCGATCGGGTCGAGGTGCGGATCGACTCCATCGGGAGCCTCAAGAACCCCGTCGTCAGGCTCTGATGGCGGACAAGCTCCTGCTCGAGGATGTGCGGTTCTACGGCCAGCACGGCCTGACGAAGGCCGAGCAGACGGTGGGCGCCTGGTTCTCGGTCGACGCCGAGCTCGCCCTCGACCTCGGGCCCGCGGCGCTGTCCGACGACCTGGGCGCGGCGGTCGACTACGGCGCGGTCGCCCGTCGCATCGTCGAGATCGGAACGGGCCAGCGCGTCAACCTGATCGAGCGTCTCGCCGGCCTCATGGCCGACGCCCTCCTGCGGGAGTTCCCGGCGCAGGAGGTACGGGTCCGCGTCCGGAAGCTCACGCCCCCGCTCCACGGGCTCGTCGGCACGCCCGCGGTCGAGCTCGTCCGGAGACGCCGATGACACGCGTGTTTCTCAGCCTCGGCTCGAACCTCGGCGATCGCCTGGGGCTGCTCCGCGCGGCGTGGGAGCGGCTCGCGCGGCTCGAGGGCGTCGAGGTCGTGGGCACCTCGCGTCTCTACGAGGCCGAGCCCTGGGAGAGCGAGCCCGGCCGGACGCGCGACGAGACGCGCTGGTACCTCAACTGTGTCGTCGCGGTCGAGACGACGCTGCCGCCGCGCGCGCTGCTCGAGCGGGTCCAGGCGATCGAGACGGCGCTCGGACGCACGCGGCCGACTGGCACGCCCGAGGCGCGGCGCTTCGCCGCCCGGACCCTCGACATCGACATTCTCTTCTACGGCCACGAGGTGGTGAGCGTCCCCGACGACCTCCACATCCCCCACCTGCTCCTCGCCGAGCGCGCCTTCGTCCTCCGGCCGCTCGCGGACGTGGCGCCCGACCTCGAGCACCCGACGCTCTACCGGACCGTCCGCGAGCTGCTCCGAGACGTCGCCGACGACCACGAGGTCCGCCCAGGCGAGTATTCCCCGCGCTGGTTCGAGGGCTGAGCGCCGTGGCCTCCGGCGAGTTCGAGCGGCAAGCCCTCGAGCACCTCGACGCCCTCTACAACTTCGCGATGTACCTGACGCGCAACCCGCCGGAAGCGGACGACCTCGTCCAGGAAACCTATCTCCGAGCGTTCCGCTTCGCCGACCGGTTCACACCGGGAACCCACCTCCGCGCCTGGTTGTTTCAGATCTTGAGGAACACGTTCCTGACCTTCTATCGGGTCCGCGAGCGCGAGTCCGCGATCGCGGACGACGGCGTGCCGGACTGGGACGCGCCCATGTTTCACGACGCGCCCGAGGACTCGTCGAGCGTCATGGAGGCGCACACAGACCTCGAACGTGCGCTGCGCCGCCTGCCAGAGGAATTCCGGACCGTGCTCTTGCTCGCGGAAGTCGAGGGCATGCCGCTCGAGGAAGTCGCGCACGTGATGGAGTGCCCCGTCGGCACCGTCAAGTCGAGAATCTTCAGGGCGAAGGAGCGGTTGCGCACGTTGCTGCGCGATTACAAGCGATGATGAACGAGCGTTCTTCGGACTCGTCGGACGAGGAGCTCGGTCAGCAGCTCCGGGCGGAGCTGCCTCGATACGCGGCCCCGGAGCGCCTGGGCGCGGCGATCGTCGAGGCGGCGACGCCAGCGCCCCGGCGCCGATTCGCGTGGCTCGCGCCCGCGTTCGCCGCGGCCGCCACGGCGCTCGTGCTCGTCCTGGCGTTCGTGCCGCTGCTCCCGCGGATCCTGCCCGCCGATCCGGCGCAGCGGCTCATGCGCTCGGTCGTCGCCGAGCACGAGCGCGCGCTCATGTGGGGGGCGCGACGCCCGGAGGCCATCCCGACGGCGCTTCCCTGGCTCACGCAGGAGTCGGGCATCGACCTCACGCGGGTCTTCGCCGGCGACGACCTCCTCGCCTTCAGGGGGGCCGAGCCCGTGTACCTGGAGGGGCGACGCGGCATCGCGCTCCACTACCGCGACGCGGACGGCCATCTCGTCACGTATATCGTGCTGCCCGCGCCCGCGCTGCCGCTCCCGGACCGCCAGCGCGTCCAGGTCGAGCGCTGGAAGCCGGCGCTCATGTACGACAACGGCTTTTCGGCGTGGGTGTGGAAGCATGGCGACCTCGCCTGCTTCCTCGTCTCGGACATGGTCTCCGAGGCGGAGCTCGAGCGGTTCAAGAACTACTTCGTCCGCGTCCGGACGGCGACGGAGCCGGTGCCCGCGTACTGATCGGCGGCGAGAATGACCCGAGCGGCTCGTTCAGCGGCGGCCCAAGACCCTCATGACTAGATCTTCTGCGCGCCGGCGAGCTTCGCGAGCTGCCGGTCGAACGTGCCGACGGGCAGATGCCCCGCCTTGCGAGCGATCTCGAGGACCAAGCAGTCGGAGAAGTCCACGCGCGGATGTCGCCGGTAGTGCTCGAGCGCGGCAGTGACGACGTCGGCGTCCTGGATCGTCACGTGCTGGTGGTTGAGAAGCATCTCGACGGCTGTGACGATCGCAGTCGGGGCAAGGCCGTAGACGGCGCTCAGGACCCAGGTCGTCTCCGCCAGCACGAGGTGGCCGACCCACCCGCCGGGCGCCACGAAGGACTCGGCGGCCGCCGCTTGCCTGGCATCGTCGCGCGTGATGAGGCGAACGAGGACGTTCGTGTCAACGGCCCGCATGCCGCTTCCGCGCGTGGCGCCGGATACCCGTCTTGAGCTGCTCGAGCGTCTTCCGCTTTGGGGCGCGCGTGGAGAAGACCGCCCGATGGATATCCTCGGAGGAGTAGCGCCCCGCCCGGCGGACGACAATGGCGCCGCCGTCGTCGCTCCACTCGAGGACGGCGCCCGGGCCAACGCCAAGGCGCCGGCGGACCGCCGCCGGGACGGACACCTGGCCCTGGGCGGTGAGCCTCGAGTGGGCAATCGGCGACATACGTATCAATTACCATGGTAATGTGCCGTAATCAACGTCACGATTCAGAGACACCGCATCGTCTACCGGGTCGAGCGGCGAGAGGTCTCGTGAGGCTCGGTTGATTCTCCGACCAGGACGCTGAACGGCAGCGCCATCAGGGCAACGGCCACGAGCAGCACTTCGGTGTCGCCGAAGTTGTACTCGAAGAGACCCGCCACGAGGAACGCGGCGATCGCCGCCATCGGCCCGAGAACGAGCGCGCGCGTGTCTTCGTCCTCCCGGCGAGCGCGCGCGAGGGTCCGCGCCGACACCCTGAAGAACGCGACCCAGATCGCGATCCACGCGACGAGCCCGGGGACGCCACGCTCGACAGCGATCTGGAGCGGCGTGTTGTGCAGGTGGCTCGTCGAGCGCCGGAGCGCCTCCGGCCCTGCCCACACGGGATAGAGCTGCTTGACCTGGCCCGGGCCGACGCCCGTGATCGGGTGAGCCCGGACGAGGCGGAGCCCCGTGTCCAGCATCGCGAGCCGGTCGCGCGCGGTGTCGTCCCTGAGATCACCGATGGTGCGGAGGCGGGCCAGCACGCCCGGCTCGACGACGAGCGCCCCGGCGACCACGACCGCGAGCGTCCCCAGCACGAGGCCGCGCCGACCGAGGACGAGCGCGCACCCCACGGCGCCGACGGCGAAGCCGAGCCAGGCGCCGCGGACATAGGTGAGGCCGAGGGCCACGACTCCGAGCCCCCAGAGCGGCGCCATCCAGGCGCGCTCCCGGCCCGCGCGCGCCAGGCGCGGTAGCGTGGCCACGAGCACCTGCGTGAGGACGCCCGCGAGCGTCATGTAGATCGAGAAGAAACCCCGCGCGCGCGCGCACTTGTGGAAGAGCAACCGCACGGGGCCGGACTCGACGCTGCCCGACGGCGGGCAGAAGCCGACCTGGAGGATGGAGAAGAGCGCCACCACGGAGACCGCGACGAAGAGGCCGGTCAGAAAGCGCCGGGCCGACGGCGGGTCGGGCAGCGCGTGGCGCACGACGTAGAAGGCGCCGAGCGTGAGCAACCCCTTCGCGGCCACGAGGCTCTCCGCGGGGCGCGGGGACGTGAGCGCCGCCACGAGCGTCCACGCGGCGAAGGCCACGAGCGGTCCGGCGAACGGCCAGCCCGCGCGCCGCGGGCCGGGGTCGCGCGGGCCGAAGACAAGCCACGCGGCGAGTACGACGAGCGTCGCCTCCGAGAGCGAGATCGACGCGGCGAGCCCGAGCGTGAGCGCCAGGAGCAGCCAGCCGCGGACCGCCACGGGCCAGCGCCCGCTCGCAGCCGATGGAGCGTCGGCCGGGTCGCTCAATACGCGTTGCGGTTACGGAACCCGAACCAGAAGGTCAGGAAGAGGATCTGCAGGTCGAAGCCGAGGCTCCAGCGCTCGATGTAGAAGAGGTCGTACTCGATCCGCTTCTCGATCGAGGTCTGACCCCGCCAGCCATTGATCTGCGCCCAGCCCGTGATGCCCGCCTTCACCTTGTGGCGGAGCATGTACCCGGGCACCCGGCGGCGGAACTCCTCGACGAAGCTCGGGCGCTCGGGGCGCGGGCCGACGAGGCTCATCTCACCGCGCAGGACGTTCCAGAGCTGCGGCAGCTCGTCCAGGCTGAAGCGCCGGAGGAACGCCCCGAGCCGCGTGCGCCGCGAGTCGTTCGGCCGCGCCCAGACGGGGCCGGTCTCGCGCTCGGCGTCCACGCGCATCGTGCGGAACTTGAGCATCTGGAAGGGGCGCCCGTCCAGCCCCATCCGCTCCTGGCGGTAGAGGACGGGGCCGGGGGAGGCGAGCTTGAGGAGGACGGCGATCGCGAGCATCGCGGGCGCGGCCAGGACCAGTGCCCCGCCGCCGACGACGAGATCGAGCACGCGCTTCGCCACCCGATTCCAGCCGTAGAGCGGAGACTCGCGCAGGTGGATGAACGGGATCGACTCGAACTCCTCGACGCCGCCGCGGAGCGAGGCGAGACCAAAGACGTCGGGCACGAAGTGGATCGCGACGGGGTCGTCGCCGATCTCGTTGAGGACGGTGGTCAGGTGCCCTGACTCGCTGTGCGGCAGCGCGATGAACACGATGTCGACCTGCTGCCGGTCGAGCACGGCCCGGACGTCCTCGAGCCCGCCGAGCCGCGGCGCGTCGCCGCCGGGCGTCTCCGCCTTGTCCGAGAGGAGCCCGAGGACACGGATGCCGACGTCCGGCCGGCGCCTGAGCACACGCAGCACCTCCACCGCCGGCTCACCGCCACCCACGACGATCGCGTACCGCTGGTTGTAGCCCCGACGGCGCGCGAACCGGAGCAGCTCGCGGAACACCGCGCGCGAGAAGCTCACCGCGACGATCGACTGCACCCAGAAGCCCGCGATCACGAGCCGCGAGTAGTCGTACCCACGGAAGGCGAACGTCATGATCGCGACGAGGACGAGCACGCCGAGCGTGGACGCCTTGGCCACGTCGAGCCACTCGGAGAAGTGTGAGCCCAGGCGGCTCGGCCGGTAGAGGTCGAACGCGCGGAACGCGAAGCCCCACACGAGCAGGATCGGCACGAGCTGGAGCGCGTAGTCCCGGAACGGCGGCACGTCGGTCACCCGCATCAGGTGGAACCGGACCGCGTACGCGGAGACCCAGCAGACCGCGATCAGGCACAGGTCGAAGGCGAGCGTGAGGTGCTCGAGGAGGCGCGAGTGGGCCTTCAGCATGCCTGTCGCGCGCCGGCCTCCCGCCACCGGGTCTCGACGTATTCGGCGAGCCGCCGCTTGAAGACGGGACGGTCGAACTCCCGCGCGCGTTCCCGCAGGGCCTTGGGATCGAACCGGTCCTCGGCCGCCTCGAAGGCGCGGATCGCCCCCGCGAGCGCCTCGACCGTCTGCTCGGCGAAGAAGAGCGCCGTCGGCGCCGCGTGCTCCGCGCCGAGGGGGACCATCGTCTCGAGCACGCCGCCGCGCCCGAGCGCCACCGTCGGACGCCCCGCGGCGGCAGCTTCGAGCGGCACGATCCCGAAATCCTCGACCGCGGGGAAGAGCACGGCGCGGCAGCGCGCGTAGAGCTCGGCGACTTCGCGGTCGTCCCGCCAGCCAAGGAACTCGATGGATGGGCCGGCGAGCGCCTTGAGCCGCCGCTCTTCCGGACCGGTGCCGACGATGAGGAGGCGCCGGCCGAGCCGCCGGGCCGCGCCGATGGCCAGGTCGATGCGCTTGTAAGGGACGAGCGCCGACACCACCAGGTAGTAGTCGTCCACCCGGTCGGCGATGCGGAACCGCTCGACGTCGACCGGCGGGTGGATGACGTCGGCCTCGCGGCCCCAGACGCGCCGGATGCGTTCGGCGATGTGGTGGGAGATCGCGACGATGCCGTGGATCGACTCGTTGCGCCGATCCCACCGACGGAGCCCGGCGGCGACGGGCGGGGCGAGGAGCCGCGTGGCGAGCCCGGCGCGCGCGCCGAGGTAGTCGTCGGCGAGGTCCCACACGTAGCGCATCGGCGTGAAGCAGTAGCAGAGGTGGAGCGCGCCCGGCGGCGTGCGGACGCCCTTGGCGACGCAGTGGCTCAGCGAGAGGACGAGATCGTAGCGGGCGAGGTCGAAGCGCCGTACCGCCGCGGGGAACAGCGGGAGATAGCGGCGATACTGCGCGGCGGCGGCCGGGAGCCGCTGGACGAACGAGGTCACGACGCGGCGGCGCTCGATCACGGGCGAGACACTTCCGGGGACGTGGACCAGCGTGAAGAGCGGCGCGTCGGGGAACAGCTCGCAGACGACCTCGAGACACCGCTCGCCCCCGCGCATGCCCGTCAGCCAGTCGTGGACGAGCGCGACGCGCGGGCTCGACCGCGCGGCAGCCGCGCGGTCCACGGCTAGCTGGCCCGAGACCGGATGCGGCGTCGCCAATACTCGAGGAGGTCCGTCAGCGTCGTCTCGAGCGGGATGGCGGGGCGCCAGCCGAGCGTCGTCTCGATCTTCTCCCGCGAGCCGCGCAGGATCGGTACGTCGGAGGGCCGGAGCCGCGTGGGATCCTGACGGACCTCGATCCGCGGCGCCGTGGACTTGCCGACGTAGAAGTTCAGCACGCGCTCGATCGACCAGTCGACCCCCGAGCAGAGGTTGTAGACCTCGCCCGGCGTGCCCCGCTCGAGCAGCGTCCAGTACCCGCGTACGATGTCGCGGACGTCCGAGAAGTCGCGTGTGGGCTTGAGATCGCCGACCAGCACCACCGGCTCGCGCAGGCCCGCCTCGATCTCGGCCACCTGCTTGGCGAAGTTCGACGTCGCGAAAGTCTCGCCTCGACGGGGGCCCTCGTGGTTGAACGCGCGCGCGCGCACGATGTGCATGCCGTAGCTCTTGAAGTACTGATAGCCCATCAGGTCCTGCGTGACCTTGCTCACCGCGTAGGGTGAGAGCGGACGCAGCGGGTTCGTCTCACGGACCGGCAGCTCGTCGGGGTACACGAGGCCGTACTCCTCGCTCGAGCCGATCACGATGAAGCGCGCCTTCGAGCCGAGCTGCCGCATCCCCTCGAAGAGGTTGAGCTGGCAGATCGCGTTGGTCGAGAGCGTCTCCGTCGGGGTCTGCCACGAGGCCTGCACGAAGCTCTGGGCCGCGAGGTGGACGATATAGTCGGGCTGCGCCTCGGCGAGGAGCGCGCGCACGGACAGGAGATCGCGCAGGTCGCCGTCGACCAGGCTGATCCGATCCCGCAGGTGCTCGACGTGCTCCGTCTTGCTCCGCCAGCGGAGCGAGCCGACCACCTCGGCGCCCTGCGCGAGCGCGAACTCGGCGAGGTGGCTGCCGACGAAGCCGGTGATGCCGGTGATGAGGACGCGCACTCGCCTATCCTACTAGAAGGCGGCGCTCAGCGGAACTTCAGGACCAGCCCGAGGACCCACATCCAGACGGGCACGGCGACGCCGAAGAGGGCCACCATGGTGGTCACGCTCCACCGGAAGTGCGAGCGCATATCGACCCTGATTTCGCGGAGCTCTCCGAACACCTGCTCGAAGCGCCGGTCGACCTGCTCGAAACGACCGTCCACCTGCCCGAAGCGGCCGTCCACCTGCCCGAAGCGCTGATCGATGTGCCGCCGCAGGTCGTCCAGGCGCTTGTGCACGTCGTCGATGCGCTTGGAGAGCTCCTCAGCCACGCGTTCATGCTAGGGGAGGTTTCGCTCTCACACAAGCTGGATGAGTTCAGACACATCGGCCTGACACTCGACCTGAAGCGGGAGGGTTCGATGTCGCCGCGCCCGACGTCGTGGAACTTGGGCCGCTCAACCCCGACCGCCCGCAGCATCCCCTTCAGCGCCAGCGGAGGCTACAGGTGGTCGCGCGAGCCTCGCGCCCGGCGGAGGGCGCGGCGCCACGCGGCGGGCACCGCCAGCGCGAGCGCCGGGCGTGCGGCGAAGAGGGCGCACCACCAGGGGTACGCCCCGCGTCGCACCGCCCGCCAGCGCACGCGCGCCTCGGCCCGGAGGCGCTCGGCGTCGCGCATCGCCGTGACGCGTCCGGGCAGGAGGCGTCGCACCACGAGCGGCTCGGACAGGTTCGCCAGCCGCGCGAGCCGGCTCATACGCATCCAGAGGTCGTAGTCCTGCGCGACCGGCAGCGTCTCGTCGTATCCGCCCGCCCGCTCGACGACCGCCCGACGCATCATGACCGAGGAATGCACGAAGGGATTGCGTCGGATGAGCACGCGCCGGAGCGCCCCATCGTCCTCCGGCGGGCGGATCCACGCGACCTCCCGTCCCGCCGCGTCGACCGCGCGCGCGCCCGTGCCGAGGAGCCCGACGTCCGGGTGCGCGTCCAGGAACGCGCGCTGGCGCGCGAGCCGCTCCGGCAGGGCCAGGTCGTCGGCGTCGAGTCGTGCCACGAGCGGCGCGCGCGCCCGGGTGAGTGCCTGGTTGAGCGCGCGCGTGAGTCCCACGCGCGCCTGGCGCTCGGTGCGAACGCGCGAGTCCCGAACCGCCGCCAGCAGCTCTGGCGTGGCATCGGTCGAGCCGTCGTCGATCACGATCAGCTCGAGGTCGCCCGCGGTCTGCGCGAGCACGCTCGCCACCGCGTCGCGCACCCACGGCGCGCCGTTGTGCACGGACATGAGCACGGAGACGGCGGGAACACTCACGCGGCGGTCGTCGGGCCCGCGATCTTGCGGAAGAGGAGGTTCAGGTACGGCAGGCACACGACGGGCGGCAGGCCCACGGCGTGCGCGGCGGCCGCGAGCCCGGCGAAGACCGGCAGGAGGGTCCGCCGCGTGCGCGAGCGCGCCGTGTCGCGGAAGAAGCGCCAACCGTAGCCCGCCGCCTCGGTGACGTCCTCGAGACCACGCCAGCCCGACGAGGGCAGGCAGTCGGCGAGGGTCGCGTTTCGCCAGCCGGTGCCGTCTGCGACGAACTCCGCATAGGGGACGTCGCGGAACACGCGCCGACGCAGGGCGCGGGCGTAACGGTAGGCGATCGGCGCCGGGAGCCACTGAACGAGCGGCAGCCCGACCGAGTGCGTCTCGAGCGGGAACCACCGGTTGGGCGTGTCGAGGACCGCGACGTGACCGCCCGGTGCGAGCACGCGGTAGTACTCGTCCACCTGGGCACGTCGCGTGCGCGCGGGCAGGTGTTCCACGACGCCGACGGCGAGCACGATGTCGAACGCGCCGTCCGCCCACGGCAGCCGCCGCGTGGCGTCGTGCGAGATGTGGGCGACCTCGCGCACGCGGCCGAGCCCGAGCTCCTGCACCTTGGCGCGCGTGAGCGCGACGAACGCGGGGTCGGTGTCGAATGTGTGGATGCGCGCGACCTCCGGCTGGTCCGCGAGGTACTCGGTCATGTGGCCGAAGGAGCAGCCGACCTCGAGGACCTCGAGCTCGTGCGCGCCGCGCGCGTGGAGATAGCGGAAGAGGGGCCCGAGGAAGTGCCGGCCACGCGTCTCCTTGAAGTCGAAGTAGAGCGGCGCGCGTCGCACCCCTTTGCGCTCGATGAGCATCCGGATCACGCGCTCGCTGTAGCGCGTCGGATATTCGCGGCCGTCGACGGCGAGGACGCGGCGCTCCCCGAGATCGACGATGCGATACGACTCGTCCATCGGGAGCAGTATAGCGTCAGGCCTTCCGGGCGACGACCAGCAGCATGTGGCCGAGCACCCTGAGCGCGGTCTCCGTGTACAGGAGTCGCCGCGCCGCCGCGGCGAGCGTCGACCGTCGGCGCTCCTCACGGCCGGGGACGGCACGGACTCGTTCGCCCGAAACGACACTCCCTCCCGAGCCCGTCCCGCCCCCGGCCGCGCGCGATCGCCATCGAAACACACGTCGGAGCGCCTGGCGGAGGAGCCGTGCGGGGTCGTACGGGTGCGCGGAGCGCACGCTGAACCCGTGGCGAGCGAGCGTCGCCGTGATCTCGGCGCGGGAGAAGGCGTACTGATAGAACTCACCACCCCGCCGGGCGAGCGCCCGGTTCCGACGTCGGATCCAGGGCGCCCCGAGCCGGCGTGCCCCGTTCACGTACGGCACGGAGACCAGGAGCACGCCGCCCGGCGCCAGCACCCGACGCGCCTCTGCGAGGATCGCGTCGGGGCCACCCGCGTCGTGCTCGACGACGCCCAGCGAAATGTAGCCGGCCAGCGCGCCGTCGCGGACCGCGAGCGCCCGGAGCTCCATCACGCCGAGCGGCGCCGGCGCCACGCGACGGCACGCGGCGAGCGCCTCGAGACTCCAGTCCACGCCTGCCACGCGCCAGCCCCGCTCGCGCAGGAGCAGGACGTACTGACCGAGTCCGCACCCCGCCTCGAGGATCGGGCCAGCCGTGGGCAGCGCCTCCGTGATCAGCGTGGTCAGCGGCGAGCGGCGGGCGACCGCGAGCTGTTCCGCGACCGAGTGGCCGCCCCAGTGCTCGGTCCAGAACGCCTCCCGCGCCGCCACCGCGTAGTAGGCCAGCACGGTCAGCCTTTGCGCGCGAGCGCCACGAACCCGGTCGCGAAGCTCGAGAGAAAGGGCGAGCGCCGGACCGGGCCGAGACCGTCGAGTACCAGCAAGAGCGCCGTGAGCGGCACGAGGCCCGCGCCGACGACCCACCGCGCGGGGCGCGACGCGACGTGCGCCGCCGCCTGACGCAGCTGGTTGGCGAGGGTCGTGAAAAAGCGTCCCTGCGTCGCGAGCGCGAGCGTTCGCAGGCCCGCGGTCTCGACCAGCTCACGCGCGCGCATCTCGGTGAACCGGTGACGATCGGTCGGGCCGTCGGCGCGATGGAAGAACGGCACCGTGAGCACCGCCGTGCCACCCGGGACGAGGACGCGCGCGATCTCGCGCATCGCGGCCTCGGGCGAGACGACGTACTGGAGGACCTCGACGCACACGACCCAGTCCACGCTCGCGTCGCGGAGGGGCAGACCCTGGGCGTCGGCGACGACGTCGGGGCGCTCGCCCGCCTCGAGGTCGACTCGCACCCAGCGCCGGACCCGGTCGCGCCGCGGCCGCCAGCGACCGCGCGCCATCGCCTTCGCGCCGATCTCGAGGACCACGCCTTCGAGCCCCGGCGTGAGCCGCTCGAGGTCCACGTCGAGGAGGATGCGACGGTAGCTGAGCCCCAGCGGGCGCATCACTCGCCGGCGCGGGCGAGGCGCTTGAGTAGCTCGATCTCCTCGGCGACGAGCCGGGCGAGGTCGTAGCGCTCGACGACTCGCGCCCGCGCCCGCGCCGCGAGCGCCCGGGCGCCCTCGGGATCGCCGAGCACGCGCGCCAGCGCCTCCGCCAGCCCGCCGGGATCGCCGAGGTCGAAGAGGAGGCCGGTCGCGCCCGCCTCGATGACCGCCCGGTTGCCGCCGACGTTCGAGGCGACGCAGGGCACGCCGGCGCTCATCGCCTCGAGCAGGGCCTTCGGGTGCCCCTCGGTTCGAGAAGGCAACACGAACGCGTCGGCGGCGGCGAGGTACGCGGGCACGCGCCGGTGCTCGACGACCGGCACGAACTCCGCGGCGACTCCCCGGCGGCGCGCCTCCGCCTTGAGGCTCGCACGCGCCGGTCCGTCCCCGACGAATGTGAGCCGCAGCTCGAAACGGCCGGCGAGCCCGGCCGCCGCCGCGACGACCGCGCCGAGGTTCTTCTCCGCCGACAGCCGCCCCACGTAGAGGACGTTCTTCGGTCGCCCCGGGCGCCGCGGCGCGGGGGCGAAGCGCGTGGTATCGACGCCGTTTGGGATCAGGTGGACCTTCGCCCCTCCGACGCGCGCGGCGACGTGGGCCCCGAGCTCCGGCGTGGTCACGATCACGGCATCCGCCGCGCGGAGCGCGAGGGACTCGACCGCGCGGCGCAGCACGCCGGTCGCGCGGGAGCGCGCGAGACGGCCGTACCAGAAGCCGTAGGTCGTGACGAACGGGACGCCGAACCGCCGCTTCGCGACGACGGCTGGCAGCGCTCCCGTGATCTGGAACACGCGGAAGATCGCGCAGCGCCGAAATTCGCGGGCATACCTCAGCGGCATCACGACGCTGTAGACCCAGGGGTGCCACCCGCCGCCGGGGTGGAGACTGACCCGTGCCAAAACCTCCGGATCTGTCGTGTACGGGTCGAGCGACTCGGCGAGGTAGCTGAAGTACCGGACCGCCTCGAAGGCGCGGGCGTAGGGCGTGAGGTAGCCGTCGATCAGGCGCGTGTGCTGGCCGGTCCTCGCGAGCTCACCGAGGCCGCCGCGGATCGCGGGGAGGAGCCCTAGGATCATCGGCCGAGCGCGCTCGCGTAGGCGGTGAGGAGCCGCTCCACGCTCGTGTCCGCGCTCAGCCGCTCGGTCACATGGCGGCGGGCGCCCGCGCCGACGGACGCCCGCAGACCGTCGTCCGCGAGCAACGTCGCGATCGCGCGCGCCAGCTCCGCCGGCGCGCGTCGCTCGACGAGGATCCCGGTCTGCCGGTCGATCACGAGCTCCGGGGTCCCGCCGACGCGCGTCGCGACGACGGGCCGCCCCGCGGCCATCGCCTCGAGGATCACCCGGCTCAGCGCGTCCGGGATCACCGACGGTACGACGACCACGTCGGCCACCGGATAGAGCGCCAGGACGTCGCGGTTCGGAAGGGGCCCGAGGCGCCGCACGTGCGGGTCCGACGCGTCGAGCTCTCCCTCCCCGACGAACACGAAGAGCACGTCGGGGAACGCGCGGGCCACCTCGCCCGCCGCCGCCGTGAGATCGGCGGTGCCCTTCCCGGGCGAGAACTTGCCGACGTAGAGGACGATCCGACGGCCGCCAAGCCCGAGACGGTGGCGCAGCGCCTCGACCTCCCCGGGCGAGGGCGGCGCGGCGGCCGGCGGGACGTTGTAGATCGCCTGAACGCGTCGCACGCCCTCGAGGAGACCCGAGCGCCGGTAAATGTCGAGGATCCCCTGGCTCACACCGATGACGCCGTCGACACGACGTAAGAAGCGCTGTTTCACCCGCGCGTCCAGCCAGAAGTAGAGGAACGCGAGCTTCGAGCGGAGCTTCCGGCGCGGGTTCTTCACGTACAGGGTGAAGTACTCCTCGGAGCACTCCCGCCAAAGCTTCCGCACGCTGCAGTCGGGCGGCATGCGGTCGTCATGGTGGAGGCAGACCGGCGCCGCGTTGATGATCGAGCCGTCGCGAATCGTGAGAAAGACGGGAACGCCCAAGAGCCACCCCGCGAGCGTCGCGGGAATGAGCGAGTGCTTGTTCTGGGCGTGAATCACGTCCGCGCGCTCGCGTCGCGCGACGCGGAGCACCGCGAGCGCCGCCCAGGCGTAGAAGAGCGGGTTCGCGAGCCACCTCGGGGGCGCCGGCTGGCGTCCAGGCTGGAGCTTCTTGGGAAAGGGGAACCGGACGATGCGGACACCCCCGGATTCCGCCCGCTGCGCGGCGCCCCAGTTCGGCGTGACGACCGTCACGCGGTGGCCGCGCACGGCCAGGCCGCGGGCGAGCGCCTCGAGGCTCCACTCCGCCCCGCCCGGGGCGAACGGCGGGAAGTACTCGTTGACGAGGCAGATGTTCACGGCCGGAGCCGCGCGACGACGCGGAAGCCGGTGGACTCCGCGGGGCGCGCGAGCGCGACGTCGCGCTTCCAGCGGCTGAGCCGCGCGTAGAGGCGGAGCGAGACGCCGCCGAGGGCGTCGATCACGCCCGCCCACGGCGTGTCGTAGACGACGGGCATGAGCGGGCCGATCGGCTCGAAGCCGCCCGCGCGGAGCTCGGCGAGGAATTCGGCCTCCGTGTACTCGACCTTGTGATCGGGATCGGAAAACGCGAAGAGCCCGGCGGCCCGCAGCCTCCGCCGCCATGCGGTATCGCGGTTCGGGCCAGAGACCAGGAGGCGCGCCGACGGCGTGAGCACGCGCCGGATCTCCCGGAGCACCTCCCGGCGCGGGTGGAGGTGCTCGATCACGTCGAGGAAGAGCGCCGCGTCGAAGCTCCGGTCGGGGAACGGAAACGGTCGCGCCAGATCCCACGCGAACACGTGCACGTTCTTGAGGCCGAGCGCGCGGGCCTCGGCCGCCGCGACGTGGAGCTGGGTCACGTCGTGGTCCATCCCGAACACCCGCCGTGCGCGCCGTGCCGCCTTGAGCGTGTGCGCGCCGTTGGCGCAACCGACGTCGAGGACGACGTCCGCGGGCTCGAGGTACTCCACGTACCAGTCGTGCCACGGCGCGTCCACGAGGTGCTTGGGATGGATCAGGTGACGGCTCTTGCCCGTGTACCTGACGAGTCGCACGCCCACGGCCTTGCCGCGGCGGTTGACCGCGTCGGCGGCGGCGACCAGCGGCCGCGGCCAGCGGACGCTCACCGCGTCCCTCGCCCGAGACGCTCGCCGGCCTCCCGCACGGTGACGAAGGTCGTCACGCGGTCACGGAGCACGCGCCGGAGCGCGTCGAGCCCGCCGAGCACCACGTCCCGGTCGTGCAGCGCGACGACGTCGCCGTCCGTGACCCACGTGAGGCCGGCCACCGGGCCGAAGCGCCCGGGGTCGAGGCAGGAGACGTAGCGGATACCGGCCGCGGCCGCGGCATCCAGCGTCGCGCGCGCGAACACATTGCCCGGCGGCACGAACGTGACGACGCGGAGACCGGAGAACTCCTGGAGGATCTCCTGCGCGCGCGCGACGTGCTCGCGGTGCGTCGACGCCGGGAGCCAGTCGTGGAACTCGCGATGGCACTCACGGTTGCCGGCGAAGAAGCGGGGCCGGAATCGCCCGTCCCCGAGAACACAGTGAGTGTAGCCGTGGTTGGCGATCTCCAGCAGCCCGCGCCGCGCGCCCTCGCGGATCACGGCCGCCGCGTCGGGGAACTTCCGCGGAAACGGCGTCACGCGGCCGTCGGACTCGACCCAGCCGGCGGTGATGGCCACGGTCATCCGCGCGCCCGCCGTCTCCAGCGCGCCGAGCATGGCCGTCCACTCACTCGCAGAGAGCTCGCGATACGGGCCCCAGCGCTTGATCGGCGGCAGGTATTTGAGGAACAAGAAGTTGCCCGGGAACGGCACGGCGAGCCGTCCCACCCGGACCCGCGTGAGGCCGTAGACCTCGTGCCGCTTCGAGGCGGCACCGACGTCATCGAGCCTGAGGGCGACGGCGACGCCAGTCATCCACGACCTCGGCGTAGATTCTCGCGGTGGCCGCGGCGCAGTGGTCCCAGCGGAAGCGCCGGTCCACGCGCTCGCGGTTCGCGCGCCCGAACTTCTTGCGGAGCATCGGGTCCGAGAGGAGCTGCAGGACCCGTCCCACGAACGTGTCGGGCCGCTCGGGGTCACAGAGGAACCCGCCCTCGCCGTCCACGACGAGCTCGGGCAGCGAGCCCCGGCCCGAGACGACGACGGGAAGCCCGCACGACATCGCCTCGGCGACGCCCAGGCCGAACCCCTCGAGGGCGGACGGGAAGAGCAGGAGCTCGGCCATGTTGTAGTAGTCCACCTTCTCCGCCTCGGGAACGTAACCGGCGAAGATCACGCGCCCGTCGCGGGCGAGCGGCCCCGCGAACGCCTCGAGCCGTCCGCGGAGCGGCCCGGACCCGGCCACGACGAGCCGCGCGTCGTCCCGCGCCTGCGCGACCCGGCGCCACACGTCGAGGAGGACGAAGAGGTTCTTCCTGCGCTTGAGGCCGCCGAGGAACAGGACGACGACCTTTCCTTCGACGCCGTGACGCCGGAGGAGTGCCTCCGGGCGTGGCCCCGGCCGAAAGCGCCGATCCACCCCGTAGGAGACGACCGAGAACCGCTCGGCGGGGACACCGAGCTGCTCCACCGCCTGGCGGCGTCCGAACTCGCTCCCGACGACGACCCGATCGACCGCGCGCATCACCCGCTTCTCGACGAGCGGGTTGAGCCAGCTGGGATCGAGGTGATGGTGGTGCGCCACGATCGGCACGTCGAGCCGGTACCGCCGCCGAGCGATCAGGGCCGCGGGCCCGATGTAGCGCAGCGAGTGCGCGCGCAGCAGGTCGAAGGGATGCCCGTCCCAGACGCGCTTGATCGCCCGCGGCACGACGAAGGGCGCGACCGGCCACCGGAGGCCCCGCCCGATGGGAAGCCGGTGGATCGTCCAGTTCGGGACACCGTCCGGATGTCGCTTGTGGCGCGCGAGCAGGATATCGATCGACATGCCGCCGTCGGCGAGGTGGCGCAGCAGCTCACGCTCGTACGTCTCGCCTCCGGACGTCGTCTCCGGATCGATGCCGCAGTGGGGAGAACAGATCCTCACGTCCGCTCCTCGCGCGCCGCGACGAGCTCGATGTACGGGTTGACGCCGAAGAGACGGTAGTAGAGACGCACCAGGGGCCACAGGCGGCCGCCGACGGGGCGCTCGGCGTCGTCGCGCACGACGCGGGTCACGCGGGCGCCGGCGCGCTCGACGAGCGCCCGGCACTCGGTGAGCGTCAGCAGGCGGAGCGTCGCCAGGAATGCCGTCGGGCGCCCGCGCGCGGCCAGGTACGCGCGCGACAGGCGAGGCGGGAGGCCCGGAATCCAGAAGACCTTGTAGTGTCCCTCGAAGCACCCCCAGCGATTCGGCGTGTGGAGGTAGAGGACGCCGCCCGGCCGCAGCACGCGCACCATCTCGCGGACCGCGGCGGCCGCGTCGCTCAGATGCTCGAGCGTGGAGTAGCAGTGCACCAGGTCGAAGCGCGCGCTCGCCAGGGGCAGCGACTCCGCCGTGGCCATGACGACGCGGCCGCGGGCCAGACGGGCCGCGGCGAGCCCCGCCGCCTCCGGGGACGCATCCACGCTCCAGACCTCGGCGCCCGCCTCCTCGGCGAGGATGCTGAAGCCGCCGGTGCCGCACCCCACGTCGAGCACGCGCGCGCCCCGCACCGCACGGCCGACGGCCCGCTCGAACCGCGCGAGGCGCCGGCCCTCGTACGCGCGGTCCGCGAGGCGCACGGCGACGATGTCGCGCCAGCCCGGAATCCCGAGGGTGTCCCGGTAATAGCGGGTGTAGTACCGCTCGAGACGGTACCTCAACGCCTCAGCGACCGGGCTTGACATACTGCGCGTCCACCTCCGAGCCGGGCCGCGCGCCGAGCGGCACGACCACCTGGAGCGTCGCGTCGAGGTACGCGATCGTCGCCTCGCGCTGGGCCGCGGCCTCGGCGAGGTTCTCCCCGCCCGCGTCGTCCACGAAGTTCACGAACAGCGTGCCGAGGGGCTTAAGGTGCGCGACGAGGTGGCGCGCGACCTGAAGCGGATTCACGACGTGCTCGAGCACGTCCAGGCACGTGATCACGTCGTAGCCCCGGCTGAGCGGCAGGTCGCCGCCGAAGCCGGGCTCCGTGAGCTCGACGTGCCCGTGGCGGCGGAACCGCCAGCGCGCGAACTCGAGCGCCGGCGTGGGCAGATCGACGAGCGTGTAGCGCCACGCCGGGAACCGCGGCCGGACCCACGCCGTCACCGGCGCCACGCCGCAGCCGTATTCGCAGAAGTCGCCCGCCCGCCCGGCCCGCCGCATCGCCGCGGCGACGCCGTGATAACAGTCGTTCCTGTGGTAGTACATCTGCCGCAGCACGAAGTAGTCCGTCTCCGCGTAGAACGCCCGATAGTCCGCCTCCCCCGTGCGTGGCTTGCGGTCCCACAGGGTCGCCGCGTCCATCCGCCCGAGCGTGTAGCGCACCCAGAACTCCTGGATGGTCATCCCGCGATAGTACGCGGACAGCTCGGCGAGCCAGCCGCGGTTCCCGCCGAGCGACTCGACCGCGCGCCCGCGGCGCCGACACAGACGGTCACGGAAGTGCGCGAGGCGAGCGCGGCGGGCGAGCGACAGCGTCATAGGATGCGACCCCGCGCCGCTTGACACCCTCCGACACGCCGCTTACGCTTTGCGCGATGGCCGTCTCGCTCCGCGCGCTCGCGCGCCGCCTGCTCGGCGTGACGCGAACCCCGACGTACTACCTGCCGTGGCTCACGCTGAACGGCCTCGAGTGCGCGCTGATCCTCAACAACGTCGAGGCCCGCTTCAAGCCCGGCGAGAACCAGGGCCCGTTTCCGGCCACGGTCGTCCAGTACGACGCGGACGGCTCGGTCGTCCGCGAGTGCACAGTCTCGGTGCGTGATACGGCGGACGCGGTCGAGCTTCCGCTCGTGCCGACATCGCGCGGCTACGGCGTCGTCACGGTGAGCACGGAGCACCTCCGCTCGGACCTCTACGTGACGCTCTCGGACGGCGACAGCTACACGGCAACCCACGGACGATCCGAGTTTGTCGAGACCTATCCGCGCCGCGTGCGGTTCCTGCTGGTCCTCCTGGGTCGCCTGCTGGAGCCGCTCGGCCGCACCGTCCCGGCGTTCGTCCGGGACCAGTACGTGTACGCCGGACGCGACGGTCGCTCCCACCTCCTGCTCCTCAACCTCTCGAACGTGACGAACCGCATCCGCGTGGTCGTCCATCGAGACACCGCGCGCGCCGCAGCGCCGCTGGTCGCCCTGCCGCCGCGGGGCGCACGGCTGCTCGACGTCGGTACGCTCGCGCACGTCGACGAGGCCCTGACCCCGCTCGCCCTGCGCCTCCAGGGCAACGCCTGGTTCAACCTCTATCTGGTCGGTGCGGGCCCGCGCGATCTCGCCGGGCCGCTCTCCCTGATGCATGTCAAGTGACCTCTCGGCCCTGCTCTCCGCGACGTTCTACGAGAAGGGCGACAACCACCGGATCGAGCTGATCCACCAGCGGGACCGGGCGGCGCACCGCCGGCTCGAGTCCCTCGACCTGGCCCTGTACGATCCCGAGGGCAAGGGCCTCCGCGAGGTTCCGATCGACACGCGCCAGGAGATCCTCGACCTCGGCGCGCTCGTCGGCACGGTCACTGACGCTTCGCCACGGGTGATGGTGCTGCTCGACGCGCGGTACGACGCGCGGATCTTCCCGTATCGCCCGCACCACTACGGCTTCCTGCACCGCCGGGGCTCGACGGCAGCCGCCCTCTACTATGCGGCCAACGCAGTCCTCGGCGGCGTGCCCGATCGCATCGGCGCGACGGGGCTCAACAATTTCGAGACGTACATCTTCCTGCGCCGACCGTTGGCCGAGCGCTACTCGGTGCTCCTCGGCAACCCCGCCCGGTTCTCGACCGCCGAGGCGCAGGTCACCTCCTACTACGCCACCGAAAGGGTTGCGCAGCCGGTCGCGCTGCCGCCGAAGGCGCACGTCGAGGTCCCGCTCGCCGGGGAGCACGCGGGCGAGCGCCTGCAGCGCGTCGAGATCAAGGCCCTGTTCCGTCTCGCAAGCTACGTCGTCGGACGCCGCGCCGACTCGGGCGACCTGGTCCTCTTCGACCATCTGTTCTCCTATCACCGGTGACACCCGACGCCGCGTCCGAGCCGCTTCCGTCCTTCCTCCTCTGCTACTGCACCAACCTGACGCTCGACGAGCTCCGGGACGCCTGCACGCACGGCGCCTGGCCGCCGCCGGGCAAGGAGCGCACCGGCAAGCTCTGCACGGGCTGCCTCGGCGACCTCCTCTACTGCCTCCGGCGCTTCGGCGCCGACGCCTCATCGCCCTGACGGCCGATCCCGCGCGGCGGTGAGGAACGCGAGCACGCGCAGGCGCTCCTCCGGCGTGATCCCCACCGAGCACGGCAGGGAGACGCCGCGCGCATAGAGGTGATCGGCGACCTCGATCCGGTACGCCTGCTGACCCGCGAAGACCGGCTGCCGATGGAGGGGACGCCAGAGAGGGCGCAGCTGGATCCCCTCGGCGTTCGCGCGCGCAATCAGCGCGCGCGCGTCGCCGTAGCGCGCCGGATCCAGGAGCGTCGAGGACATCCAGAAGCTCGACGTCGCCCACGGCGCCTCTCCGAGGGGCTCGGCACCGCCGAGCGCCGCGAGCGCCTCCGCGTACACCCGCGCGGTCTCGCGCTTCTCGGCGACGAAGCCCTCGAGCTGCTCGAGCTGCGCCACGCCGAGGGCCGCCTGGAGGTTCGTCAGCCGGTAGTTGAAGCCGACCTCGCGATGGATCCACTCCGGACCCTCGTCGCGCGCCTGCGTCGTCAGGGACCGCGCGCGCCGCGCCAGCGCCTCGTCGTCCGTCAGGATCATCCCACCGCCTCCGGTGGTGATGATCTTGTTGCCGTTGAACGAGAGACAGCCCACGGAGCCGTGCGCGCCCACGCGGCGCCCCTTGTAAGAGGCGCCCAGCGCCTCGGCCGCGTCCTCCACGAGGGCGAGCGGGAACCGCGCGGCGAGCTCGAGGAGGGGATCGAGATCCGCCGGGTGGCCGTAGAGGTGGACCGGGAGCAGCGCCCGGACGCGACGCCCGGTCGTGCGGTTCACCACACGGCCATCCCGCACGTCGCACTCGCGGGTGAGGAAGTCCGCCACCTTCTGCGGATCCACCGTCCAGGTCCGCGGCTCGGAGTCCATGAAGACCGGCACGGCCCCGCAATACCGAACCGCGTTGGCGGTGGCCACGAACGTGAGGGCCGGGACGAGGACCTCGTCGCCCGCCTCGACGCCGGCGACGAGGAGCGCCACGTGGAGCGCGGCGGTGCCGTTGACGGTGGCCACGCCATAGCGCACACCGAGCCAGCCGGCGAGCTCGCGCTCGAAGCGATCGACGAACGGGCCGACAGAGGAGACCCAGTTGGAGTCGAGGCACTCCTTGAGGTACTGCCACTCGTTGCCGCGGAGGCACGGCACGGCGTTGGGAATGGGCCGCGTCATGGTCGCCCTCGCTCGCGCTCCCGCCAGGCGCGGTACCACGCGAAAGTCTCGCGCACGCCCGCCTCGAGGGTGACCTTCGGCACGTAGCCGGTCAGCGCCCGGAGTTTCGTCAGGTCCGGGCAACGGCGCCCGACCGAGCCCGGAGGCGCCGGGCGCGGCTCGATCCGCGGCGCGAACTCGGCGGCCTTCAGGACGAGCGCCAGAAGGTCGGCGACCGCCGTCTCCTCCGTATCGTTGCCGATGTTGACGATCTCCCCCCATGCGCGCTCGGTGATCGTGAGGCGCAGGATCGCGTCCACGGCGTCGTCCACGTGGCAGAAGGCGCGTCGTTGCTCGAGCCCGTAGACCCGGAACGGGTCCTCGCGGTCGAGGGCGCGCAGGCAGAGCTCGGGGATCACGTGATCGGCGCCCATCCGGGGCCCGTACACGTTGTGCAGGCGGCCGATCACGAACCTGAGCCCCTTGGCGCGGGCGTAGTGGATCACGGCGGCCTCGCCGAGGATCTTGGTCGCGGCGTACGCGGCCCGCGGGCTCTCGATGTCGTCCACGGTCAGCGGCACGGCCTCCGGCGTCGGCACCGGCACCGTACCCCGGCCGACGCCGCCCGCGTACGTCTCGCTCGTGGAGGAGAAGAAGAGCACGCCGGCCGTCGGCGTACTCCACTCCAGGACGTTGAGCGTGGCGAGCGTGTTCACCCGGACCACACGGGCGGGATCGCCGGTGACGTGGCGCACGCCGACGACCGCCGCGAGCATGAAGACCTGCTCCCACTCCCGTGGCAGCCCCGCGAGCGCGCCGGGATCCGTCAGGTCCGCCTTCACGAGCTCGACCGACGGACGCGCGAGCAGCGCGGCGAGCTCGGCGTCGGTACGGCCGCGGGAGAGGTCGTCGACGAGCGTGATGCGGTTCTTCGGCTCCTCACCGAGCCGCCGCGCCAGGTGGTAGCCGACGAAGCCCGCGCCGCCGAGGATCAGGATCCTAGCCATAGCCGATCGACGCGTAGCGGACCTCGCCCGCCGCGCGCACGGCTTCCTGGTCGAGGACCCGCCAGCAGTCGTAGACGAGCGCGGGCTTCCGCAGGGACGCGAGGAGGGCCGGCAGGTCGAGCTTCGCGTACTCGGGGTGGTCCGTGATCACGAGGATGCCGTCCGCGCCGGCGAACCCCTCGGAGAGGCTCGCCGGGGTGACGCCGAGCCCGGCCAGCACCTCTCGGGCGACGAGGAAGTCGTGGCCGCGAAGCGCGAGCCCGGCGCCACGCAGGACGTCGAGCATCGGCAGGACGGGCGCGCCCCGCATGTCGTCGGTCGGCGGCCATCCCTTGTACGCGAAGCCGAGCAGGAGGACGCGCCCGCCCTCGAGCCCCCCGCGCGTTTCACGGAGGAGCTCGAGGAACCGGCGGGCCACGTGGCGTGGGAGGTGCTCGTTCAGGGCGCGCGAGCGTGGCACGAGCCACGGCTCGTGCCCCACGGCCCGCGCACTCTCGATCAGGATGTAGGGATCCTTCGACAGGCAGCCGCCTCCGACGAAGCCGGGCCTCGCCAGAGCCGGCCGCGGGTACTCCAGATTCGCGGCACGGATCAGCTCTAGCGGGTCGAGCCCGAATCGCTCCGCCATGAGGGCTACCTCGTTGCCGTAGGAGTAGATCAGGTCCGTGTGACAGTTGTTGATGAGCTTCACCATCTCCGCGGCCTCGAGAGACGACACCGGAACGATCCGCGGCGTGAGCCGGCGAAAGAGGGCCGCCGCCGCGTCGCGGCTCGGGCCGTCGAGCCCGCCCACGATCTGGGGCAGCTCCTCGAGCTCGCGCAGCGCCTGCCCCTGGATCGTCCGCTCCGGGCAGAAGGCGAGCCGCGCCCGGCCCCAGCGCGCGACGAGCTCCGGCAGCACCACGGCACGGCTCGCGCCGACGGGCACCGTGGATCGCACGACGACGAGCGTGTCGGAGTCGAACGCGGCGGCAACGGCGCGCGCGGCGTCACGGAGGGGCTCCAGCACGGGCTCGCGCGTCACCGGATCCACGGGCGTCGAGACGCAGAGCACGGCTCCATCGACGGGCTCCCGCGGCAGCTCCGGGACGACGCGCAGCCGTTCCTCGAGGAGCGCGGGGAGCTCCTCGGCGACGCCGGGCTCGTAGAGGTGGGGCCGGCCGGTCTGGAGTGCGCCGACGACCCGTGGCTCACGGTCGTACCCGAGGACCGTCACGCCCTTCTTCGCGAGGGCCACGGAGAGCGTGAGCCCGACGTAGCCGAGACCGACGACCGCGATCCGGATCAATCCAGGAGCCCCTCGGCCACGTCGCGGTTGGCCTTCTCGAGGTCGGGATGGCGCCCGACGTCGAGCCAGTACTCGCGGATCGCGTACGCCGCCACGTGCTCGCCCCGCGCGAGAAGGAGCCGGATCAGCTCCGGGGCGTCGAAGTACTGTCCACGCGGGAGCATGTCCACGACCGAAGGCTCGAGCACGTAGATGCCGGCGTTGATCGGAAATTCCTTCCGCGGCTTCTCGTCGACGCGCTCGATGCGCTCGCCCCGGAGCGCGAACTCCCCGTACGGGATCTCGATCTGGTAGAGCGAGACGCCCACCGTCATCGCCGCACCGACCCGGGCCCGGTGGAACTCCCACATCGCCCGAAAGTCGCACTTGGTGAGGATGTCGCCGTTGACCACGAAGAACGGCAAGTCCAGCCCGTTGCGCACCAGCGTCAGCGCGCCCATCGTGCCGAGCGGCTCCGGCTCCTCCACGTACTCGATCCGGACGCCCAGCCGCTCGCCGTCGCCCAGGTGCTCGCGGATCAGCTCGGATTTGTGGCGCAGCGCGACCACGACGTCCACGATCCCCGACTGGCGGAGGCGCTCCATGAGGAGCTCGAGGATCGGCTTGCCCCCCACGCGGAGCATCGGCTTCGGGGTGGACTCGGTCAGTGGCCGGAGCCGCATGCCCTCGCCGCCGGCCATGATGACGGCGCGGCTCCGGAGTGGCGGCACGGGTGCCAGCAGGTCCTCGAGCCGGAGCAGGTCCACGACCGTGCGGCGCTCGTCCACGACCGGGACGTGACGGATCGAGCGGCTCCGCATCAGCGCGAGCGCCTCCCCGCGCGACACGCCCGCGGAGGCGACGACGGGCGTCCGGTTCATGACCTCGTCGACCTTCGCGTCGAGCGCGACGCCGCGCAGGAGCGCCTTGCGCACGTCGCCGTCGGTCATGAGGCCGAGCAGGCGCCGGTCCCCGTCCACGACGAGCGCGACCTGCCGTCCGCTCCGCGTCATCGCCTCGAGCGCGGAGCGGAGGGTCGCACCCTCGGGCACGAGCAGGTCAGCGAGCCGGGCCATCGCCTCGCTCACGCTTCTGGATCAGCCGGGCATCGAGCGCCACCTCGCAGAGCACCTGCACGATGCGCGCGGCCGCGTGTCCGTCACCGTACGGGTTCGGGAGGCCCTCGAGCCGTCGCCGGAAGCCGGGCGCGAGCGCGGTCTGGACGCCGCGGAGGATCTCGTCGCGGTCCGGACCGACGTCGACCACGTTGGCCCCACGGAGGCGACCCTGCTGGCGACCGCCGACGTTCACGACGGGCAGCGCGAACGAGGGCGCCTCGATGAGTCCGCTCGACGAGTTCCCGACCATCGCGTCCGCGTGTCGGAGCAGGGACAGGTACAGTCGGTCGCCGAGGC
>Ga0209376_1000830_pt1 | contig 33162 bp, 26 predicted proteins | sample GraSoiAngelo_134_FD_185891 | JGI IMG/M metagenome (GOLD analysis project Ga0209376, IMG submission 185891) | Grasslands soil microbial communities from the Angelo Coastal Reserve, California, USA - 14_0929_05_30cm (SPAdes) (version 2) | ecosystem: Environmental > Terrestrial > Soil > Grasslands ...
AAGCTTGCGAAAACGCGAAAATGGTTCGCCTTCGATTTTGTTATATATGCCGTGTGCGATGGCAAAATCGGCCACCAGATCGGCGCGCACCGCCAGGGCGAGCGGAAATTTAACATTGCTCGCCGCGATCAATACGCGCGGCAACATCGCCTCGGGATGCCAGAGCGCTGTATATCGATCTTTCGTTTCGCCTAGCGGATCGTCGACGTAACCGACTTCGCGGAGCGCTTTCTCATCCGACGCCGACAGAAGCAAATGATCGGTCCAATCGAGAATCAACGTGCCGGTTTCGTCACGCATCCTCTTCGCCAGCACGCGCGCAAAATTGCTGCGCTCCAGAAACGCATCAATACGCTCGAAAATGAAATTTTCGGCTTTGTAGCAAAGCGGCCAATTAAACTTTGTTTGAGCGGCCCGATCGTTCTTCCTCAGTGCTGCAATCGCCATGACATTTATAACCTCGTTTAATCTGCCGACGCTGTCATTCCGAGCCGCATGTGAGGGAGCTCACATCTGGACTCAAGCTTTCAGCCAACGTGGGAGAGGCCTTAGTGCCGCGACTCTTTCATAGTTGTTCGGGACACTGAGGTCCCTCCCACATTATTCACCCCCCAAAAGCGCTGAGGCCGGTGATATCGCGACCTATGGCCAGAGTGTGAATATCCTGGGTGCCCTCGTAGGTGGAAACCGCCTCAAGATTCATGAGATGCCGGACCACAGAATACCGATCGGTGATGCCCACTGCGCCGAGGAGGTCGCGCGCTTTGCGTGCGCATTCCAGTGCCATCCAGACGTTGTTGCGCTTCGCGAGCGAGATTTGCTCCGGCCGGACCGGGCCAGCCTCCATCATGCGGGTGAGACGCAAGGCCAGTAATTGCGCTTTCGTAATTTCCTGCACCATCCACACCAGTTTTTCCTGCACCAATTGGAACCCGGCAATGGGGCGACCAAACTGCTTCCGCGATTTGGCGTAGGCCAGCGCGGTTTCGTAACAATCGATCGCCGCACCAATCACCCCCCAGGCAACCCCTACACGCGCCTGAGAAAGACATGATAACGGCGCGCCCAGCCCCGCCGCCCTGGGCAGGCGATTCTGCGCCGGTATGCGGCAGTTTTCGAACCAGCATTCCGACGTGCGCGACATGCGCAGACTGAACTTCCCCTCAATATCCTTTGCGCGAAATCCGGGTGCGTCTTTTTCCACTACGAATCCGCCAACACGTCCGTCGTCGTCTTTTGCCCACACCACTTTTACATCCGCGATGGAGGCGTTGCCGATCCAACATTTGCTGCCGTTCAAAATGTAATGATCGCCCTCGCGTCTGGCGCGCGTTTCCATGCCGCCCGGATCTGAACCATGTCCATGTTCCGTTAGCGCGAAACAACCGACGCGCTCGCCCGATACCAGTCCCGGAAGCCAGCGTTTCTGCTGTTCCGGCGTGCCGAAGGAATGAATGGCATATATGACAAGTGAGCCCTGCACCGAGGCCAGCGAGCGCAGGCCAGAGTCTGCCCGTTCCAGCTCTTGCATAATCAAGCCGTAAGCGGTGTAGCTTAACCCGGCACAACCATGCTCTTTCAATTGCGGAGCATAGAAACCTAATGCGCCCATCCGCGCGATGAGATGCTCCGGAAACTTGGCCGCACGATGACAGGGCACGACTTCTTGCATCACTTCCCCCTCCACAAACCGCCGCGCCCGATCGCGGGCCGCGCGCTCTTCGTCCGTGAGAAGCTCTTCAATAGCGTAGTAATCCAGAGAGGGTGCAGTCATGTGAGGCAATTCGGAAGATCGACAATATATGCGCGTGATTTTCGATCAATAAGATCGACCTCGTTGACCTAACACGCGGGACGCGTGCGCCCCTCATCTGCCTAATCCGCGTAAACCGCGGTTCGAAACTTCTATTTCGCTGTGGGCGATTCGGCGAGTTTTTGGAAGCGCGGATCGTTCCGGAGCGGATCGAACATCGGGTCGAGCCAGAGCAGCGCAGGAGTGAGCGGCAGGCCCGTAGCCAGTGGGCCAGCGTACGGTATCGAGAGTAGTTTCTGTAAAGCGGCAATGGCGCGGTCGGGCTCGCCCAAGCGCGCCGCCACCCGGGCGAGGATCTCGATCGAAGCGGGACCAGCCAGCGCGTCTTTCTCGATCGGCATCACAGCCATGGCTTTTTCAGTCAGAGCCAATGCGGCGGCTTTGTCACCGAGGCCCATATCCGTCAGCGCGAGATCGCCAATGAGTTGATAATTTTCTGGCTGTTCTTTGAGGAACGATTCCAGTTCGCTGCGCGCCTGTCGCCAACTTTCCTGGGCGGCGGCATGGTCGCCGGCGACTTCTTGCGCCCAGCCTAACCAAAAGCGCAGTTCGCCATTGTAAAAACCCAACGCCGGATCAGGCTTGGCCAGTATTTCCTTTAGCCGAGGGATGATTTGTGCAGGGCGGCGCTCCAGGATCGCTTGGTAAACTTGTATTTCCAAGGCGGTGGTGTCGTCGGCGTTCGGATGCAGCGGAGCGAGTAGTGCAGCAGCTCGCGGAAGGTCGCCCTCCGCTTGTGCAATAGCCGCCTTGTTCGCGAGGGTATCCAGGTCGTCCGGTGTAATATCGAGCACCTGATCAAACTTTCGCAGCGCTTCGGGGAAACGACGAAGTATCATGTAGGATTGTGCGTGCGAGGTGAGTAGGAAAACGTTGCGCGGGTCGAGCCGCTCGGCTTCGTTGAAGTACGACTCGCTCCGGTCCCACTGGCCTCGCCTCCGCGCGACATAGGCCAGCGATTCAGGAATCCGGCTGCTATTCGGCAGGAGCTGACGTGCCTGCTCAAAGTAACGCACCGCGGTGTCGTAATCTTTCAGACAGGCGTAGTGGTAAAATCCCTTGGCATGCAGCGCCTCGCCGAGATTGGGTTGAAGAGTGAGCGCGGTTTCGGCTGCCTGCCGCGCCTCTTCACGGAGGGCGACTGTCGGTTGAAGATATAGTGAGTTGTAGCCGCGCGCATCAACATATGACAGCAGCGCCCAACTAAGGGCAAACTTCGGGTCCAACTTCACCGCTTCTCTGAGATATTTCTGTGCGCCAAGGGCGTTGGCGGGTGTGTTTGCTGTTTTCAGACTATAAGCCAGCCCACGCAGGTAGGCATCGTAAGCCTCAGGATTGTCTGTCGGTCTGGCGGCGATGACTTGCTCTTCCTGACCGGTGAGATGCGCCCGCAACTGGTCGGCGATGGCTTTGGCTACCTCAGTCTCGACCGAAAAAATGTCGGTCAGTTTGCGATCAAAGGTCTCTGCCCACAGATGTGAATCATTCGCGGCTCTGATCAATTGCACGTTGATGCGCACCTGATCATTTGTTTTCTGGACGCTGCCTTCCAGGAGATTGGCGACGCCGAGTTCGTTCGCAATCTCAGAGAGTTTTTGAGATCTGTTCTTATAACGCTGCGTGGACGTGCGCGAGATCACTTTGAGATCCCTAATCTTGGAAAGGCGAGTAAGAATCTCATCCTGGACGCCGTCAGTGAAATAAGCGTTCGATTTGTCTTCACTGCGATTCTCAAATGGCAGAACGGCGATGGATTTTTCATTTGGTGATGGCGCCGGAGCGACGAAGTAAAAAGAGTAGGCAAACGCCGCGGCCGCCAGGAGCGCCGCCGCCAGGGTGAGTAACACGCCCCGCTTGTGACGTTTGATTTTGCTGACGATAGATTCGGCACGCGCTTTGGTCTGCGGCGAGGAGCCTTCCGCTTCCAGTTCTCCCTTGAGATTGCGAAGGTCGGCCAGCATCTCCTTGATCGTCTGGTAACGCTCATCACTGTTCTTGCGCAAAGCCTTTTGCAGAATGGATTCGAGGTTGAGTGGGGCCTCTGGCAGCACGCCGGACAAAGGTGGTGGTTCCGTCGTCAGGATCGACGCGATACAGTCACTCGGCGTCTTGCCATGGAATGGCGGGACTCCTGCGATCATCTCGTAGATTACTACGCCAAGACTCCAAATGTCCGATCGCGCGTCCACTGTTTGACCGCGCGTCTGTTCCGGGGACATATAGCGCGCCGTGCCTAACACTAACCCTGCTCGCGTTTGCAACACTGCTGTTGTTCCAATCTCATCTAAGTCTGGCACCGGGCGTGGCTCGGTGAGTTTGGCGATCCCGAAGTCGAGCACCTTCACGTAGCCATCCGGTCGTAGCATGATGTTTTCCGGTTTCATGTCGCGGTGCACAACGCCGGTCTGGTGCGCCGCAGCCAGCGCGGAGGCCACTTGCACGGCAATTTCCAGGGCGTCGTGCAGATTCATTCGCTCACGCGTCAGCGAGGCGCGCAGAGTTATACCCTCGATGAACTCTGTCGCGATGAAGTGGCGGTTTCCCTCCGTGCCGATCTCGTAAACCGTCAGAATGTTCGGATGATTCAATGCCGAGGCACTGCGCGCCTCGGCTTTGAACCGGCTCAACTGCGTCTCATCCGCCGTCAGGTGCTCTGGAAGAAGCTTAAGCGCGACTTTGCGCCCGAGCCGCTCGTCTCGGGTGAGGTAGACCTGGCCCATCCCGCCCACACCGAGCAATGATTCAATCTGGTAGTGACCAATCGATTGACCGATCAAATCGACCGTCTGCGCCTCAATTAGAAGTTCGGGGGCGATGGCGAAGGCCGGCGACTCGATAAAATCACCCGATCGCTCGTGAGACTTGACCATCGCCTCAACTTGTTTGCGCAAGCTCTCGTCGCCGTGGCATTCTTGGCCGACAAACGAGGCGCGCTCTTCCGGTGGACGGGCGATGGTGGCATGATAGATCTCAGTGATTCGAGCCCAGCGCCCAGGTTCCATCAACATTCTTCTCCGCTGAGCGCGGCGTAAAGCCATGCTTTCGCTGCGCTCCAGTCTCGCATAACCGTGTTGGGATGTACCTTCAGCACCTCCGCGATCTCCTCTGTGCTCAGTCCGCCGAAATAGCGCATCTCGACGATCTTGCTCATGCGCGGATCGAAGGCGGCGAGATTTTCCAGCGCTTCATCCAGCGCGAGCAATTCCGCCGCCCGCGTCTCGGTTACTAGCGCTGCTTCGTCCAGCGTCACCTTCTGCGCTGCGCCACCGCGTTTAAGCGCATGACGCTGGCGCGCGTGATCAACCATGATGCGTCGCATTAGTTGTGCGGCGACGGCGAAAAAGTGTGGCCGGTTTTGCCAGCGCGGATGTGTCTTGTCGACAAACTGAAGATACGCCTCGTTAACGAGCGCGGTCGTTTGCAAGGTGTGCCCTTCTCCTTCGCGGCTCATATAATAGTGCGCCAGCCGATGCAGTTCGGGCTGCACCAACGGAATCAGCTTATCGAGCGCGCCCGTGTCTCCGCTGCTCCAGTCCACTAAAAACTGAGTGACCTGTTGCTGCACCGACGAGGCCGCCGCCATACGGAGATCATTTTAATGCGATGGATCGGGCGGGTCGAGAACACATTATTTGACGCTTTCGGCGGCTCCTTGCTCTTCGTTGCACTGCATGCAGAGGAAATTTTTCGGCCGAATGGTGGGTTTGGCCAGCTGGTTCCGCTTTAGCAGATAGAAACACATTTATGTCGGCACGAGAAACAGACGCGCCGAACAGATGTCACAACCTCAAAGAAAGAAAATTCAGCTATGCAACCTATAAATATCATGAAAAGACATTACCTCTCGCTGGCGATCGCCGCCTTTGGTTTAACACTCATCCTCAACCCAGTGGCTGCTCATGCACAGGGCCTAAGGCCATCCAGGTTCAACCTGGTACCAGCTTCAGGTCCCATCGCAGCCTGCCTGCCGAACGCGGCGGCAACCGTCACCGTTTTTCCGAGGGAGGACGTTCGCGGTGTGGATACGCTGGATTTGCATGCCGAGGGTCTGCGGCCCAATACGACCTTTGCGGTCTTCCTGACCGAAATGCCGGTGCCTCCCTTCGGCGCGGTTCAGTATATCGGGGACTTCACCACCAATGCGGCGGGCAGAGGGCATGTCCGCATCGACGCCATCATCGATGAGGCTTTCGCCTTTAACAACATCACTGGGATCCGTACGGATCTGAACCACATCGTCTTCTGGTTCGCCGACCCGGCGGATGACGAAGATTGCGTACCGGGTTCGGCTCCTGCACACTTCGACGGAGATGGTCAGTCCGGAGTTGCGGCGATGTCTTCAAAGAATTTTCTCCCTGGCGCGCCACTCCCGTAACACTGCGGCGCCACCCGTAACAATCGCGTGGAGTGGGACGCGCCTTGATCGGCGCACCCCTCCCCGCGAGTCGCGCGGAAATAGATTGCAGTTAATACGGTTCAAAACCCTCCGACAAAAAAATGAAAACAAAAAATATAACAACTCCACATTGGTTCGCGGCCATTTTCGGCTGCGGTTTGATGTTAATCACTTTGGGCACCGCCTCTGCGCAACAGCCCCTCCGCCCGCAGCTGATACTCGATGTGGACGCCCCGGAGGAAGTGAATGCGCAGCCCAACTTCGTCATGGCGCAACCGCTCGCTCCTTTTGCGATTCCATTCCGGTCCACTATGGGCGAGAGCGATTATGCCGCCGCTAAGCAACGCGCGAACAGTGCCTACGCTCCTGGCGTTACCAAGCCGTTTCCGCTGGCGCCGACGCCTCTAGGCCCTCCAGTGATCAAAACCAACAACTTCAACGGTCACCGTGAGACCGATGGTCTTTTCCCGCCCGACACACATGGCGCGATTGGCATCAATCATTTTGTCGAGGTGACCAACAGCCATTTCGACGTTTTCTCGAAGGCTTCGCCCCCTACTCTGGTGAAAAGCGTGACGCTGGCGACGTTTTTTAGCTACACTGCCGAGACGCTATTCGATCCACGCGTGGTCTTTGATCCAACTTGGCAGCGCTGGATCGTAACCGCTGACGCCTTCCCAGAGTCGGCAACAGTGCAGCGTTTGTTCATCGGGATCTCGAAAACCAGCGATCCCACAGGCCCATTCTTCATTTACAATATCGATGTAGACTTCTTTAATAATAATGATTTCTACGATTTTCCGCAGCTCGGTATAGATCAGGACGCAGTGCTCTTTACCGCGAATGTCTTCTCGGCGGCGGGTGGATTCCGCGGCGCTGACTTCTTCTCGATTGCCAAAGCGCGGCTCTACAACGGTCTGGGCTTTGCAGTTCCAATTTTCACCGGCTTGGCTGGAACGCTGGCGCCGCCCATCGTTGAGGACCAGAATGCTTCGACTTTCCTGATCGCGGCGCCGCCATCTGGGACGACACTCACCAAATTTACCGCCACGAACACAAGCCACCCCTCATCAACCAGGCTCGTCCAGTCCACTGTAACGGTACCTTCCTACACGGTCCCGCCAAACGCTCGTCAATCGGGAACGAGCCAAGTATTAGACACCTCGGACTCGAGATTTGTGAATGCGAGCACCCAGAACGGGACTGACCTCTGGCAGACCCACACCATCAACTTGTTTGGTTTTCCCTCGGCGTTTTTCTACCGTATCAACACCTCGACCAACGCTCTCAAGCAGAGCGGATTCTACTACGCGAGCAAGACGTCGGATGATTTCAACGCATCCATCACGGCCAACGCCGCAGGTAACTGTTTTGTGACCTGGACGTCGACCGATGCGAGCGTAGGAGTCAACGCGCAAGTGCGCTTATCGGGCAAGTTGAGCGCTGATGCCCAAATCACGGCTGGGACGGCTGGTTTCACCAGTCCCACGTTTTTGACCGGCAATTTCGACCCGGGTTTCGGCATCCAGCGCTGGGGTGACTACTCGGCGGTGACACTGGATCCCTCGAACGAAGCCACTGCCTGGCTGGTCAACGAAAAAATCAACAGCAGTTCGCTCTGGGGAAGCCGCATTATAACCATCGGTTTCTAAGCAAGAACAACTGCTGGCCGCCAGGCCATCGAGCAAAAGTTGAAGAGGTCGTCGCATGCGGCGGCCTCTTCTTTTTCTAGCGCCGGCTAGATTTCACGCCCCCTTACGAACCAGTCGGCAAATTTCGGCAATTCAAGGCTGGCTGGTGTCCTTTGGGCTACAGCAAGAGACGCAGCCTCGTAGATCTCTTGCATTTAGCGAACTCAATCCGCTTAAGAACCAAACACTAAGTCAGCATCGGATCCAGCGGGACGGGAGCCCGAATGAGCTTGGCTAGGGCGGGGGCGTCTTTTGGCTTAACGCAATGTGCGCGTTCTTATCCAGCATCCAGGATCTAGGATCAAGCATCGCTTTCTATTTCGGCGTTTCCGACTCGGCGAGTTTTTGGAAACGCGGATCATTTCGGAGCGGATCGAACATCGGATCGAGCCGGAGCAGCGCACGAGTGAGCGGTACGTTTTGTGTAGCCAGCGGACCACCGTACGGGAGCGAGAGCACTTTCCGATGGCGCGGTCGGGCTCTCCTATCTGCGCCGCCACGCCCACGGGGACTACGCCGACACGATAATCTCAATTTAACTGCTGATAGTCGAGAGCAAAGCAGGAATGATTTAGGTCACATGACCTATCTTTCTCAATTCACGGCGTTGCGATGGTGATGCTAAATGACGCGATGCCATTTCGGTCTAGTATGCGCGATCTCCAGCGCGATTTTGCTTTTAACTTCGGCGCCACATGATTATTTCGGCGCGAGTGAGGCGACGATTTTTTCAAAGCGCGGATCGCCGCGCAACGGATCCCAAAAGGGAAGCAGACGCAATCGGCCGTAGGTTAAGAAACTGGGGAACTGTGTCACGTTCGCGAGCTGCTCGCACGCCAGGTCTTTCTCGCCGGTCCAGGCGCAAATGATAGAAAACAGCTGAATTATATCCGGCGCCGCGAACGCGTCTCGTTCGACTGGAAGCAGCTCGACCGCTCGCCGACCCTCTTGCAACGCGTCCTCCTTTCGCCCAAGTGCTGCATCGATCAAGCCGAGCACACAAAGCGCTTGAGCATAATCAGGCCCGGGATGCACTAATTCCTCCTGTTTAGCACGGGCAGCGGTAAAAGCTGCGCGCGCCGCAGCGGCGTCGCCGCGCATGCGAGCGATTAAGCCTTCTACGAAGTCGTGGTTGAGACGGATGATAGGTGATAGCGTGAAAGCGTTACCACCGAGGGCCACGAGCGCTCGATCCGCAGCAGCGAGGTCGCGTTCGCACAACGCTAGAATGAGCCAGCTAGTAGCAATGCTCGGAGCAGCTGACGGATCTTCAGCAAGAATCGCATCGATTGTCGTGTGTAACGGCTTGGTGTCAGCGTGCCAATCAAGATCGGCCCGCGCGCGCGCGGCCTTGGTCGCCACATCGCCTGGCTTGACCTCCAGTGCGCGGTCAAGCATTGCAGCCATCTGCTCATAGCGGCGCAGGCACTGATAGGTGAGCGACATCTGGTGAAAGAAGTAAAGGTTGCGGGGATCGAGCTGCAGCGCTTTTTCCAAGTTGCGCGCCGAGTCCTCCCATTGGCCCTGGCGACGATCCATGAGTCCGGTGAGCTCCAAGACTTCCGACGTGTTGGGCAGTAAAGGTTGCGCGACGCCGAGTTCCTCTCGCGCGTGATCGTAATCGAGGTAGCAGCTAAAGAGGTGCCACGCCAAAGCGAGATGCGCTTCACCAGAATTCAGCTGTAAGCGCAAAGCTGCTTGAACAGCAGTATTCGCTGCAGCGCAGTGCGCTGGCGTGCGATCGAGGTTAGCGATGTAAAGGAAGTCATGCGCATACGCCAGGCGGCAGTAAGCAAGCAGAAAGTTGGGATCGCGCGCGACCGCCTGGTTGAGCAGTTCTATGGCTTGCAAGAGATTGTTCTTAGTTTGTGCGCCGATGAAGACCAACTGAACCATTGACGTCTTGGCGCGCGTATAGAGATCGAATGCTGCAAGATCCGCCGTCGGTGGCTTCTCGATCGCAGCCTTTTCTTGCGTCGAAAGCTTGGCGCGCAGTTGGTCAGCAATCGCCTTGGCAATTTCGCTCTGGATTGCAAATACATCATCCAGCGGCCGGTCGTAGTGTTCGGCCCATAGATGAACATCCCTTCGCGCATCGAGTAGTTGTGCGCTGACCCGCACACGATTGCCCGCGCGCTGAACACTGCCTTCCAGAACGTTCGCAACACCAAGTTCCTGCGCGATCTGGCGTAGATTGCGTGCAACGCCGCTTTTGTATTGCATTACGCTCGCGCGGCTGATGACTTTTAATTCGGCGATCTTCGCCAGGTCAGTCAGAATCTCGTCTTGGACGCCATCAGCAAAGTAAGCGTTTTGCTTCTCTTCGCTCAGATTCTCAAAAGGCAGCACGGCGATACTTTTTTCCAGCGGAGGCAGTGTCGCGGGTGGCCGACTTCGCAAGAAGACCACGAAAACAGTTCCAATCGCAGCCAGTGCGAGCAAAGCTGCCATGAGCACAGCCCAGCGCGCGCGCGTCTTCTTTTTTCGTAGGATTCGAAATTTCTTCGGCAGCGCAGGGTTTCCCGATTGCTCGCTGTAAAGGTTCACCACGGACACGCGCACGCCGTGTTTCACTTCGCACGTACCAAGATCGTGCAGGAGCGGTAGCCATTGCTCGTATGCTTCGAGGTCCTCGGCCACATGTTTGGAAAGCAAAATGTGCCCGGCATCGCCGCAGTCCATTACCCGCTGGCCGATATTGAGACCGGCTCCCGCGAGATTGGCGCGCCCGTTCACATCGATCACGCCGCTAACCGGCCCGCTGTGTACTCCCATGCGAAGTTGCAGCCGTGGATGCTCTTTGAGCACGCGACTGATTTCGATCGCGCATTGTGCCGGTGCTTCGGGACTGGTGTAAAAGACCAATGCCATCCCATCGCCAGTCGGAATTTTAATTAAGCGATCCGACGCTTCAGCCTTCTGAAACTGCTCTGAAGCCCGAACCACCTCGTTTAGCTCATCGACCGCCGCGCGTTGCTCGTTAATCGAAAGCTTGGAATAACCGACAATGTCGATGAACAAGATATGCGCGATCTCCAGCTGAATCTCTTTTTTAATCTCAGCGGGCATATCACTGCTCCCAAGGGTGACGACGCCAATGAATAGTCTCGACCCGAACCAACGATAGTCGAGAACAAACCGGGGATGATTCAGATCACATGACTGACCGCTCCTCAATTTACGACGGCGCTATCGGAGAATCTTGCCAGCCTTAACCTGTGTTGATGCCGGAGGGGTCGAACAACCCAGACTTTCGTATCCCAATCTAACGAGATTCCGGAGCGCTGCCCGGTTGTGTGCTAGCACTATCGGCGGTACGATATTTCCGCAACTCAGCGAGCTCGGTGCGGGAGCCGTCGGCTTTTGCGGTTTGCTCAATCAGCTTGGCGTAGTAGCGATCTGCCTTTTCCTTTTCCCCAATCTGTTTTGCTGCCTGCGCGGCGCCATACAGACCTCGGAATCGCCCCGGATAGATTTTCAGTGCCGCCTCAAACTCGCGCTGCGCTTCTTTCGGCCGATTTAATGTTAGCAGCAGGTCACCCAGCTGTTCGCGGGCCGGGACGAGCGCGCCGGGCGAGACAGGATGCTTGCCCAGAATATCCTCCGCATCCGCTGCGCGTCGTAAGAGATTAATGGCCTCGTCTTTCTTGCCCTCGCTGTACGTAACCCATGCTGATGCTGCCTGGATTTGCAGGTCGAGGTGCCTCTTGAAATAATCGAGTCTTGGATCCGTCGACGAATCGCGCAATTGCCGCATCCGATCGATCGCTTTGCGTGCACCTTCGAGGTCGCCGATATGCGCTCGTCCGAGCGCGTGAGAATATTCAATAAGGGCTTCGAAGGACGGAAAGGAAGACCAGTGCGGCAATTCCGGAACGGTCAGCGTCGCCGCCTCGGACCAGGCATTGCGCTCGAGCGCATAACGCGACGGAATTGCGGCCAGAGCATAAGCTGCGCTGAATTCCAGCTCAGGATTGGTTTTCCGCACGGTGGCAACGAAATCCACGATCTCCTTGGCCTTGTTGTCCTGTCCTTCCTGTAGATAAGAGTAAGCCATGTAATCGAGCGCGTGTAGTTCCTCTGCTTCGGTGGCGTCACGATGCCGCATCGCAGCGTAAGCGCGCGACGCGTCGGCGGAAGAACGATTGGCCGCGATCGACTCTTCCCACATACCAAGGCGGGTAAAGATGTGCGATGGCATATGCAGGGCATGAGGAACCCATGGCGCGATGGAACCGTAGCTCCGGGCAGCAGCCAGCCCGCGTTCAGCCAGTGCTGGGTAGTCGTAGCTATGAATCAGATAGTGGGCGACGCCGGGATGGTTGGGGTTTTTCTTCCACAGCTTTTCGAGAATACGAGCGGCCTTAAGTTGGTTGGATAACGTCGTATCGGTGGGGTTCGCGTAACCCACTGACAGGACGGCCAGGGCGTAAAACGTCTGCGTTTCAACATCGTCCGGATACCGCTCGGAAAGTGCGCGCATTGCTTTTTCATACGCCATCACACGATCACGCGGTCCCACTGGTCCATGACAAGACTGCCCGACCTCGCCCGTGGTGGGGCTGTCCGCTGAGTTGTAGTAGGCGTTCAATGCCGTGATAAAGCCGCGCTCGAGATCGGTGCCACCCTTCATCGCCATCGCCTTTTGGATTGCCGCCTTGCCGGCGCTCATTTCGTCGGGAGTTGGAGGCGTCCAGATCGGATGCCACCACGTCATGGCGATTCCCCATTGCGCCATCGCACAGTTTGGATCCTTTGCCGCGACCGCGGTGAAAATCCGGCGTGCCTCTTCATAGAAGAACGAGTGCAGCAACGCAACGCCACGGATGAATTCCGACCGCGCCTCCGGCGCACACGACACCTTAAAATCTACTGTCCCGGCCGCGCGCAGATCGCCCGGTTCTGGGGCAACTGAGGTTTCGGCGTCGAGAGCTGTGAGACCGCCGATCAGGACGGCGAGAAAAGTCGGGCCGCCAAAAAATGTTCGAATCCTCATGCGAAGGCCTCTTCGAGGCTGACACAGGCTCCGTTAAGCTGCAAATCTGAAAATGATTTTGCCGCTCATTTTCGTTTAATCCGCTGCATTCAGCCCGGAAGGCGCTGATGGAAATTAGCCGGTGGAGCGAACCACCGGGCGGCGATATAAAAGGGTGGTAGGCCCCGGAGGGGCGCAGGACAAAACGCTCCTTATGTCATCCACACATCTTAGCCTTCATTACCACCTTGTTTTCCGCACAAAAAATCATGAATCCGTGATCACGTCAGCATGGCGTGATCGATTGCACGCCTATCTAGGCGGGGTGATTCGCACGCTCGGTGGCGCACCTGAAGCAATTGGAGGAGTCGCGGACCATGTGCATTTACTGGTCGGACTACGCGCGACACATACGTTGGCCGATGTGCTTCGCGAACTAAAATCAGTTTCGTCCAAATGGGTACATGAAGAGGTGGGCGTTTGCTCGTTCTCGTGGCAGGAAGGATACGGAGCTTTCACCGTGAGCGCCTTGCAATTGGAAAATGTTCGCTGTTACATTCAACAAGAAGACGAGCATCATCGAACGCATACGTTTCGAGAGGAATATCTGGCGTTGCTTCAGCGCAGCGGAGTCGAATTCGATGAGCGGTACGTGTGAGGCTTTCCCCAACCCCTGCCGGGGCTGTTGATTATTGTGTGGCATTGTCCGGTGGTTCGCACCACCGGCTAGTTTCTATAGCCCTCCGGGCTGCAGCCGGCGGGACCTGAGAGCGCTTGCCGAAACGTACGTCGTTGGACCGGCATTCGCCGATGGCTTGGAAGTCTCACAGAAAAGTACACGATCGCGAGACGCGTGCGCTATCCGGAAATCTCGCTAGGATCATCGAACTCCAGCCATGGCGCGACTACACGAATATCAAGGTAAGGCCATTCTCGCGGCTAACGGATTCAAAATTCCGCGTGGTCGCGCTGCCTCTACCGCCGATGAGGCGGTGTCGGTGGCGAAGGAACTCTTGGACCAGAAGGGCAGTGAAGTCGTGGTCAAAATCCAGGCTTGGACAACCGGACGCGCGGGAATCGGCGGCGTCGCTTTCGCGAAAAAGCCTGATGTGGCTCGTGGCCACGCCGCGCGCATGCTGGAAATGAAAGTTGGACAGTTTCCCGTCGAAGCGGTGTTGGTCGAAGAGAAGATCGCGATTGACCGCGAATTTTTTCTTTCGTTTGCAATTGACGACGCTACTCGCGCCCCGACGATTATTTTCGCCCCCGGCGGCGGCACCGGAATCGAAGAGCGCGCCGCCTCGACCCGGCGTATTGCGTGCGATGTGATTCGCGGCCCTGAGGATTCGATTGTCGCCGAGGCGATTGCGTCGTGCGGACTTTCATCGACACAGGCGACGCAACTCGCCGACTCGATTCGAAAACTATTTACCGCCGCGCGCAAAGTGGAAGCGCGGTCGCTTGAAATCAATCCGCTGGTCCTGACCAAGGATGGTCAGTTCGTCGCCGCCGATTGCCGTATCACGATTGATGATTACGCCGTAGTGCGGCATCCGGAACTGAAGATAGAGATTGCGCGCGAGTTCGATCATCCGCCTACCCCTTTGGAACGGGTGGCCTACGCGGTTGAACAAAACGACCATCGCGGCACATTTTATTTCGCGCAGTTGGCCACGACAGCGGCGAAAGATTCCAAAGGCTTGGTTGGTTTTCACGGCGCCGGCGGCGGCGGATCGATGATGTCGATGGACGCGATTGTGAATGCGGGATTTACCATCGCAAATTTTACCGATACGAGTGGCAATCCATCTGCGTCCAAGGTCTATCGCGCCAGTCGAATCATTCTGGCTCAGCCTGACTTGGTGGGGTATTTCGGTTCGGGCTCCGGTGTTGCGAGCCAGGAACAATATTGGTCGGCCTACGGACTGGCGAAGGCATTTTGGGAACTCGATCTAAACATTCCCGCTGTGATTCGTTTGGGCGGCAACACCGAAGATCGCGCGGTGGACGTTTTGCAACGAATGTCGCGGCTACTTCGCGCGCCGATCGAGGGCTATCGTAAGACCGACGCCCCGGCCATGATTGCCACGCGTTTTGCCGAACTCGTCGCGACCGGCAAGGGAACAAAATGGAAACCGCGCGCACCGCGCCTGCCAAAGTTCGTTAAGGATCCATCGGTCACGACGATTCCAGTGAAAGGTGGGCGAGTGCGGATCGACAGCGCGCAGTGGTCGCAAATTCGCGGCGCGGTCGAGACCCATTCTGGCGGATTGATTGTCGATCGTGGCGGAGCACCCGTGTCATCAGTGCCGGGTGAGGAGTTCGCCACCAAAGATTCTGAATTACTTGCGTGCGACGTCGAGTGTCGGCTCGGCGGAGTGGAAGGATTCTACTTGGAACTCGACATCCCTGGGTTGGACGAACTGATTGAAGGCGCGCGCTGATGGCAATTTTGATCGACGAGACCAAACGCGTCCTCGTGCAAGGCATCACGGGCCGCGAAGGGCGGACGCGCACGAAGCTAATGCGCGAATACGGGACGAACGTTGTCGCTGGCGTAACGCCGGGCAAAGGTGGACAGACAGTATTGGGCGTGCCGGTGTTCAGCACGCCGCAAGACGCGGTCAAAGCTCTGGGTGGCATCGATATTTCGGTGCTTTTTGTGCCCGCGGCGGGCGTGAAGGAAGCGGCGATCTCCGCGATTGATGCGGGCATCAAGCTCACGGTGCTGGTCCCCGATCGGGTGCCAGTGTGGGATGCAATGGAAATTGCCGCGGCGGCCAAAGCCAATGACGCAATGTTTCTCGGGCCGAACACCCTTGGAGTATTGAGTCCAGGCAAGGGCGTGGTCGGGATGATCGGTGGTCGGGCGGAAAGTGCGCGGCAATGGTTCAAGCCCGGTATTCCAAAGGGCGTTGGAGTAATCAGTCGCTCCGGCGGCATGGCTTCGAGTACCGGCTACTACCTAGGTCAGGCTGGTGTGCGCATCTCAACCATCGCACACATCGGCGGCGATGCGGTTCTCGGCATTCGCATTCCAGATGCAGCGCTGATGTTTGAAGCTGATCCACTAACCGAAGCCATCGTCATCTTTGGCGAAATTGGTTCGTCACAAGAAGAGGAACTGGCGCAGATGATACGGGGTCGAAAAGTGATGAAGCCGGTCATCGCCTACATCGGCGGCAAAGCGGCGCGCGAAGGCACGCGATTCAGTCATGCGGGAGCGATCATCGAAGGCGGTCGAGGCACACACGCCGGTAAAGTGAAAGCGTTGCGTGAGGCGGGCGCGACTGTGGTCGATGCGTTTGGCGAATTGCCGGCTGCGGTGGTTGAAATTTTGAAACGAATGAAAGGACAGAGTTTGATGAGTGAAGCCGACAAAAATGCCGTCTGGAATTCTGCGGTTACGCGCATTGAACCCAATCGAGTGGCGGTGCGCGGATACGATATCGCAGAGCTCATGGGGCGCGTCTCCTTTGGCACGTCAGTCTATTTGATTTTGACGAGCGAGCTGCCTTCGCCAGCCATCGGGCGATTGATGGATGCAATTTTGGTGGCATCGATTGACCACGGCGCCACACCTCCCAGTGCCCTGGCCGCGCGAACCGTTGCCTCCACCGGCGCATCGCTGAGTGCATCGGTCGCCGCCGGGATCATGTCGATCAATCGTCATCACGGCGGCGCGATCGAAGATTGCGCCCGGCACCTGAAGAGGATCGCGGATCGCGCGACGCGTGAATCCATTTCGATGGATGAAGCTGCGTCGCGCACGCTCGCGGAGATGAGAGAGACAGGCGAGCGCATGCCCGGATTCGGTCATCGTTATCACACCAAGGACCCACGGACTGCGCGGCTGTTTGAACTGGCGCGTGAAGCTGGCGTTGATGGTATGCACATGAAAGCGGCGCGGGCGGTTGAAAAATCCTTCGCCGATGCCAAGAAAGCGTTGCCCATTAACGTAGACGGCGCCATCGGCGCCATCCTGGCCGATTTAGGAATGAATCCCGCCGCCTTCAACGGTATTTTCATGATCGCGCGCACGCCCGGACTGGTGGCTCACGTTATCGAAGAGCAAACCCGCGAGAAACCGATGCGCCGAATTGATCCCGTTAATCACGGCTATGACGGTCCGCCAGCTCGATCTTTAACCACGAATGAACACGAATGAACACGAATTCATAAGACAATCCGTTCTCATTCTAATTTGGCGTGCTTAAAATTAAGAACGACTCCTACACGCAGCTTTGTGATTCGAAGGTAGTTCAGCATCAATCCGCGTTCGTGATCCGTGATTCGGTCAATTACCTTTGTATCCACGACGACGGGATCAAACGCGATCAGGTCCGGAATAAAGAACCCGACGTTTTGTCCTTTGTAGAGGACGTTGAAGACCGGCTCCTGCCGAAAAGGAATGCTTCGGAGACCAAACTCCACTGCCAAGGCATTTTCGTACGGCTTCTCAAGCAGCCCGTGACCAAGCGCGTTAACCCGCATTTTTCGCTAGCCCAACGAAAATTCGCCCGAGAGGCAGCTACTTCACGGGCAGTAGCTGGGTTAACCCAGCCCCTTCCACCAATCTAAGCATCAAACCAAATCCTAATCCTCGAACGGCTTTCTGCATACACTCGAACTCATTCGCTTCGAAGGGGCTGCTCGGCTTCCCGCCGAGCGGATATGAAATATCCGGGTTAAGAACCTCGATGGCACAGCCGACAATTTGAAAAACTTCTTCTTTGGCCAACAGCTTTTCGTTATTCGTGTTCATTACTGGTTAATCATGAAAATACTGACCAAGCACCCCCCTGGGTAAAAACGGGAAAAATATCGACAAGCAAAAATACGAAACGCTCAAGAGGACTATCTTGTCAGCTCTGCGAAACAAGGAACTTACTCACACCGAATTGTTCAAACGGCTGAACAAAGACTTAAATAAGAAATTTTCAGGGAACATCAGTTGGTATGGAGAAACCGTTAAACTCGATTTGGAAGCGAGAAAAGTAATAGAAAGAACGTCTTCGAAACCTCAAAAATATCGACTGAAATGAAAAAGACGCGCTACCTCGACCACGTTGACCTGCGCGTAAGCGATCTGAAGCGCGCGCACAAGTTTTATGGCAAGCTCCTGCCAGCGCTCGGTTTTACCTGCGATCGCTCGAGCGGACGGTGGGGAATCTTCTATGCGGCTGGCGGAGACAAGCCGGAAGCGTTTTTCGGCTTCACGCAAGATCGACGCCATCAGCCCAACGGAACGCGACTCTCTTTTTGGGCTGAGACCCGTGAAGAAGTGGATCGTCTCGCCCGGCTCGTGCGCAAGATCGGCGGGAGATGCCTCGAAGGCCCGGAGGTCTGTCGCGCCTACAGTCGCGGCTATTATGCTTGCTTTTTTGAAGATCCAGACGGGAACAAACTGGAGATTTGTTGCCGGGAAAGTCCGATTATTCCAAGTTAGACGGCCCGCATCCACCTGGCCTTGTCTTCCTCGTGATCAAACTCCTTAAGAGCCTCCGTGGCACAGCCGATTAAATGTGAAGACTGCTTCTTTGGCCAACAACTCTCCGCTATTCCTGTCCATTGGTGTGCATTAGTGGTTAATCAATGAAATACGGCGTCAAAGAAATCGCGGAACTCTTCCCCAGTTTGATGAAAATTAGCGATGCATCGCTGCGCGAAAAGGTGGCGGCGGTGTGGAACGAGGCTATCACTACGGGTTGCGACGGGAAGGGCTGGACTTTCGACGAATTGCGCGCAGTTAAATTTACGCTCCTCGCCGGCGACATTGACATGACGTTTGTCGAGCATCTCAACTCCTGCGCGCTGCAATGTATCGCGATCGCGGACGTCCTGGAGAGTTCGTTTCGCTGCGGCATTCCCGTCCAACGCGATTACCTCATCGCCGGCGCGCTCCTGGCCGACGTGGGCAAGCCACTGGAGTTTGATAAGGACGCTTCCAGCAACGTGATTCAGGGAAAATTCGGGCAACAGGTGCGGCACCCCTTTAGCGGCGTCGCGCTTGCCTACAAACACGGTATTCCCGGCGAAGTCATGCACATCATCGCCAGCCACAGCCACGAGGGCGACAAAGTCGAACGCTCAATCGAATCGATCATCTTTCATCACGCTGACTTCGTCGATTTCGATATCGCCAAGCTCCTCGGCAAGCGCGCCGCTAAAAAGTGACATCTGATATCGGCTCGTCATGAACGAGATCGACATCGTGCGCGACATTTCCCGCAGGTTTGACCAGACGGGCATCAATTACATGCTAACCGGTTCCATGGCGATGAACTATTACGCCCAACCACGCATGACCCGGGATATCGATATCGTAATCGCCATCACCCATCAGGACGTTGAGCGCGTGGGTGCTTTGTTCCGGCCGGACTATTATGTGAGCGAGAAAAATATTCGCGAGTCGCTCGACCAGGAATCGATTTTCAATCTTATTCATCAAGAAAGCGTGATCAAAGTGGATTGTATCATCCGCAAGAAGAGCGAATACCGGTGCCTAGAATTTGAGCGACGCCAAAAGATCCCGATTCTCGATTTCGCCACGTTCATCGTGAGTAAAGAAGATCTCATCATCTCAAAACTGCTTTGGGCAAAAGATTCGGACTCCGACGTTCAACTACGCGACGTAAAGAATTTGCTCACGACCGGGTATGATACCGCCTACCTGCGGCACTGGACGCATGAACTCGGGCTGGATAAGTTATTAGAGGAGTGTCTGGAATGACTGATACGTCGCCGGAAATCGTGCGAATGCTGCGCGACAAAATCATGGCACGCTCAGGCGAAGAGCGTTTTATCATGGGTGCGCAAATGTTCGATAGCGCGCGCGAAATGGTGAAGGCGTCGCTGCCTTCGGGTTTATCGGCAGCGGAGCAGCGTCGGCAGTTGTTCAGACGTATCTACGGAAAAGAAATCGAAATTGACATAGGGAAATTAGGATGGGCCTGACGCTCGTTGAGAAAATTGCGGCACGCCACACCGATGGGCTCGCGCCGGGGGCGGTCGTGCGCGCCGGAGACTTCGTTTCAATACGCCCGCGCCATGTCATGACGCATGACAACACCGGCGCGGTGATCCCAAAGTTTAAGCAGATCGGCGCGACAGAGATCGCAGATCCAGCACAACCGGTCTTCGCCATCGATCACGACATTCAAAACGTCACGCCGAAGAACTTGGAGAAATACGCTAAAATCGAAGCGTTCGCCCAGGAGCACGGGATCGATTTTTACCCGGCGGGTACCGGCATTTCGCATCAAGTAATGGTGGAGCAAGGTTATGTTGTTCCCGGGGCGATGGTGGTGGCCAGCGATTCGCACTCAAATTTGTACGGGGCGGCAGCAGCGCTGGGCACGCCAGTGGTGCGGACTGACGCGGCGAGCATTTGGGCTACCGGAGTGACCTGGTGGCAGGTTCCCAAGGTGGCGAAGATGCTGTTGAAAGGAAACCTTTCACCGGGCGTCACTGGCAAGGACGTCATCATCGCTTTATGCGGGCTCTTCAATAAGGATGAGGTGCTCAATCACGCCGTGGAATTCGTGGGCGATGGAGTAGCAAACCTTCCCATGTCTGCGCGCATGACCATTGCCAATATGACAACCGAGTGGGGCGCGCTGGCCGGCGTGTTTCCGTTCGATGAAGTGACGATGGATTATTTGCGCTCGCGCGTGGGCGAGTTCACTAATCCGAAACGACCGGGAAGGCGGGGGCCCACGAGTCGTTCTGGCTACACCAACACCGACATTGATGGGTGGTGGAAGAACCGAAACGAATTCAGCACTGACCCGGACGCCGAATACGCCATCGAACTCGAACTTGATCTTGCCACCGTAGTTCCCCACGTGTCTGGACCTAACGAGGTGAAGACGATGGTATCGCTTCCGGAAATGGAGCGGAAACATGTGCCCATTCAGAAGGCATATTTGTTATCGTGCGTGAACGCGCGCTTCGAGGATTTGCATGACGCCGCGGAAGTCGTGCGCTCCGGCGGCGGACACGTCGCCGATGGGGTCGAATTTTATTTGGCCCCCGCCAGCGCCGAGGTGCAAGCCAAGTCCGAAAGAAATGGCGATTGGCAAACGCTCCTGGAAGCCGGCGCCATTCCACTGCCGCCGGGTTGCGGAGCCTGCATCGGACTGGGACGCGGTCTGGTGCAACAAGGCGAGACTGCCATCAGCGCTACCAATCGCAACTTCAAGGGTCGCATGGGCGATCGCGACGCCTACGTATATTTGGGTTCGCCCGCAGTGGTAGCCGCCAGCGCGCTGGCTGGATTTATTTGTGCGCCACAAGATTTCGCCGAGCGCCCCGCGGGCACGGCGATTCGGCGCGCCGAAAAGAAAACGCAGCCAGTAGGCTCGGTCGAGATCATCGCCGGTTTTCCACCAAGTGTGCGCGGTCGCGTTCTCTTCGTGGATAAAGACAATTTGAACACCGACGGCATTTACGGCAGCAAACACACTTATCGCGACGATATGACTCCGGAAGAAATGGCGGCAGTAACGTTTGAAAATTACGATCCGAATTTCAACACCCTCTATCGCCGCGGTGATATCGTGGTCGGCGGCTTAAACTTTGGCAGCGGCTCTAGTCGAGAGCAGGCGGCCACAGCATTGAAGTTCAAAGGCATTCCGTGTGTGATCGCCGCCAGCTTTTCCGAAACTTACAAGCGCAACGCGTTCAACAACGGCTTTGTCGTGTTTGAGTGTCCCGAGCTCGTGACGCACTTGCGCGCCACGCTAAAAGGTCGCGCGCCAACCACAGTCGCATCGGAAATTATGATCGATTACGGCAAATCTGTCCTAACTACGGATGGAAAATCATTCACTTTTCCGCCGCTAAGCCCCGCCGCGCAGGAATTGATCGTGGCGGGCGGCGCCGAGAATCTGGTGGCCAGTCGGCTGCGCGCGAAGTCGCCACAATCCGCGTAATTTCCACCTGTCAGTCTCCGCTTCACCAATCGGCGCGACTGTATTACTTAGCTGACGTTCATCGACTCGCTACGGTTCGGCTTCGGCAGTCTTAATTGTGAGGCCAATTAACGAAGATATTACGCCTACTATTATGTGAGGCCAGTTCGAGCCGGTTGCTCCAAAGACGATATAAGAAACTCCGAGCTAAAGGTTCGTGTTCTTTACATATTTTCCCCGATTAATGCAGGCCCCCGCAATAAAGCCAGCCCCGGTGACTATGTGTATTATCCCATCTAAGGGTGGAATACTTAAGTTAAGTGTAGGAACAATGAATCTTAAGATGCTTATGGTAAGAGACGCCAACCCTATTACTGACGCCTAAATTCTGTGGATTTTCATTGGTTCAAGCTCATTGACGCTCCATTCGTTTTGCGAAAAGAAAAATCGGGAGCGCCAAGAGCTGGAGAGCAACGGAAAAGATGATCACCGCGGGAATTGATTTTTGGTAAAGTACGCCCATCAACCAACTGCCGAGGAACCAGGCGAGGCCGAATCCGGTATCGAATACGCCGAACGCGGTGCTGCGTTTACTCGCGTGAATTACCCCGACGATGAGGGAGTTGAGGAGCGAGCCTTGTGCGCTCATGCCGATTCCCCAAAGAATCATTCCGATCAATGCAGTCCAACTGCTGCCAAGAAAAACGAGCGGAGCAAAAAAAGAGGAAAGAAAGAAAACGGCCAGGACCACCTTGAGCCCGAGTCTGTCGAAGAGCCTGCCAAAGACGAGGGCTCCCATCGCTCCCGTCGCCATCGCCACCGCATAATAGATTGGAATCAAATTAGCAGTAACCGAGGCAGTTTTCTGAAAGTGGTAAGCAATCAGAGCGAAGTCAGCGAAACCGGCTCCGATGCAGGCGTTAGCCGCCATATAGAACCAGAAGGCCCCGGGAAATTTTTCTTTCCGGATCGTCTCGCTGACTTCGAGGCCTCGCGGATTGGGAAAGAAATAGCGCGCTATCAAAACAATTGTGACGGTTAGCAGCGCTGGAATGAGAAGTAGAGCAAAACCGTTCCGATAGTTTCCGTGGCGAAACAAGACAAACGACATGACCAGAGGACCGATAGTCGCGCCCGCCTGATCGAGCGCTTCGTTTAAGCCGAACACCCAGCCTTGTCCTATGCGTTTGCCGGCAAAGGAAAGCATCGCCTCGGTGGATGGTTTCCTGATCGCGCGGCCAGTTCGTTCCGCGACGATCAATCCCGTCGCGAGCGGCCAGCTTCCGGCCAATGCCAGGGCCGGCACGGCCAGCATATTGATGATGTAACCAACACTGGTGACAATCCAATACTTGCCGGTCTTATCGCTGATCACTCCCGAAACGGAGCGCAACGCGTAACCGAGAAGTTCACCCAGCCCCGCGGTAAATCCGACGACAGCCGCGCTCGCGCCCAGCGACCCGAGAAATTGCCCGGTCGAACTGCGAGCGCCTTCATAAGTCATGTCGGCAAAAAGATTGGCAATGCCAACAACAATGACGAAGCGGAATGCGGTCGAGGCGGTGAGAGATTCTTTCGCTTTGTCCGCGGCCATAGCGCGAGAGCAAAAATTGGGTGGCCGTTATCCGGTCGCGTTCGAGTTCGTGACAGCGGCGGCGAACTTTGCATCCAGCGACCATGTTCTGCCCGCACCGACGATGAGTAGAAAAAGCAAACCGAACCACATTGCCAGATCGGTGCGCGCCTCGTGAATCATGCTCAGGAATCCGTAGCGCGGGAGTTTTGTAAGAGAAAAACCCCAGAAACCGTGGCCAAGCAAAATGGGAATCTTGGTCGAAACAATCGCCACGCTTATATCAGCAAGGAGCAGAATCGCTGCGAGCCGCGTGAGTAAACCGATAATCAGGAGCGCACCGCAGACTATTTCAATTCCTCCAATGAACGGGCCCATGACGTCCGGCGCGGGAATACCGATCTTGGCAAAACGGCCCGCGCCGAGGTCGCCTGGATAAAGAAACTTCTGGATTCCTTCTGTCAGAAAAATTCCGCCGACAACGATCCGAATTAAGATCGTGGCAGCCGGAGCTTGGGTAGCGAGTAGACGGCGCATGTTCAGACTTTCGGAGTGAACTGCGCCAAATCGTAAATGCCGAGCTTCTTTTCGATACCGGCCACCTTATCGACCATTTGCTCAAAACCATCTTCGCCGAAAAGTTCGTGCTCTTTCTTCTCAAAATCTTCTCCGAGCGAATCGTACTCGTTCTTGCTCACGATCTTGCGGAACTCGGGAAAAAGAATCGTGTCCTCACGCGCCTCATGCGGGTTGTACATGCGGATGAATTGGCGCAACGAATCGGCAAGTTTGCGACGGTCATCTGAATTCTTGTTCGCCTGGCTGGTCGCGAACTGCATCGTGATGTCGGTCACTTTGCGGCCGCCTTGATGTTGCTGTAACAAAATATCGACGAGATTGACAAGTTTGCCCGCTTTCTTGAACCGCGGGAAAAGAAAATCTTCTTCGAGCTTCTCGTGGTAATCCTCAATAAAATTGCGGATGATCTTCGCCGAATCCATGACGGTTTCTGGCGGCAAATCTTCATTCTCTTCGATCCGCCGGATGGCTTCGCCATAAACAAGCAGCACGCGCTTCAATACGCCATGCTCTCGCATCAAATCTTCCGCGGGTGAAACCTCCTCTTCTTTGTCCCCCTCCTCTCTCTTCGGTTCGGCACCAAACAAGCCGGCCCGAGCGAATGCCGAGCCGGCAACAACAACACCGCTCTTCATGAGAAATTTTCTGCGAGACGTAATGATATTCATAAGATAGAGAAGTTCTCCGGCGATATAGCGCAAGTGTAGAAACAAAACGCGATCCCTCGCAATCGCGGGCGGGCGGTGCCGAAAATCTGGCGGCTTTCCGGCTTCACGCCAAATCTTCATCTGGGTAGCGCACGCAACGCCAGTCCGGCTCGGACCTCGCGTGCTGGTCTCGGCGTCCTCGCCGAGATGAACTTTCACCTTTGTATTTTCGATTTTGCCATGGCGCATGAGGTATTGCCTTCCACTTCTGCGAATAACAAAAGAATGGATTCGGCGAGGCGCGCGTGCTGCCCCAGCTTGCGACTCGCTTCCGGCACCGATAAACTCGACATCTTATGGCTAAATACAAAATCGCGTGGATGCCGGGTGACGGCGTTGGGCACGATGTCATGGAGGCGGCGCGACTCGTGTTAGATCGTCTGAAACTCGACGCCGAGTACGTTCCTTGCGACATCGGCTGGAATTTTTGGTGCAAAGAAGGCAACGCCCTTCCCGATCGGACGGTCAAGGCATTAAAAGAAACCAGCTGCGGTCTATTCGGCGCGATCACCAGCAAGCCGCAATCTGAAGCCAAGGAAGAGTTAGCTCCGGAACTCAAGGACAGAGGGTTGGTCTACTTCTCACCCATCGTCAAACTTCGGCAGATGTTCAATCTGCATACCAACATGCGACCCTGCAAAAGTTACCCGGGCAATCCCTTGAATTATCGCAGCAACAAGATCACGAATCCGGGAGGAGAGGATGTCGCGATTGATCAAGTCGTGTTCCGCGAAAACACCGAAGGCATGTACGGCGGGGTCGAATTCTTTCCCCTACCCGAGCCAGTTTACACCGCATTGTGCGCGAATCCGAAGATGAAGCCGTGGAAAGACAAAGCCGGCCTTGAAAATATCGCGCTTTCCACCCGGATCATGAGCAAGCAAGGTTGCACCAACATTTGCAAGCAAGCCTTCGATTTTGCCAAGAAAACCGGCCGCAAACGCGTCACGTTGATCGAGAAACCAAATGTGCTGCGCGAAACGGGCGGCTTGATGATGCGCTGCTTCAAAGAAGTAGCCAAGGGTTATCCTGACATTCGTGCAGATGACGCGAACATCGATGCGATCTGTATGTGGATGTTCAAGAATCCGCAGGATTATTCCGTGTTGGTAGCGGAAAACATGTTCGGTGACATCGTCAGCGATTTATGCGCTGGACTGGTCGGCGGCCTTGGGTTCGCACCCAGTGCCAACCTGGGCGACAACTACGCCGTCTTCGAGCCCACGCACGGATCGGCGCCGAAATATGCGGGGCAATACAAGGTCAATCCCATTGCGATGCTTTTGACGGCCAAGTTGATGCTCGATTGGCTCAAGGAAACCGAAATGGCTACCCGCCTGGAATCGGCCATTGCCCGCGTTATTGCCGAAGGCAAGGTGCGCACCTACGATATGGGCGGTAAAGATTCTACTCTCGACGTGGCCAAAGCCATTGCAGAGTACGCTAGCTCGTAATTCCATTCGAGACAGAGGGTAAGGAGTAGTTGCCCTCTGCCTAGTTAATATTTATCGGGCGAGCTGGTCAAAGGGCCAGCCTAATAAATCGGCTGACTCGTTGACACTGGAGAGCCAGGTTCGTACGCTTGAGGGCATCACCGGGATTAATTCACCTTGCAAGCTAACGACGATTATGTGCTGAAAGTGCTCGAAGAGATCGGGCTTGTTTCGCGCAAGCAAATCGCTCAGGCGCGCGCGAAACTTAATGGCGCTCCCAGCGTCGTCGATGTCCTGGTCCGTGATGGGGTTGTTTCGGCCGACGACATTTCGCGCTCCCTCGCGGCCCAGGCCCAGATGCACTGGATCGATCTCTCAGCGGTCGTCATTCCGCCCGAAATTATTTCGCAAATCAGCGCGGCGGACGCGCGACGGTTCAAGGTCATTCCCGTGACCTTTGGCGAAAGTGGTCTGGTCCTCGCCATCAGCGATCCGCTCGACGTCGATACCATCGACAGCCTCAACTTCCTTCTCCAGCGCGACCTCGAGTTGGTTTGCACGTCGCCCGAAAAAATTCGCCAGGCCCTGATCAAATACTACGGCACGGCCGAGGAAGCGGCCGACGTCCTCCAGCATAAGATTGGTGATGAGGTCGATCTCGGCCTCGAGATCGGCGATGGCACCGAAGCAGTCGCGGTTGACGAAGCGGACGCGCCCATCATCCGGCTGGTTTCGATGTTGATTATCGAAGCGCATAAGCTGGGCGCGAGCGATATTCATCTCGAGCCGCTCGACAAAAAGTTCCGCGTCCGTTTTCGCATCGACGGTGTTCTGCAAGAAATGCAGGCGCCACCAAAGCGTTTACAATCCGCCATCATCAGTCGGCTGAAAATCATGACCGGCTCGATGAGTATCGCGGAAAAGCGTTTGCCGCAGGACGGACGCATTCAGGTGAAGATCAAAAAGAAACCGATTGATCTGCGCGTTTCCACCATTCCCACGAACCATGGCGAAAGCATCGTCATGCGGGTGCTCGATAAATCGAGTTTGCTCCTCGGCCTCCCCGAACTCGGCTTCCTCAGCGACGATCAGGAAAAATTCGAGCGGCTGTTGCGTTCGCCCGATGGAATTTTGCTCGTGACCGGGCCGACCGGTTCGGGAAAAACCAGCACCCTTTACGCCTGCCTCAACTACATCAACAAGCCGGACCGCAAGATCATTACGGTGGAAGAACCGGTCGAATATCAAATGACCGGGATCAACCAGGTGCAGGTGAACACCGATGTCGGAATGACCTTTCCAATCGCATTGCGCTCCATTTTGCGTCAGGCCCCAAATATCATCATGATCGGCGAAATTCGCGATTTGGAGACGGCATCGATCGCGACTAATGCCAGCCTGACGGGCCATCTGGTCTTTAGCACGCTGCACACGAACGACGCTCCTTCAGCGATTGCGCGTCTCGTCGATATTGGGGTGCAACCGTTTCTGGTCGCGTCTTCAGTGCGCGCAATGATGGCGCAGCGTCTGGTGCGCCGATTATGTACTCATTGCAAACATCCAGCGGACCTGAGTGAAACGGAAATGCGTGCGCTCCGGATCGAGCCGTCGCAGGTGAAAGACTCGCAAGTGATGAAGGCGCCCGGCTGCGATCATTGCCGCCATACTGGCTACCGGGGGCGAATGGGAATTTTCGAAATCTTCATCATCGACGACGAAGTGCGGCACATGATCAACAAACGGACTTCCACTTTTCTTTTGCGGCAACGCGCGCGCGAACTAGGCATGCGCACTTTGCGTGAGGACGGCGTGCGCAAAGTTCTTTCCGGTCTGACCTCGGCCGACGAAGTAATCTCGGTAACGATTGCGGATGTGAGCTGATGAAGAATGAATAACGAGCAGGTCCTCGATCTTTTTGTCGATCAAAACGTATTGCAAAAAACGCAGGCTGACGACGTCCTGACCGAAGCGCAACAGAACGGCAAGACCATCGTGCAGGCGATGGTCGACGGCGGCTTCATGGATGAAGCCGGCTTTTATCGCACCGTTGCGGAGGGGATCGGGGCCGAGTTTATCGATCTGAATGATAAGGAAATCGGTCCCGAGGTTGTGAAGATCGTTCCGGCCGGTCTCGCCCGTTTACATCGCGCGCTGCCGGTCGAACTTGTCGACGGTACTTTGCGGGTCGCTTTGGCCGATCCGCTGGAACCACGCACCGCGGAAGATCTGCGTTTTGCGCTGGGTCGCGACATCGAGGTCGTGGTCGCGCCGGTCGAACAGATCGAGGACCGGATCAAGATTTTCTACGGCAGCGACACCTCCAGCATGGAGGAAGTGCTCAAGCAACTCGGCGAAGTCGGCGAGTTGATGCAATTGCGGGAAGGCGATGGTGCGACCGGAGCGGAAGCAGAAGCCAATGCCACCCCGATCATTCGCTTTGTCGATCTGATTTTGTATCAAGCAATTCAGGACCGGGCCAGCGACATTCATTTCGAGCCATTCGAAAACGAATTCAAAATCCGTTATCGCGTCGATGGCGCGCTTTACGAAATGGCCCCACCGCCGCGACATCTGGCACCACCGGTAATCTCGCGTGTGAAAGTGATGGCGAACATGAACATCGCCGAGCGCCGATTGCCCCAGGATGGTCGCATCCAAAAAAATATCGCCGGCCGCAGCGTGGATCTCCGCGTCTCGACTTTGCCCACGCAATTTGGCGAGAGCGTTGTTTTGCGCGTGCTCGATCGCAGCACCGTAAACCTCGATCTCGAGATGCTCGGTATGCCCAAGTACGTGGGCGATTACCTTCTTGAGGTCATTGAGCGGCCGAACGGAATTTTTATTGCCACCGGCCCGACTGGTTCGGGGAAAACGACGACGCTTTATTCTTGTTTGCGCAAGATCAACACACTCGATTCCAAATTGCTGACCGCAGAGGAGCCGGTGGAATACGATCTGGAAGGCATCATGCAGGTGCCGGTGAATGAAAACATCGGGCTGACTTTCGCGCGCGTACTGCGAGCATTTTTGCGGCAGGACCCGGATCGAATCATGGTCGGCGAAACCCGCGATTTGGAGACGGCACAGATTGCAGTTCAGGCCTCACTCACCGGCCACCTCGTCTTCACCACCCTGCATACCAACGATGCGCCAGGAGCGATCACGCGTTTGATCGACATGGGGGTCGAGCCATTCCTCATTTCTTCAACCCTCGAAGCGGTCCTCGGGCAACGATTGTTGCGTAGCATTTGTCCGAATTGCCGGACGAGTTACGAGCCGAACACAAACACCCTGGATCAAGTTGGATTGGGTCGGCGTGATTTAGGCGACAAGAAATTTTTTTACGGCAAAGGTTGCGACGCGTGTAATCAGACCGGTTACAAGGGCCGCAAAGGCATTTACGAATTGTTGCGAATCACCGATCCATTGCGCGAGTTGATCAATGAGCGCGCGCCAACGGTGACGCTAAAACAAAAAGCAATCGAGCTCGGAATGATCACGCTGCGCCAGGATGGATTACGCAGCGTTTTCGATGGCGACACTACGGTGGAGGAAGTGCTCAAGTACACCTAGAATTTCAAATTTCAGGTCTCAGATTTCAGATTTAATAGGTCGCGATCCACGATTTAACGATCCACCATTCAACGATTTACGATTCCTCATGCCGGTTAACGAATGAGATCGACTTCTTCAGCGTTAAATCGTTAAATAGTTAAACCGTTAAATCGGTAATTTGCCCTATGCCCCGCTTCCAATACGTCGCTCTCGATGCTCGCGGTCAGGAATCCACCGGCGCAGTCGAGGCAAATTCTGCCAATGAGGCTATCGGGCATTTGCGGCAGGCGGGATATTTCCCGACCGGCGTTTATGAAGAAGGGAAAGCGCCGGCGGCCCGCAATGGAAAGGTAAAACGACCTCGCACTGCTCGCATCGCCGCTCCCGCCGTCGCGACCCCGAAGCGCAAGACCGGCATCACGCTTTTCCAGCGGCAGAAGGTGAAATCGAAAATCCTGATGATTTTCACGCGGCAGCTTGCGACCCTGATCGATTCCGGCCTCCCGCTGTTGCGCTCGCTCAACGTCCTGGCAAGACAAGAGCGCGATCCTGTTCTCAAACGCACTACTGAAGCGCTGGCCGATTCGGTACAGAGCGGTAACACCTTTTCTGATTCGCTCGCGCAGCATCCTAAAATTTTTAATGAACTTTACGTCAGCATGGTGAAAGCAGGCGAGCTCGGCGGTGTCCTCGAAGTCGTGCTGGGGCGATTGGCCGAGTTCCAGGAAAAGGCGCAAAAGATCAAAGGCAAAGTCCTTTCCGCGATGATTTACCCGGCGATCGTCATGACCATGGCGGTCGCAATCATGGGCTTTCTCCTCGTCTTTATCGTGCCCAGATTCGAGGCAATTTTCAAAGACATGCTCGGTGACAAACCGCTGCCTGGGATCACGATCTTCGTTATTAGCATCAGCAGATTTGCACAGAACAACTGGGTGATGCTAATCGGTGGTGTTGTTGCGCTCATTTTCGGGATCAAACTGCTGGCACGGACGCCGGGCGGTCGCAGCTTGGTCGATCAATTGAAATTGCGGGTCCCACTTTTCGGCGATCTCATTCGCAAGACCTCGATTTCCCGTTTCGCGCGCACCCTCGGCACCCTCGTCACGAGCGGCGTTTCCATTTTGCAGGCGTTGAATATTACCCGCGATACCGCTGGCAATACCGTCATCGCCAATGCCATCTCGCAGGTGCACGATCGGGTGAAGGAAGGCGAATCGATCGTGCAACCGCTCGAAACCAGCGGCGCCTTTCCGCCGATGGTCGTGAGCATGATCGATGTCGGCGAGGAAACCGGTCAGTTGCCCGATATGCTGTTGAAGATCGCAGATGTTTATGATGGCGAGGTGGACAATTCCGTTGCCGCGCTCACGTCCATTCTCGAGCCCCTCATGATTGTGTTTCTGGCGGTAGTGGTCGGAACAATCGTGATCGCCCTCTTTCTGCCACTCATCAGCATCATCACCACGTTGCAACAGCAGACGTAACGACCAGCCGGCGGCTGGAATGACGAATGACAAATGTCGAAGCACGAAGGAATGATAAAATCCCTATAATCCGAAGTTGCCGGCGGTCTCGACTCCGTCATTCGGGCTTCATTTCGTCATTCGTCATTCGTCATTCGTCATTTCGCGCCGAAGGCGCCGTCACCATCATCGAGCTGCTCGTGGTCATCATCATCATTTTGATTCTGGCCGGTCTTGTTCTCTCGATTAGCAGCTATGTGCAGAACAAAGGCAAGCGTGCTCGCGCCGAAACCGAAATCGCCGCCATCTCCGCAGCCCTCGAAAGCTACAAAGCGGATAACGGGATTTATCCGGCGAATAATGCCACGAACTCGGTTGATCCTACGACAATGACAGATCCGTCGTCGTACGTCTCAGCTTCAAGTTATCTGTATATCCAACTCGCCGGCGATTCAGATGGCAATCCGACTACGACAAGTAGTTCAGACACGCGCAACTACCTTGGTGGATCGTTAAAGCAATCCATGCTTGGTCCTAATCCTCCTGGAGCAAACACTTATTTTCGCGATCCCTTCCGCAACAGCTATGGTTACTCGACATCGAAAAATCCGATAGCCAATCCGACCGGTTATAGCACGGCTGGTGGCTATAACCCTACATTTGACCTTTGGAGCACCGTTGGAAGCGGCACTAGCGGGACCCCATCGCCCAGCCCGATTCAAAACACTTGGATCAAGAATTGGTAACTCCGTCATCGTGAGCGAAGCGAAGTCGAAGGATCCCGCCGCGCTACCTTAAAGGTAATTTCATCTGGATCCCTCGGCTACGCTCGGGATGACAGAAAAAGGCTAAGACTATTCGCCGCTCGTGTGAACAACGATCACCACTCTGCGATTCGGTTGCTGACGCGCAATCTCGGCTTGCTCCATCGCCGGATCCATCACCGGCCTTGGCGGCACCAAAAACTTCGTCGCACCGTAACCGCGCGTCTGAATTTGTTCGGAATTTATCCCCATCGCTCCAACCAAATAATTCTTGACGCTGTCGGCACGGCGCTGACTCAGATCGAGATTGTATTCGTAGCTGCCAAACGCATCCGTGTAACCCTCGATTGAAAACGTCGCCCTCGGATTGCGCCGGATCAGCGTACCAAGCTTTTGCAACTGCTCGACCGAACTCGCCTGCAGCTCCGCGCTATCATATTGAAAGAGCTGGTCGTCCGGCATTCGGATCGCCGTCCCCGATCCCAGCGGACCTTTTTGGGCCAGCAACGAATCGAGATCGCTAAAGCCAGCGACGCGATTTTTGTTGGGTCCGGCGCTGTCCGCCTGGACTTTGCTGGTAAACGTGTTCGGCCGCTTAATGTTCGTGCTTGTCGCCAGTTCGGTCCCGCTCAGGGCCGGTTGCGGACGACCCGAGACGGCGGAGTCGTTCAACAACGATTGTTCGTGAGTCGCGTTCGGATTTTTTGAAAGCGTTTGCGCGGTACTTCGCTCGATCTCGTTTAACATCGACGTCGCCGGCGCGGGATCGACTCTTGGCTTGTCCGGCAAAACATCTTGGGTGTCGTCCGGCATCGCCGTCGTGGCCTGCACTTCCTGCAACAGCGCGTCGAAGGATTTCTTCTCATCCGGCAATTGCACGTTCGTCTTGTCCGGCTCCGGCTTCGCCGCCGGATTAGTCTGGTCCAGGCTCGCCTTGTCCAGCGCCGCCTGGGTATCAATCGGCTTCACTTTGAAGACGGGCGGCTCACTTCTTGGAGCGAGAGCCAGGTCCGCCGGTACTAAACGCGTTTGATAAAGATAAAGGCAGAGCAGCAGATGCAACGCAAGCGACAACACCAATCCCAAAAAGAGCCAGTTTCGCTGGCCCGTCGCGTTTAACAAGGCGTCGTTGTAGTCAGAATCCGGAAGAGCCATTTCTAGATAAACAAACCGGCAACGCCCGGGCCTTGTCAACCGTCTCGAGGCACAAGGAACGGCGGTTTCCAAATCGGTATCTGTCTAGCGTTGGCCGCAGAGTGCTTTGCCTCTCCCTTTGGCAAAGGGAGAGGATCAAG
>Ga0209376_1000834_pt1 | contig 33102 bp, 33 predicted proteins | sample GraSoiAngelo_134_FD_185891 | JGI IMG/M metagenome (GOLD analysis project Ga0209376, IMG submission 185891) | Grasslands soil microbial communities from the Angelo Coastal Reserve, California, USA - 14_0929_05_30cm (SPAdes) (version 2) | ecosystem: Environmental > Terrestrial > Soil > Grasslands ...
CAACACCGACAAGACGTTCACCTACGGGCCCGACGCCTCCACCCAGGAGCACTGCATCCTGTTCGGCGCCTATTACCCCACGGCGACGGTGCAGGAGGCGATCAACTGCACCCACGACAAGGACAGCACCGGCCACGACGTCAGCACCGTCGCGATCATCCCCGGCGAGTAACGGGGAGGACATCCTCCATGCGAGATTTCGTCAGCTTCGAGGACGTGGAAGTCACGAGAAAAGGCGACCGTGCGCTCCTGTGTCGCGTGGAGGACAAGGAGGTGTGGATCCCGTACGTCAACATCGCCATGACCGACGAGGCTACGATCCGGCGGCCGGGCGACTGTGGCCGCCTGGTGATTCCCCGGTGGCTCGCCCTCAACCTCGGGCTCGTGAGCGTGGCAGCCTGAGTGTGGGAACCGGCGGTCCTGCACAGGAACGCCCGTTCACAGCGACTCGGCTTCCAGGCTCCGGCGCCGCGGGCGGCGCTCGCCGGCACGGCACTTGCTGTCCTGGTCTCCGTGCTCGGGATCGCAAACATCAATTGGCAGGCGGTCGGGAGGGAGCTCGCGGCGGTGGGCACGGCCGCCTTGTCGGTGCCGCTTCGCTGGTTGGCCGTCGATTCCGAGTTCGACGCCACGGCGTGGCACCGGACGCCGGTCGTCTTCGTGCATGGCTTTCTCGGTGACCCGACCAACTTCCTCGCGGTGAGGTCTCACCTCGGCGCCCGCGGCGTCTGCAACTTCGCGAGCTTCTCGTACCGCCCTCGCCTCGACTACCAGCGTCTCGCGGACGAGCTCGGCGGCACGATCGAAGGTGTCTGCCGCGCAACGGGCTCCCGCCACGTCGACCTGGTCGGGCACAGCCTGGGCGGCCTCGTGGCGCGCTACGTGACGGAATCCCGCGGCCGTCCGTTCGTTCGCCGGCTCGTGACCCTCGCCGCCCCGTACTATGCCAGCGGCTTTCCGGAGCAGGAGCTGGCGATCTTCGGTGCCCACGACCCGTTGGTCGTGCCACCGCTGGATGGCCCGCGCGGGCGGATCCGGGTGGTGCCCGACGCCGGACATCTCGGGCTCCTCTACCACCCGGCAGTGCTGCACGAGGTGGCGCGCTACCTGACCCGACCGCGTGGCTTCGTGTCGTCGAGGTTGGCCGAGGAGCGCGAGGCCGCGTAGCGGCCGCACGGGAGGGAGATCGTGCATGCGGTCCCGCCGCCCGCGCGCGGCGCCACCCGGACGTGCCCGCCGTGCTCGCTCACGATTCGGCGGGCAACGAAGAGACCGAGTCCGCTGCCGCCCGCTTTGGTGGTGTAGAACGGGTCGAAGATGCGCTCGGCCAGCTCGGGCGCCACCCCGCCGCCCGTGTCGGCGACGGTGACCACACACCATCGCTGCCCGTCGCTCTCTTCCGCACCCGTCGTCACCTCCACGGTGCCCTGCGGCCCGCACGCCTGGATGCCGTTCAGGATGACGTTCACGAGCACCTGCTTGACCTGCGCCTCATCCAGGACCACGCGGGGCACAGCCGAGGGACGGTACGCGAGGACCACCTCGTGCTGGCGCGCCTCGGCATCGAGGAGTTGCACGATCTGACGCACGAGCTCGTTCAGATCCGCCGGCTGGAGCAGCGCCGGCTTCGGGCGGGAGAGGGCGAGGAGGTCGCTGATCAGGGCGCAGATCCGATCGAGCTCGGCGAGCACCAGGTCGCGAAACGTCGTCCGGAACTCCTCGTCGTTCTGCCGCTCCGGGAGGAGCTGGATGAAGGTCCGGACGGAGACCAGGGTGTTGCGGATCTCGTGCGCGACGCCCGCGGCGAGCGTGCCGAGGGCCGAGAGCCGATCGGCACGGGCCAGGAACTCCTCGGAGCGGGCGAGCTCGGTGCCCGTCGACGTTGGATCCGCGAGCGCGGGGCCCGCAGCCTCTGCGACGCGCTCGGCGAGCGCCAGGGCGGAAGGCGGGAGCGACGCGCCGCCGGCCCGTGCCACGAGCAGGAGCCCGCTCGTACCCGGCCCGCAGCGGACCGGCAGCACCGCGCTCCAGGGGCCCCCGCCGGGCTTCGGGCCGGCTCCGAGCGCCTCGACACGGACCGGCCCGTGGAGCGCGACGGGCACCAGCCGGCCACCGGGCTCCTCGAACGCGAGCGCCGCGCGCTCGAGCCGGAGCGCCCGCGCGAGGAGCGTCACGAGGGCATCGGCAAGATCCGTGCGGCTGTCCTTGCCGGTGCCCCGGCTCGCGACGAGCCGTTCCGGTGGATCAGGCCGCGCGCTCCCGACGCGCTCGTTTCGAATGACCGGCACGCGAGACGCTCACGGCGATACCGCGACTGGAGAGCCGTCCGAGCCGGGACTTCACGCGTGCCACGTCCGCGGGATCGGCGTTCGCCGCGATCGTCACGGAGAGCTGCGCGCCTCGCCCGGCGTGCAGGGCATCCTCGACGATCATCTCTGCGGCGTACGACGTGAGCCAGCCGGCGCGTTCGAGAGCGCCGCTTGCCCGACCCGCCGGGACGACCCGCGCGCGGAAGAGCACCGGCTCGGCTTCTGCGGCGTGGCGCTCTTGCACGAGGGCGAGCGTGGCGCGCACGAGCTCGCCGTAGGTTCGGACCTCATCGAGGACGCGCTCGGGGACGCTGATGTCGAACTCGCTTTCGAGCGCCAGCGCGAGCTCCAAGAGGTCCAGGGAGTCGGCGGCCAGGTCGTCGGTGAGCGAGACCTCCGGCGTGAGCTCGTCGAGCGCGACGCCCAGGTTCTCGGCCACCGCCCGTCGCACCCGCGGTTCGAGCGCTGTGTACCGGGCCGTCATCACGCGGTAGCTCGGCGGGTGCGAGTGAGCGGCGTGACGCGGACCATGGCCTGCCTGCTCGCCGAGCGTCGCTTCGAGCGATGCGCCTGCCAGAGCTGACGGGCCTGCGCCGAGACGACCGCTCCGTCGAGGCGGATGAGGATGGTCCCGGGCGGCCACGGCCCCTCCAGCGGCTGCAGCCTCAGGATCTGAGACGTGCCAGCACTGGTGCTGAAGCTCTCCGCACCGGACACCCGACAGAGAAACCGCCGGGGGAGATCTGCAGGATATACACAGTCGCCGGGCTGATACATGCACATTTCCTCCTGGCCCGGCGTGGAGCAGGGAATGTGCCGGTTGTGGGGGTGGTGCCGACCCGGCGACGGCGGTCACGCGCTGCGTAAAGCCTGTGAAACCGGGCCCCTGAGCGATTGGCGGCCGCCTCTCCCCGGCGTCAATGCGCCGTGATTCCCGATATCGAGCGACCATCCTCACCTGATATCAGGAGCGACTTCACGGATATCGGGGATGACGAAGCCGGGCCGCGACTCGTCTGCCGAGGCGAGGGACGGGTTGTCCGCGTTCGCGCGCGTACGGGTTCGGCCAAAACTGTCGGAGCCTGCGGAGCGGGGACGCGCAGTGCCCAAGCTTCGCGCAGAGGAATAGCGCGGCCGCCGGAAGATCTTGCCCATCTCGCGTCGGCTCGCTCGGACATCCCCGCCCGGGACCGGCGGCGCCGCCGTCAGGCCGCGTGAGGACTGTGCTGCGCCGGGGAAGCCGGCACGTTGCGACGGACGGTCACCTCGACGCCGCGGGTAGCGAGCTCGATGAATTGCCGCTCGAGCCATGCGACGCCGATGTCGTCGGTATCGGCGGGTACCGTCAGCTCGAGGCGTGCGGCACGGCCGGCCGCAAGCGCGTCCTCTACAATCTCCTCCACCAGGTACGGCGTCAGCGTCCCGGCGCGTTCGAGCGCAGCGCCCACGCCTGAAACGACACGCGACCGGACGGTCGCGGGCGCGCTCCCGACCGCCGCCTCGAGGTCCTGACTACCCCGCGCCAGGGCCAGCGCCGCGCCCGCCAGGTCGCCGTAGGTGCGGATCTCGTCGATGGTCCGCTCGGGGATGTCGATCCCGAGTTCCCCCTCCAGAGCGAGCGCCAGCTCGATCAGCTCGAGGGAGTCGACAGCAAGCTCGTCGATGAGGGACACCTCCGGGCGGAGCTCCTCCGGGTCGACGCCGAGATGCTCGGCTACCAAGCGGCGAAGCCGTGGCTCGGCGTACTCCCGCATCTCCACCTCTCGCCGGAGTTGTTCGAAGCCCTGCATTGGTAGCTGAGAAGGCTCCCGATAGCATAGGCCGCCCGACCGCGCATCGCGTGAAGGTGTGACATTCCGCAAAGACGTTGGGGGAGGCGGGGTGGGCCTGGAGTACGCGGGGGGGTGCCCCTCCCGGCCGTCTCGTGGTATGCGACGCCGCCCGGACTGCAAGGAGGCCAGCATGACTCGACGGTTGCTCCTGCTCCTCACCGTCCTCGCCCTCGGTCGGCTCGCCCATGCCGGAGCTCCCACCCAGGTGGAGTACCCCGCCGGCTTTCGCCAGTGGGCCCACGTCAAATCCATGGTGATCTATTCGGACAAGCATCCGCTCTTCGGTCCGTTCGGCGGGTTCCACAACGTGTACGTGAACCCGAAGGGCCTGCCGGCCATGACGAAGGGCGGCAGCTTCCCGGACGGGAGCGTGCTCGTCTTCGATCTCCTTGAGGCGCGCGAGGAGAACGGCGCCTACGTGGAAGGCAACCGCAAGCTCATCGGCGTCATGGCGAAGGATCGTCAGCGGTACAAGCCGACGGGCGGGTGGGGCTTCGAGGCCTTCAAGGGCGACAGCCGCACCGAGCGCACGGTGACCGACGCCGCGGGCCAGTGCTTCGGCTGTCACCAGCAGCAGAAGGCGAACGACTTCGTCTTCTCGGGCTTCCACCCGTAGCGAGAGCTAGGAGCGCGACCCAAGACATCTTGGGTCGCGAACCGGACGCGAGGGTGTTCCGTCGGGATCACGCCCGACTGTCCTGCCGCGGCTGGCGAAGCCAGCGCGGCAGACGAACACGCGCGTTTCCACGGCCGCCGCAGACCGCCCCAATCGCCAACCGGTACGCATGAGCGCCGCGAGACCTCTGGAACGGCGCGTGTCCGTTCTGCCGCGCTGGCTTCGCCAGCCGCGGCACGGCGGTCGCGCGTGACGCGAGCGCCACATGCTCGCGTCCGTGCCCGCGACCCAAGAAGTCTTGGGTCGCGCTCCTAGGGCAGTCGCGTGAGGCCGGTCGTCTCCGGGAAGACGTCCACCCAGAGGCGACGCCGCTGCCCGAGCATGATCCCGCGCGTCTGCATCGTCGGCGCGTCACCGGCCGCGCCCTGGGCCCGCCCGCGCAGGTCCATCCAGCGGACGTTCCGCCGGCCCGGCCCGAAGGCGCTCGGACGCAGCCGGTAGATCCGTCCCACCCCTGCCCGGAACCCCGTGACCCCGGGCGGCAGCACCCAGATGCCGATCGCCCCGCCGTCCGGCGCAGGGGTGAAGGCCGACGAGGCCGAGTCGCAGCCGAGGCGGCCGTCGCCCACGGGATTGCGGTGCAGCGTGCCGTCCGACCAGACGTAGCGCCCGAGCTGGATCTTCTGGAGGCTCGCGGGGACCGTTGGCGGCAGCATGGTGAGCAGCGCGTCGTTGAAGATGTCGCCGGCGGATTCGTTCGCGGCCTCGCCGTCGTCCGAGTGGCCGCAGCCGAAGCGGTCGGTGTCGTCGGGGCTCGGGTTGTCGGTCGTCGGCACGCCGACCGCGTTCGAGTGCGGGAAGATGTAGCCGAGCATGTCCTCGCCGAGCCCTTCGATGAACCGCCACCTGGCGTTCATCGCCGCCATCACCCAGCCGTGCACCCCGCCGAACTCGGGGTGCGGCAGGTCGTCGGGGCCCTGGAAGCTGTGCGCGTAGGTGAACGGAAACAGCTCGCCGGGGGTGGTGACGAACTGCCCGTCGCCGACCGTGAACCAGCCGATGTCGGTCTTCGCGTCCTCGCCCGTCTCGCTGCCGTTCGGCGCCTGCGGCTGCTCGACCCCGTTGACGTAGACTTTCTTGTACGTGAACACCCCCGCCGTCCCCGCCGCCGCGAACAGCACGTTGTCGATGTGCACGAAGAGGCTCTGGCGGGCGAAGGCGATCGTGCTCGCGCGCGAGTCGGCGCCCGCGTCGAGCGCGCGCTCGGCCCAGAGCGCGATCCGCTCCCCGCGCTCCTGGTTCGAGAGCAGGTAGCCGTAGGGTGCGAACGTCCCCGACGTGTCGTAGACCGTGCGGCAGCCGCCGTTGCCCGGCTCGCTGTGCGTGCCGACCGGCACGAACGAGCGCGTCACGTCGAAGACCTTGGGCATCTCGACGGACCCCACCGGGCCGGCCATGCCCACGGCGACGCCGCCGTACCGCTGCTCGAGCGCCGCGCGCGCGAAGTGATGCCAGTCCGAGGAGAGGTGGAGCCGGTCCTGGTCGTCGTTGGAGAAGCCGAGCTCCTCGGCGTGGATGCCGTAGTCGACGAGCGTGGCGATGACGTTGCCGCCGCGGTCCCGGGCCTGCATGACGCCGACCATCTCGTCGGCGACGAACGGATAGGAGGACCAGCACGGGATCAAGTCGTCGGGGTGGATCTGGCCGAAGCGGATGGTCGCCGGGCGCGCGTTCCCGGCCGCCTCCTCGATGCTGCGCGCGGTCTCGGCGATCAGGAACTCCACGTAGAAGGGGTCGACGCCGGAGACCGTGTCGCTCGGCCCGCCGATGCCGATGGTGTCCGGCGCCGACTCGTCGTGCGTCGAGCTCATGAACATCTCGTCCAGCCCGAAGCCGCCGTCGCTCCGCACCTTCTGCCGCACGAGGTCCCAGATCTCCTTGAAGACGCCCTCCTGGTCGGCCACCGTGATGGAGATCTTGTGGATGCCGTTGCCGACGACGATGGTCCGGGCCCAGATCGGGTCGAGCACGGTGGTCGGGATGCGGTTGTGGCCGCTCCCGCCGTCCAGGTAGATGCCGTCCCAGCGCCCGTCGGGCGCACGTGTGCCGCCGTTGGCGGTGGGCGTCGGGCAGTCGAGGAACGGCTCGGGCCCGCCGTCCTCCTGGTTGGCGTCGTAGCGGCCGTTGCCGTTGAGGTCCTTGTAGGGCTCCTCGAGGGAGAAGAGGTGCGGGCCGTCGAACGTCCCGGTCAGGTCGCAGTCGGCCGGGTTCGGCGCCGCCGGGGCGGCGAGCGGCGGCGTGATGTCGGCCGACGCCGCGCCGACGACGAACTGCCCGGTGGCGCTCGCCGGCGCGCCGACGGCCAGCAGCGCACCGCAGAGGAGGCTGACCTTCGCGGCATGAAGGGCGGCGCGCACCGCTCGCGTGTAAGCCGCCTCGCCCGGCGTTGTCAACGGCGGAGTGGACCGCGAATCTGCTAGACGACCGCGGAAACAGGTTAGTCCTCAAACAATTTATTCGTGATGTGCACCGCGGCATGCCGGTATTCGCCGAGCGCGGCCATCCGGCGCAGCCGCTCGTAGCGGGCGCTCGGCCGGCCGAGGCGAGCGAGCGCGCGTACGAGGAGGCGCAGCCGGCGCCGGCTGGCGAGCAGCTCATCCCGGTCGCCGAGTATCGACTCCACCGGCACTGCATGCTGCTCGAGCGCCGCCGACGTCCGCTCGTTGGCTGCGCCCTGGGGGAGCACCATGTCCTTCGGCCCGTTGAGCTCGACGTACATGTTGTCGTCGGTGTTGACCGGCGCGTCCTTGACCATGCTGCGGACGGCCGCCGCGTCGAGGAGGAAGCGAGCGAGCAGGTCCTCGGGACTCTTGAGCCCCACCCGCCTGAGCTCGCGTGCGGTCTCGGGCCGCCGCCACCGCCGCTCGAGTGCCTGGAGGTCGACGCGGATCGGCGCGTGGGAGCCCACGAGGATCGTGTCGAGCGAGGAGCCCAGGTGGAAGATCAGGACTTCGGGGAATACCGACTGGAAGGCGGCGAGGATGGCGCGAAAGCTGGCGAGGGAGAGCTCGTAGGTCTGCAGCCACTGGCTGAAGACGCCGTCAGGGCGGAGGCGCCGGTCCGCCAGCCGGTAGAAGTCGCGCGTGAAGATGTTCGCCACCCCCGTGACCCAGGGATGCGGCGGCTCCGAGACGATCACGTCGTAGCGCTCGTCGGCGGCGAGGAGGATGTGGCGGGCGTCGTCCGCGTAGAGCCGCAGCCGGGGGTCGGCCAGCGGGTCGTGATTGACGTGCAGGAAGAGCCGCGACGCCTCCACGACGGCTGGCTCGATCTCTGCCGCCGTGACGCGGCGGGCCGGCGAGGCGAGCGCCGAGCCGACCGTCACGCCGCTGCCCCAGCCGACGACGAAGACGTCGTCCGTGCGCGGCGCGAGCAGGATCGGGAGCTGCGCCAGCAGTACCTGGGTGGACATGTCGTCGGGCGCGTCGCTCGCGTTCGAGCGGCCGTTGATGAGGAGCGCGCGTTCTCCCCCGTGCTGCAGCGAGACGAGGACGCTCGCCGTCGGCCCTTCGCGCGCATAGAGGACGCGCTCGCCCGGGTTGGTCAGCGTCTTCGGGTGTGGATCGTAGATGCGGCCCGGCTCGAACACGCCCGCCTGCAGCTCGAGATAGTTCCAGCGGGGTCGGGCGAGGATGCCGGCCGCCACCAGCGCGGCGGCGGCCACGGCGAAGCCCGGCAGCCAGGGCGGCCGAGGGCGGCGCAGCGCGAACACGCAGCCCATCGCCGTCGCGAGCGCGGCGACGCCGAGCAGGAGCGCCTGCGAGCCGAAGAGCGGGATCAAGACGAACCCGCCGAGGGTCGCGCCCAGGATCGCCCCCACGGTGTTGACCGCGTAGATGCGCCCGACCACCGGCGCCGTGCCGGCGGGGTCCGCGGGGTGTGCGGCCGCCAGGACGAGCGGCAGGATCGTCCCGGCGCAGAGCACCGGCCAGGCGAGGACCGCGCACGCGATCGCCGCCGGCAGCGCGACGATGCCGGCGAGCGTCGCCGGCCGCCAGGCGTGGTAGAGCTCCAGGTACCAGTAGGGGAGACGGTTGACGGCGTAGAGCGTCCCGAGCAGGCAGACACCCATGAGCGCATGCGCCATCGCCAGGTCGGCTCCGAGTTTCGCCACGCGGCGCGCGCGACGCGACGCGTACGCGCTTCCCACGCCGAGCGCCACGAGATACACGAGCAGCACGGAGCTGAAGGCGTATGTCGTCGAGCCGACGACCAGCACGAGCACGCGCGTCCACGCGATCTGGGTCGCCAGGGACGTGAGTCCGGAGAGGAACGCGGCGGCGAGCAGGAGGGGTTCGACGCGCGGAGCCGTCCCGAGCCCGCCCGCGTGCGCCGGCACGTGTTGCTCATCGACCGCCGGCAACCCGAGGACCGTCGCGCCGACCAGCAGGTTCAGGCTCGCGCCGGCGATGATCGTCCCCCACACCCCGATGCTCGGCATGAGGACGAAGCCGCCCGCGACGACGCCGAGCACCGCGCCGGCGAGGTTCAACGTGTAGAGCCACTCGGGAGCGAGCCGGCGCCCCTGGAGCGCGGCCGTGTAGCCCGCCAGCACCGGCAACGTCGCTCCCATCATGATCGTCGGCCCGATGAGGATGGCTCCCGCCACCGCGAAGCGCAGCATGCCGAAGACGGCGAAGGAGAAATGGAACCGCCGCCAGAGCCAGCCGTAGACCGGCTCGACGACGTCGAGCAGCAGGGGCACGAGCAGGGCGAGCACGCCGATCCCTATCTCGAGCCAGGCGTAGGCCCGGCGGCGGTCGGCGAAGCGGCCGCTGCGGGTTCCGATCCAGTAGCTGCCGAGGGCGAGCCCGGCCATGAAGGCCGCGAGCACGGTCGATATCGCCAGCGACGTCGCGCCGAAGAGATGCCCGAGAAGCCGCGACCACACGACCTCGTGGATGAGTCCGGCGCCGCCCGAGACGAGAAACGCGATGGCGAGGACCCGAAGCACCCAGGCGGCGCGCGGCGCGTGTCGCCCCTGCGTCCTGCGCCGCTCCAGCTCGACGCGCCGGCGCTCGCGCCGCGCGGCCTTGGCTCGCTCCGCCATCCGAGAAGGCACTCGCCCGCCCGCACGGCCGGCGAGCAGGAAGCGGCCGCGGACTGTACGGGGGACCGAGACGGCGCGTCAAGGCGAGTGCGCGCGGTGGGGAAGTAGATGGGGCTCGCCGAGTATCGAAGGAAACGCCGGTTCGGGGTCACGCCGGAGCCGGCCGGCGGGAAGCAGCGGCGTGGCGGGCGGCGGCTCGCGTACGTCGTCCAGAAGCACCGGGCGTCGCGCCTCCACTACGACTTCCGCCTGGAGTGGAAAGGTGTCCTCCTGTCGTGGGCGATCCCGAAGGGACCGTCGCTCGATCCGGCGGTCAAGCGGCTCGCCGTGGCGGTGGAGGATCACCCCCTCGAGTATGCGAGCTTCGAGGGCGTCATCCCCGAGGGCGAGTACGGCGGCGGGACGGTGATGGTCTGGGACCGCGGGACGTGGACCCCGGAGGGCCCCGACGTCGACGCCGCCTTGCGGAAGGGCGAGCTCAAGTTCACCCTCCACGGGCAGAAGCTCAAGGGCTCGTGGGTCCTCGTGCGCACGCGCTCGGCGCCTGGCGGCGGCCGAGCGGGTTGGCTCCTGATCAAGCATCGTGACGCGGCGGCCTCGACCGAGGACGTCACCCTGACGGCGCCGCGCTCCGCGGTCTCCGGCCGCCTGCTCGCGGAGATCGCGTGGCACGAAGGCGGCGACGTCGGCAAAGCGGCGTCCGGCGATCCACCTGAAGAGATCCGAAGGCTCATCGCCCAGCCCGACCTCGTCCGCCGCCGCCGGCGTGGCAAGCCGGCCGTATGGCACTCGAGCAGGCCACTGCGCTGACGGGACGGAGCACGGCCCCGGCGCTGCGTGCCACCCGCCGTCCGCAGCTCCCGCCGCCGCTCAGCGCGCCCGCGGCGGCTCGTAGCTGATGCGGCTGTTCGGGGGCACCGACTCGACGAGCCACGCGTTGCCGCCGATGATCGAGCCGCGGCCGATCACCGTGTTGCCGCCGAGGATGGTCGCGCCGGCGTAGATCGTGACGTTGTCCTCGATGGTCGGGTGGCGCTTGGTGCCCGCGTCCGACCCGCCGCGGTCGAGGCTCAGTGCGCCGAGCGTGACCCCCTGGTAGATCTTCACCTCGTTCCCGATCACGCACGTCTCGCCGATCACCACCCCGGTGCCGTGGTCGATGAAGAACGACTCGCCGATCGACGCGCCGGGATGGATGTCGATGCCGGTCACCTCGTGCGCGTGCTCCGACATGATGCGCGGCAGCATGGGGACGCCCTCGCGATAGAGCTCGTGGGCGATGCGGTGCGTGGTGATGGCCTCGATCGACGGGTAGCTGAAGATGACCTCCTCGACGCTGTTCGCCGCCGGGTCGCCCTGGAAGGCGGCGAGCACGTCCTTCGACAGGAGAGCCCGGAGGGCGGGGATCTTACGAAACAGCGCGAGCGTCACCGTCTCGGGCCACTCGGCCTCGCGCGGCGTGGCCGTCCGGAAACCCTCGTAGCTCGCGGCGCGTCGGATCTGCTCGACCAGGGTCTCGCAGGCGGGATAGAGGTGGGAGGCGATCGCGAAGCGGAGCTTCGACTCGTCGAGCGTGCCGGTGGCGTAGTAGCCGAGGTACATCACGCCCTTCAGGTGGCCGAGGGACTCGATCACCTGGCGCTTGTTGGGGAGCTGTGCGCTGCTCAGGCTGTCGATGAGCCGCCCGGCCTCGTAGCTGGCGGCCACCTGCCCGATCACGTTCTCGAGCTCACCCAGCCGGTGAATCGTCATTTGACCGCCCTCCCCGGGTGGTCCTCTTCCTAGCCCGCCCACCCAGCCCCGGTAAACCCCGGCCGGGCGACCCCGTCGGGGGGGAGCGTCCCCTTTTCGAACCAAGGCTCGCATCTCGTGCCCGCCTGACCTATTGTGCCAGGATGCGCGCCGTTCTCCTGCCGCTGGTCGTCGTTCTCGGGCTGGCGGGGGCCGCCGTCGGGGCTGACAGCCCGGAGCAGACCGTGACGCCCGTCGCGCCGGGGGTCGAGCAGCGGGTCGAGCCCGTGGAGACGGGCGACGTGCAGCGCGTGGAACACCTCGACCCCGGCGAAGCCCAGAGCGTTTCCGGGGAGAGCAAGGGGCAGCTCCGCCGGGGCCTCGCGACGGCCGAGAAGGTGGCGGTCGGGGTCGTTGCGCTCGCCGTGTCGCTCGGCTTCACGGTGGCGTCCCTGCTGCTGTTCTGAGCCCTCTGTGCCGGGGTGGATTTTCCCGGCGTGATGAGTTAAACGGACAGGCGATCCAGGTAGGCGCCGTCGCCGCCGCCCCTGGGTCACCCCCGTACGCGGGCCCACCGGCGTCCCTCCGCCGGGCCGTGTGCGGCATCGAGGCCCCGCAACGCCTCGAGGAGCCGGCGACGGCAGAGAGATACCGCCCATCGGGGCGGAGCTGAGACGGTGGAGACTCTCGAAACCGTAGCCCTGAACGGAGAACCCGTACCGCGCCCGCCGGACGACATCCGGCACCTCGCCCAGCAGCGCTTCGGCATCTCGCGCCTGTACCGGGAGCAGGAGCGTGCGATCCGGGCGGTGCTCCAGGGGCGCGACGTGCTGCTCGTCGTGCCGACGGGGGGCGGCAAGTCGCTCTGCTACCAGCTCCCCTCGCTGCTCCTGCCCCAGCCAACGGTCGTCGTGTCGCCGCTCCTCGCGCTCCTCGAGGACCAGTACCTCAAGATGCAGCAGCTCGGCGTGCCGACGGTCCGGCTCGACAGCACGGTCGGCGCCGCCGACCGGCGCGCCGCGCTGGCACGCATCGCCGAGGGGGGGTCGCTGCTCGTCCTGACCACGCCCGAGACGCTCGCCGGGGACGAGCTCGGCACGCTGCTCGAGAAGACGCCGCCCGGGCTGGTCGCGGTCGACGAGGCGCACTGCGTGTCGGAGTGGGGCCACGATTTCCGGCCCGCTTACCTGGCCCTCGGCCAGCGCCTCGTCGGGCTCAAGGCGGGCCACATCCTGGCGCTGACCGCGACGGCGACGCCGCCGGTGCGCGAGGACATCGTCCGCTACCTCGGGCTGCGCGAGCCGGAGGTGATCGTCTCCTCGCCTCACCGCCACAACCTCTTCTTCTCCGTTCGCCGGGCGGCCGGCGACGAGAAGCTCCGCCAGCTCGCGAAGCTCGCGCGCCGGCTTCCCCGCCCCGGCATCATCTACTGCTCCACCACGAAGACCGTGGAGGACGTCTGGCTCGGCCTCAGGCTGATCAAGGTGCCGTGCGCCCGCTACCACGGGAAGATGACCGACAAGGACCGCGCCGAGCACCAGGCGCGGTTCATGCGGAAGGGCAAGCGCATCGTCATGGTCGCGACGAGCGCCTTCGGCCTCGGCATCGACAAGCCGGACATCCGCTACATCATCCACTACCAGGCGCCCGCATCGCTCGAGCGCTACCTCCAGGAGGCGGGGCGCGCCGGGCGCGACGGCCACGGCGCGCAGTGCATCCTTCTCTTCGACGAGGCGGACCTGGAGATCCAGGAGCACCTGCTCGCGCTCTCGCGGCTGTCGCCGGCGCTGCTCGGGCGCTTCGGGCGGGCGCTCGCCGCCTGGGCGGGCGAAGAGCGCGACGCCAACATCGAGGAGCTCGCGCTCTCCGCCGGCATCTCGCAGCGCGCGGCGAGCTCGCTGGTGACCGTGCTCGTCGAGGCCGGCATCTGCGAGCGGGTGGACGGCGGGCGCGTGCACCCGACGGTTCCCCTCGAGACGCTCGTCGAGCGCGTCGAGGCGCTGCGTTCGCGCTTCGAGATCCTCCGCCGCGAGGATGCGCGCCGGCTGCGGGCGGTGGTCGAGTATGCCAACGAGCAGGGCTGTCGGAGCGTCGCGCTCAGGCGCTACTTCGGCGACACCGACGCCACGCCGTGCGGTCGCTGCGACCTCTGCCGCCGCCAGGGCATCGCGCCGCCGCTGGGCGGGCGCGGCCGTGCGCACCGCCACCGCCATCATCGGCGCCGCCCGTGGCAGCAGCCGCAAGGCGAGGCCGTGCAGGCGGCGGAGACCAAAGACGGCTTCGATCGCCGGCGCCGGCGCCGGCGGCGCGGGCGGCGGGGCGCGGAGCTCGCCGCCCCGGACCGCCCGGCGCGGCCGCCGGCCGCTGCCGCACCGCCGCCGACGCTGCCGCCGCTCGACCCCGCCGCGGACGATCTCGCCGCGGACCTCGGGGCGCCGCCCCTGCCGCCCGCGGCGGGCGCCGCGCCGGGCGCTGTGGGGTCTGCGGGCGCCCCGGCGCCGCTCCCGCCGCATCACCGGCGCCGCCGCCGTCGCCGGCGCCGCCGGCATGGATCACGCCCCGACGTGGCGCCCGGCTCTCCGTCGCCCGAGCAGCCCTGAGCCAGGAGCTCCAATCGAGATGGAATCTCCGCGCGCGCCGCGCGCGCGGCCGAGCGCAGCGAGCGGGGAGTGGGGACACCGGCGGGCTTCGCCCGCCGGGGCGAGGGGCGGGGAGCCCCTCGCTGATCTAGGCGTAGCGGATCGCCTCGGTCGGCGGCAGCCGCGCGGCTCGCCAGGCCGGCCACAGGCCGGCGATCGCCGCCAGGCCCGCCGGCAGCAGCGCGGCCGCGGCCGCCAGACGCGGCGTGAGGAGGAAGGTCGCCGCGCCGAGCCGCTCCGTCAGCGTGTTGAGGCCGCTGACGCCGAGCGCGCCCGCACCGAGTCCGAGCGTGCTCCCGAGGATGCCGAGCGTCGCCGCCTCGACCAGCAGCTGAGCGATCACCTGCCGCCGTGTCGCGCCGACCACGCGGCGGAGGCCGATCTCCCGGCGCCGCTCGACGACGGCCATGAACATGGTGTTGGTCACGGCGAGCGAGGCGACGAGGAGCGCGACCAGCCCGCTGCCCACGATGACGGCGTTCAGGAAGGCGAGGGCGCGGTCGAGCTGGATCGACGCGTCGCGGGGCGACACCACCGAGAGGCCCGGGAGCCGCTCGCGAATGCGCGCGGCGAGGGCCTCGGGATCCTGGCCGCTCGCCCAGAACACCGCCGCGGCGGTGGCGATCGGCAGCAGGTTCGAGCCTGGGACGAGCAGCAGGCGGCGGAGAAGCGGCTCGCTGTCGATCAAGAGCCGCTGGGCGGTCGGGAACGACATGAACACGAAGCTGTCGGGGCCGGTCAGCGTCGGCTCGAGGACGCCGACGACCCGGAAACGCTTGCCGCGGACGGTGATCGGGTCGCCCGGGCCCACGTGATAGAGGCGTGCCACCTGGTTGCCGAGGACGGCCTCGTCGGAGGCGGGCGCCGGGACCAGGCGGCCGGCGCTGACGCGCGGCCGCGGCGAGCGCCGGTTGAGCGCGAGCGCTTCCATGTCGACGCCGAACACGAGGGGCGCCAGCGTGAGCGGCAGGGCCGCCGGCGCGTCCGCCGCGGGGAACATGACGATCGGCGCCACTGCCGCCACCCCGTCGATCGTTTCGAGCGCGCGCAGCTGCTCGGCCGTGAGCAACCCGCCGCGTGTCATCCCGCTGAGCGCGCCGGTCCCCGCACCGCTCACCGTGACCTGGCCCGTCGCGAAGTCCCGTCCCCCCTCGACGAGCCGGCTCATCTTCTCCGAGAGCGCGCCCAGCAGGACGAGGGCGGCGACGCCGATGGCGATGCCCCCCGTCGTGAGCGCGCTCCGCACCCGACGGCGCCTGAGCTCGCGGAGCGCCTGGCGGACGGCGAGCATGGCGCGGTCCGGCTTGTAGATGACGGCGGGCGCCGCCGCAAGCCGCTTGCCTGCTTCGACTGGAGAAGAAAAGAAAGGCCGAAAGCCCGGGGGCGGGACGGGCTGGAAATGGCGACCACGACCCTCGCCGCACTCGACGCGCGGGCCGCCGTCCGCTAGAGTGGCAATGTGGGGAGGAGGCGGCGTGGCGGACCTTCAGCCGCTGCACGTTGCGCGCCGGGCTGAGCGGGCGGGCCTTCAGGCCCGGCTGCGGTCGCTCTTCGCGACGCCGGGCCGGGGAAAGCGCCTCGAGCCGCGTACGCGCTATGGCGAGCCTTTCCTGCCGGGCCTCGCCGCGCTCGGGCGCCAGCACCTCGGCGAGGCGCGGGTGGTGCTCGAGCGCGCCGAGGCGCTGCGCGGCAGGCGCTTCCAGTTCTTCGGCCGGACGATCGGCTTTCCGGGCCGGATAGACTGGGAGCCGCGCGGCCAGCCGAAGCCCTGGCTCATCGCGCTCAACAGCCTCGACGATCTCTTCGCCGCCGGCGTGGCCGCGACGCTCGCCCCGACGCCGGAGGTGCGGGGGGGCTGGTACGAGGTCGCCACGGACCTCGCCCGCGAATGGATCGCTGGCGCAACTCCCTACTCCGGCGTGGCGTGGGAGGTGCCTGCGCTGGCCCGGCGGATCCCGAATCTGATCTACCTGCAGGTCTTCTTCGCACGCGAGCTCCGGGACGACCCGGGCGCGCGGCGTGCGCTGCGGGAAAGTCTATACCTCCAGGCAGCGGCGCTCGCCGCGACAGTCGGCGAGCAGCCTGCCGATCACTGGCTCGTGGCGGCCGGCCGAGCCCTCTTCCTGGCGGGACGCTTCTTCGATGGGCTCGAAGCCCGGAGCTGGCTCGACGCCGGCACGGCGCTCCTCTGGGGCCAGCTGCGCGAGCAGGTCAACGAAGACGGTGGGCATCGCGCGCGGAACCCCGTCGCCCACGCGCTCATGCTCGCCGACTACCTCGAGGTCCTGGCCTTCCTGCGTGCGGCCAACGACGACGCGCCGCCGTGGGCGCGCAAGAGCGTCAAGAGCATGGCGGACTTTCTTGCTCGTCTCCTGCATCCGGACGGCGAGCTGCCGCTTTTCCACAACGCCGCCCTCGGCGTCGCCCGCCCGGCGCGCGAGCTGCTCGCCACCGCGGCAGCCCTGTTCCACGAGCCGGCGCTCGCGTCCGCCGGCGAGCTGCCGGGCGTGTGGCCGCTCCTCGTGCTGGGCGAGGCGGGCCGCCGCGCCTATGCCAACCTGCCGCGCCGTCGCGAGGCGGCTGAGCCGCGGGCGCTGCGGCGGACGGGTTTCTACGTGCTGCCGGGCGATGCCGGTGACGTCATGCTGCTCGACGGCGGCACGCCCCCGCCGGGCGGCGATCCGAATCTCTTCGGCTACGAGCTGTCGGTCGGTGGCATGCGGCTCGTCGTCGACGCGGGGGTCGGCGGCGAGGAGCCCGGCCCTTGGGGCGACTACTTCCGCAGCAGGCGCGCGCACAACACGGTCGCCGTCGATGCCGTCGACGATCGCCGATCGCCGGAGGTGAGCGACGTCCGCTGGATCATGCGTGACGGATTGCTGTACTTCGCGGGCACGCACGACGGGTTTGCGCACCGGACGCCCGCGCTCAAGCACCGCCGGCGCGTGTTCTGTCTGCCGGGACGCTTCTGGGTGATCGCAGACGAGCTGCTCGGGGCGGGCGGGGTGGAGGCGGAGTCGTTCATCCACCTGCACCCCGACGTGCGGCTCGCGGCCGTGTGCCGCGGCCGCCCCGTCTTCACGGCCGCTCGCTCCCCCACGGCGCAGGTGCAGATCGTGCCGGCCGGCACGCACGAGGTCCGCGCAGTGCACGGCATCGACGATGCGCGCCCGCAGGGCTGGTACGCGGCACGTCATGGCGAGCGCCGCTCCGCCCCCGTCCTCTCGCTGCTGGCGATCGGCCGCCTGCCGCTGGTGTTCGGCTACGCGCTCGTGCCCCGCGCCGACGCGCCGGCCGAGCTCGTCTTTCACCAGGACGCCTTCCAGCTCCGCGCCACGCTGCGCGTCGCCGACCGGGAGTACACGATGGCCGTGGTGCAGGAGGAGGTCGAGCTGGTGAGCTCGGGCTGAGCATGCACACGATGCTCGTGCTTGCCGGGTGGCCGGACCACGAGCCGCCAGCAGGGGGGTGGAGAGGTGCGGACCTCACCGGGCGGGCCCTGCTGCTGGCGCATCTGCCGCGGAGCGCCGACCCGAGCCTCCCGGTCGGCGTCAACGAGGACCGCTCGGTGCGGGCCGTCCTCGCCGGCAGGCTCTACAACCGCCGCGAGCTCACGGTGGCGCTCGGGGGGCGGCATGCGCTGGGCGGGCGGGACGACGCCGAGATCGTCGCGCATCTGTACGAGGAGCGCGGGCTCAAGTCCGTGCAGGCCCTGCGGGGGGCCTTTGCCCTCGCCCTCTGGGACGCGCGGCGGGGGAGGCTCCTCCTGGCGCGCGATCAGCTGGGGCTCGTGCCGCTCTACTTCGCCGCCGACGGCAATCGATTGGCCGCAAGCTCGGCGCTGCCGACGCTCGTCGCCTTGCCCGGTCTCGCGCAGGCATGGGACCCGGCGGCGCTCGATGCCTTCCTCACCTTCGGCTTCGTCCCGCCGCCGGCCACGCTTCACCCGGCCATCCGCCAGCTCGCGCCCGCGGAGATCGCGGTCTGGGAAGGCGGCCGGCTGAGGTTCCAGCAATACTGGCAGCTCACGTTCCCGGAGCGGCGGCTCGCCGCCTCCGAGGCGGCGACGCTGGTGCGCGAGCAGGCGCGAGAGGCGATTCGCCTCCGGCTCGCCGGCGTGGTGGCGGGGTTTCTCCTCTCGGGCGGGCTCGATGCGGCCGCGCTCCTGGCACTCGTCGCCGCCGACCGGCGCTCACCCGCCAGCGCCTACACCGCGACGTTCGCCGGAGAGGGACGCGCGGCGGCCCGACTGGCCGCGCAACTCGGCATCGAGCATGTCGCCGTCGACGGCGAGCCCGAATGGCCGGCCGTGCTCGAGCACCTGCTCGCCGCGCACGGCGGCCCGGGTGCGAGCCTCGACGACCCGGTGCTCGCGCTCGCCGCGGCGCGCGCCGCCGCCGACGTCCGCGTGGCGCTCGCCGGGGTGGGCGGTGACGAGATCTTCGGCGGGTCCGCGCCGGCGCGTGCGGCAGCACGCATCGGCTACTATGCGCGGCTGCCGGCTCTCGCGCGCGAGATGATCGAGGTTTCGACGCGTGTCGCGCCCGCGCTCTGGTCGCCGGCCGTGCACGCGACGGTCGGCGGGGCCCGGCTCGCGCCGCTCGAGCTCTACGCTCGCCAGGTGAGTCTCCTGCTGCCCGAGGAGCGCGCCGCGCTCTACACGCCCGAGGCGCTCGAGGCCATGGGGGAGGCCATGCCCTGGCGGGCGCTCGCGGGCCTGTTCGCCGACGCTGCCGCCGCCGGCGCCGCCGACACCCGGGACGCGTTCCACTACGTCGACGTCGCGTTCCGGCTGCCGGCGCGCGCCGCCGTCACCACGGCGGCGGCCGCCGAAGGCGTCGAGCTGCGGCTGCCGTTCGCCGATCATCGGCTGGCGCAGATCGCCGCCAGCACGCCACCCGCGAACCGCGGCGGCGTGCGAGCACGACAGCTCCTCCTCGGCGCGGCGACGGCGGATCTCCTGCCGCGGGCAGTGCGGAGCGCGCCGCATCGAGATCCGGGTCCCCCGCCGCAGGCCTGGGCCGCGGGCCGGCTCCGCGACCTCGCCGAGGAGCTGCTGGCGCCGCGGCGCCTCGCCGCGCAGGGCGTCTTCCGGCCCGACCACGTCGGGCGACTCTGGCGCGAGCACCTCGCGGGCGAACGCGACCACGGGCGTCGCCTCTGGGGCCTCCTCGCCGCGACACGCTGGCTCGAGGGCCGCGTGGTGGCGGCCGCCTCCGCCGCGCGAGCCGCGGGCTGAGCCTCGACCTGCAGCTCAGCCCCGGCCCCGCGACTCGACGGCCCGGCGGAACTCCTCGACCGAGTCCTGCAGCGCCTTCTTCTCGAACGTGCTGCGCAGGAACCCGGGGATCCAGAACCCGATGTCGATGGCCTGCGTGCACGTCGCCTTGGTCGGGCCATCGGCCGGCGTGAAGGTGTACGACCCCTGCACGTCCTTGACGTCCCCGTCGACCATCCGCCAGCGCGCGCCGTGCGGCGGGTCGTAGGTGTACTCCAGCACGTAGCGAATGGTCTTGAGCTTCATGTCGAGGGCGAAGGCCACGCGCCGCCCGAGGCCGTCGGGGTAGCGCTCGAGCACGCGGCATTCCGTGATCGGCGACGACCACTCGGGGTACGCCTCGAAGTCGGTGAGGACGGCGAAGCAGTCGGCCGGCGAGCCGGCGACGAGGGTGGAGTACGACTGGCTGTAGTCGCTCATCGATATCCTTCGCTCGCGCTCACGGATTTCGTTCGCTCCCGCTTACGGATCGCGGACGATATCGAGGCCGCCGCCGCGACGTCAAGGCACGCCGCCCTGTTGTGTCACAGGCGATTCGGGTATGCTCCACGCAGAGGCCGACGCTCGCCATGCCCGTTCGTACGATCGAGTGGAGAAGCGGCTGCGTGGTCATGCTCGACCAGCGCGTGCTCCCCACGCGTGAGGTCTACCGCGTCTACCGCGACTACCGGGAGGTGGCGCGCGCCATCAAGGACATGGTGATCCGTGGCGCGCCGGCGATCGGCGTCGCGGCGGCCATGGGCATCGCGCTCGGCGCGCGCACGCTGCGCGCGGGCGATACGGCGCAGGACTTCGAGCGGCTGTGCCGGGCGTTCGCGTCCACCCGCCCCACCGCGGTGAACCTCTTCTGGGCCATCCAGCGCATGCGCCGGGTCTTCGGGCGCAACCGTCACCGCTCGCCCGACACGCTGCGCACGCTGCTCGAGCGCGAGGCGCTCGCGATCCACGACGAGGATGTCGCGGCGAACCGCGCCCTCGGCGTGCACGGCGCGCCGCTCCTCGAGGACGGCGCCACCGTGCTCACGCACTGCAACGCCGGGGCGCTGGCGACGGCCGGTCATGGGACGGCACTGGCGATCGTGCGGGCGGCCATCGAGGCGGGCAAGCGTATCCAGGTGATCGCCTGCGAGACGCGGCCCTTCCTCCAGGGCGCGCGTCTCACGGCCTGGGAGCTCAAGAAGGACCGCATCCCGGTGACGCTCATCACCGACAACATGGCGGGCCACCTGATGCAGCGCGGGCGCGTGAGCTGCGTGATCGTCGGCACCGACCGCACCGCCGCCAACGGCGACGTCGCCAACAAGATCGGCACCTATCCTCTGGCCGTGCTGGCGCACCGACACGCGATCCCGTTCTACGTCGCGGCACCCATCTCGTCGATCGACCTCGACTGCCCGCGCGGCGACAAGATCCCGATCGAGGAGCGCCCCGCGCGCGAGGTGACGCACGTGCTCGGGCGGCAGATCGCGCCGAGCGGCATCCGCGTCCTGAACCCCGCCTTCGACGTGACCCCGAACGAGCTGGTGACCGCGATCGTCACCGAGCGCGGCGTCGCCCGCCAGCCCCTCGGCCGGACCCTCCCGCGGCTCGTGCGGGGAGCCGCCGAGGCCAAGCCGGAACGGAAGGCCGAGGCGCGGCGCGTGCGGGCGCGCCGGCGCTAGTGCGCCGGGGCGCGCATGCGCGTCAGCCTCGCGCTCCTCGCCGACTACTCGAACGTCTCGCGCGAGGGCAAGCTCAACATCCTCGGCATCTTCGACACGATCTACGCGCCGGGATTCCCGACCACCCACGCCCACATGCAGCTCGTCGTCCGCTTCGAGGCCGACGCGCGCGAGGCCGGAGCCACCCGGCAGGTCGAAGTGCAGTTCCGGACGCAGGACGGCACCGTCCTGTTCCGTCTCCCCGGCGCGATGACGGTTCAGCCCGGCGAGCTCGGGGAGACCATCCGCACCGACCACATCCTGAACGTGACGAACCTGAACCTGGAGCATCCGGGGCGCTACGCCTTCGACGTGCTGGTCGACGGGCAGGTGGCGGCGACGGTGCCGCTGCGGGTCGAGCAGATTCCGGCTCGGCACTGAGCCTGGAGGCAGCGGGTTCTCCCGGGCACCGGTGCGTGGTTCTCACGATTGACCGCCGAACGCCTCCGCGGCGATGATGCCGCACGGCATGGCCCACGAATGGCAGCGCAATGGGTCGGCATCCACAGGTATGCAGGTCGCGCCCGCGGACGGAGCCGGCGCGCAGCCGCGAGTCGTCGTCGTGAATCACAACGAGACCGCGCGCGAGTCGCTGCGCCGGCTCTGCGCGTCGGTGGGGCTCGCCGTCGAGACGTACCCCACGGCGGAGGCGTTCCTCGAGGCGTCGGACGGACCCCGTCCGGGATGCCTCTTGCTGGAGCTGTGCCTCCCGGGCATGGGAGGGCTCGCTCTCCAGCGAGAGCTCATCGCCCGGAGGGTCGGACTCCCGATCATCGTCGTCACGGGCTATGGCGACGTGCAGGCCGCGGTGGAAGCGCTGAAGGCCGGCGCGTTCGACTACTTCGAGGAGCCCTTCAGCCGCCAGCTGCTGCTCGACCGCATCCATCAGGCGATCGAGATGGACCGGGCGTTGTGGCAGAGGGAAGCTCAGCGCGCCGACCGCGCCTGGCGCCTCGGACGTCTGACACCGCGCGAACGGCAGGTGCTGGACCTGGTCGTCGACGGGAAGACCAACCGGGAGATCGCGGGGACGCTGGCGATGCGTGAAAAGACCGTCGAATATCATCGCGCGAGTCTCATGCGGAAGCTCTCCGTCGACTCCCTGGCCGAGAATGATCCGTCTCGTCATCACGCACGAACACGACACACGGTGGCGACGCTCGTGCTTCCGAGCGTCGTGGGTCATCCTGTGGGTCCTCGCGATCATTCCCTCCTTCACGGCGGGGTGGCTCGACGATCTGGTGCCCGACCTGCCCGAGCTGGTGACGGGGCTCCTGTCTTCCATCGGCTTGGTCTGACGGCTCGAGCGCGGCGCGGCCGTGCATCGGGCGCGCCCGCACCTTGGGGTTGGGGGAGCCCCGAATCGATTCGGGGGATCTCTGAATTTACAGACACATTCGGGACCGATTACAGGTGACGGCCGGCGAGGTGCGTGATGGTTTCGAGCGGACGAAGGCGCGTAGCGTTGACTCTCTCGACGATGGTACTCGGCGTTTGCGTATCGCTCTCGCCGGCCTTGGCCACGCCGGCGCTGGACGACCGTGCGCCCGCGGTACCCGCGAATCTGGAGGTGCCGGAAGGCAACACGGTGGCCTTCCATGCGCACGCCGGCGGCGTGCAGATCTACGTCTGCAAACCCTCGGCGACCGACGCGACGCAGTTCGCCTGGAGCTTCAAGGCGCCGAAAGCCAAGCTGTTCGACGCCGAGGGCAACGTCGTTGGGATCCACTACGTGGGGCCGACGTGGCAGAGTCAGAGCGGCAGCAAGGTGGTCGGGGCGGTCGTGCAGAGCGCGGCGGCGCCGGACCTCGACGCCATTCCCTGGCTGCTCCTGCAGGCGAAGTCCACGAAGGGCCCGGGCGTCTTCGATCGCGTGACCTTCGTTCAGCGGGTGAACACCGGCGGCGGCAAGGCGCCTGCGACGGGCTGTGATGCTGCGGACGTCGGCCGCGAGATGCGCGTGCCCTACACCGCGGAGTACTTCTTCTATCGCGGCACGTCCTGAGGCGGGCGCGCCAGGCCCGCGGCGCGCGTCAGCGACGCGGCCCGGCCGAGGGCCCGCGGCTCACTGCCCCCGCACCGTCGTCGTCACGACGCCGTCCTTCTGGACGCACGTCGTGAACTCGTCCGGCGTGTCGGTCGGGTAGTAGAAGGCGAACAGGTTGCAGTGCTCGTTCCGGTCGGTGAACGGACCGAACTTGTACGTCTGGTCGGTCTGGTTGTCGTACGTGCAGGTCCACTGGAGGCCCTTCACCGTGGGGGCGTGGTCGCCCGAGTAGCGGACGAAGGGAGGATCGAGGTACCCGTTCTGCTCGTAGAGCTTTTCGCCGCCCGTGCCGTCCCAGGAGCCGGCGGTGAAGCGGACGCCGCGGTAGTGGTAGTGGCCCGTGATCGCGAGCAGCGTGACCGGCTTCGGGAAGAGGCAGCGGGTGGTGGCGGTGGAGGTCGCGTGCGCCGGGACGACCACGTCGCGGTCCTGCCCGAAGATCGCCCCGGCGTAGGAGTGGACCTTCCGCGGCGGCATCGAGTAGAGGTTGAAGAGGGCCCAGCCCTGCCCCGTGGGCGTCCGCAGCAGGCCGTTGTCGACGAAGTGGGTCTGCGCGGCGAGCTGCTCGCCGGCGCGGAAGTGGAACGCGACACCCGGGGGGAGCCGCCAGTCGAGGAAGATGTCCTGGGCCGCCAGGACGAGCTGCCAGACGCTGAAGTCGAGCGCCATGTTGCAGGTCTCGTGGCCGTCGGCGAGATTCAACGTGGGATCAGCAGGCCGGTAGAGATGGACATGGTGGCTGCCACCGCTCACCTTGATCTTCACGCGGTGGACCGCCATGTCGCGCTTGCTCGGCATCTTCAGGTAGGTGCACTCGGTCAGCTCCTCGCCGCGCGGGACGGTGACCGGGCCGACCTGGATCTGGCATCCGTGGCCGGGCTGGTGCATGTGCGGGCGGTTGAACGCCTTGGCGAGTGCGTGGTCGGCCGGCACCAAGGCCAGCGCGGCGAGGAAGATGAGGTAGGGGAAACCGCGCATCATGTTGGGACTTTACCCAAGAACTGTGCCGGTCCAAAAGGGGGTTCTCCAAATATGCGAACCTCGCCCGGGCTCGCGCTTGCGCACGAGCCTCGCGCAGGTGCATGGCGCGCGAGGTGACGCGAGGCGGGAGAGGCTTCGCGCCACGCGCGACGCCCGCGGGCGGAGCGGGACTCCGCACGACGCGTCACGCAACGGGCTGCGAGCCGGAGGCCGTCGGGATCGATTTGGAACCTCACCGTACGTGGCCCGAGTCGGGCCCGACCATCAACCCGGATTCGTCCACCGCCTCGAAATCCGCGCCGATGATCTGCCCAAGCCGGTGCAGGTCGTCGTCGTCCCAGCGCGGGTCGGGTGCGCCGGTGACGAACCACGGGCCGCCGTTGTCGGCGACGAACATGCCGTATCGCTTGAGCGCAGCGAGGATCACCTGGTTCGCCGGCGAGAAGCCCGAGATGTCGAGGCTCGCCTTGAGCCGCAGGCGAAGTCCCATCGGCGGCAGGTTCGGGTCGGTCGACGAGCCCGCCTGGTGACGCGCCGGCCAGACGAACGCCCAGAGCGTCGCGTTGAACGCCTGGTCGAGCGTGCCGGTGAACTGGATCTGCCAGCTGGTGAAGAGGGGCGGCACCCAGCAGCTCGGGCAGGACAGCGGGGGAGGGAGCGCCCACGCCGGCGGCGCGATCGTCAGACCGAAGGCGAGCGCCGTTTGCACCACGATTGGCCGCATCCGAAGTTCGAGACGATTCGCACGCACGTGCCCTTCACCTTGCGGGTGATGGAGCTCGGGAGATCGCGAGGCTCCCGAGCCTCAGGGACGGGCGACCCTTGGGCTAGAACTCCACCGGATCGATGAAGGCGCCGCTCGGCGAGCACTGCAGGCGGTGCGCCTCGTCCACCGGAGCCGGCGGCAGCGCCGGCGGCGTCGCGAAGGGCGTACGGTGGAAGTTGAAGAGGCGGAGCATCGGGTCGGCGTTCGCGTCGCGCCGGGTCAGTGCCGGGAGGTCGAAGCGCGTCTCGATGAAGCGGATGATCGACGTGTGGTCGTACGTCCGGTGCGACACGTAGTGCTTGCGGGAGTACGGCGACACCACCACCACCGGCACGCGGATCCCGTAACGGTCGAACGCCCCCGGCTCGTCGCCGGACTGGAGCATCGGTGGAATGTTGTCCGGGAGGCAGGCGGGCGGCGGCGGCATGTGATCCCAGAAGCCGCCGTGCTCGTCGTAGGTGTGGAAGAGCGCCGCGTGAGGCCACTGCGGGCTCGCCATGAGCGCGTTGGCCACGCTGGCAACGAACTGCTCCCCCACCTGGATGTTGGCGGGCGGGTGCTCGTCGTTCTCCATGTTCCTCGATTCCGTCCCGCTGAGGTTGAAGAGGGGATCCACGAAGACGACCTGCGGCAGCGTACCGGCCTGGGCGTCGTTGAAGTACTGCTGGATGGGCGCCGTGTTGGCTGCGTGATCGCGAACGTAGGCGAACAGGAAACCGGCCGGGATCTCCGAGAAATATATCTTCCAGGTGATGCCCGCGTTGTCGAGGGCCTCGAAGATCGTCCCGCCTGGCGGAGCGAACTCCGTGGGGCTGGTGGGGAAATCGTTGCGGATGTGGCCGAAGGATGTGCCGGCGTAGAGGTAGAAGCGGTTCGGGAAGGTCTGCGTGAGCGCCGACGCGAAGTAGCGGTCGGCGATCGCGAACTGGCTGTAGAGCGAGTAGTAGTAGGGCAGGTCCGTCGAGTCGTAGAATCCCATCGTCCGGCTGCCGGTCGGATTGCAGGCGTTGGTGTTGGCGGCCGTGAAGCCGTCCATCGCGCCGTTGTCCCACTCGTGGTGCGTACCGTTCCAGGAATGATCGAGGTCAGCGCACTCGCAGTAGCTCGTCTCGTGGAAGCGGGGGATCGGCGGGCCGCTGGGGTTCGTGGGGTCCGGGTTGGAGGCGTTCTTCGGTACCCGGCGCACGTGCGGCTGTCCCTGGAGGCGGAGCTGCGCGAAGTAGTGGTCGAAGGAGCGGTTCTCCTGCATCGCCACCACGATGGTGTCGATGGGGATCTGCGAGCCGTGCGGCTTGTTGGGTGCCGTGACGGCGGGCGTGGCGCCCGGCCCGAAGCGGCACCTGATGCTATCGGCCGACGCGGGGGTGAGGGCGCCCAGAACGAAGGCCAGCAGTACGATTGTCCGCATGCTCCCGCATAACACGGAGCGGGTTCTCCTCGTCAAGGGGGAAAGAAGGATTCTCACCGGTACGCGGCCGAAGGGCCCCGGGGGCGCCATCGGCACCGGAACGGCTCGTGGTGGGCGCTTCTCGGTCGCGCGCCGCTGCCGGAGCGCGTATCCTCCGCTGCCATGATCCGGGCCGACCCCCGGCCACTCGCCGGCGTGACGGTGATCGACCTGACGCGCGTGCTCGCGGGCCCCTACTGCACGCTCATCCTCGCCAACCTCGGCGCGCGCGTCATCAAGGTGGAGCGGCCGCCGGTGGGCGACGATGCCCGGCTCATCGGCCCGTTCGTCGGCGGCAAGAGCCTGTACTTCTCCGCGCTCAACTACGGCAAGGAGTCCATCGCCCTCGAGCTGCGCCGGGACGAGGACCGGGCGATCTTCGAGGCGCTGCTCGGCGCCGCCGACGTGCTGGTCGAGAACTTCCGGCCCGGAGTGCTCGAGCGGCTGGGCTACGGCTGGGCGACGCTCCGCGCGCGCTGGCCGCGGCTCATCTACGCCGCGGCGTCCGGCTTCGGGCACACCGGTCCACTGCGCGGGCGCCCGGCCTTCGACATGGTCGCCCAGGCGATGGGCGGCATCCTCAGCCTCACGGGTTATCCCGATCAGCCGCCGGCGCGCGTCGGCGTTTCGATCGGCGACATCGCGGCCGGCCTCTTCCTCGCCGTGGGCATCACGAGCGCACTCCTCAAGCGCCGCGACACCGGCGCAGGCACGATGATCGACGTCGCGATGCTCGACTGTCAGCTCGCGATCCTCGAGAACGCGCTCACCAACCACCTCGTCACCGGCATGGTGCCGGGCCGCCTGGGGACCCGCCATCCGAACATCGCCCCCTTCCAGGCCTTCGCCACGGGCGACGGGCGGATGATCGTGGTGTGCGCCGGACATCCCGAGCACTTCGAGAAGCTGTGCCGGACGATCGGGCGCCCCGAGCTGCTGGAGGATCCGCGCTTCGTGTCGCCGGACCTGCGCCGGCAGCATGCCGACGCGCTCGAGGGCGAGCTCGAGCGCGTCCTCCGCACGCGCGCTGCGGCGGAGTGGCTCGAGCGCTTCGAGGCGGTCGGAGTCCCGTGCGGTCCGGTGAACACGGTGGCCGAGGCGGCGCGCAGCCCCCAGGTCGAGGCGCGGCGGATGGTCGTCGGCATCCCGGACCCCGCCATCGGCACGCTGTTCGTCGCCGGCAACCCGATCAAGCTCGCCGACGTGCCGGAGCCGGCGGCCCATCGCCCACCGCCGGAGCTGGGTGCGGACCGCGAGGCGCTTCTCGCCTGGCTGCGAGGACGCTCGAGCAGGGAACCGGACCGCTGAGGCCCCCTGGCGGTCAGGCGGTCTTCAAGTCCCGGCGATGGCGCCAGAAGTACACGAGCAGGAAGGGTCCGAGGGAGACGCACCAGAGATTGATCACGACCTCCCCGGCCATCGCAGCGTTCATCCTCGTGTACATGCCGTTCTCCAGATTGTAGAGGACATCCATGCACCCGAGGTAGATGATCGCACTGCCGGCGGCGACGCCCCAGAGCAGGGCCCATTCGCGCCGCCGGCGCAGTCCCTCCGCAGCGACCACGCAGACAATCACCAGCCACCCGTCGGCCGCGGGGAAGGCGCGCTCGAAGGCGAGATAGCAGTCCTCCCCGGTGGTGGAGCGGACCTCTCGGCTCGAGAAGAAGACCACCCAGTACAGGATGGTCACCACGGCGCTCAGCCAGAGGAGCGCGATTGCCGCCCGGCGCGCCCGGAGGTTGCCCGGAGAGCTCAACGGCCGCGCCGCTACCCGGCCGCGCGCGCGCTCGCCTGCGGCGCGATTGCCGCGACACGGCGCGCCAGCTGCCTGTGCGCCGGCCACGCCAGCGACGCGCGCGCCGGCGGCGCGGTGAGCCGGCGGCGGAGGCCCTGGATCCGCATCAGCGACGTGGCGATCGCGCCGGCCTCGAGCCTGCCGCGGCCGAGCGCGTCCTCGACGGCGGCCATCGCCTCGCGTGCGGCGGCGAGGGACTGGCAGACGAGCAGCATGTCGCAGCCCGCCCGAAGTGCCTCGACCGCGGCCCGGCCGACGCGCCGGCGGCCAGCCATCGCCTGCATCTCGAGGTCGTCGCTGAAGAGGACGCCGCGGAAGCGAAGGCGGCGGCGGAGGAGGTCGCGACAGATCTTGGGCGACACGGTTGCAGGCCGGCGCGCGTCGAGCGCCGGGACGACGACGTGCGCCGTCATGAGCGCGGGGATGTCGGCGGCGGCCGCGCGGGCGAAGGGGACGAGCTCCGTCGCCGCGAGCGCGCGGCGGCTGCGGCGGACGCGCGGGAGGACGAAGTGCGAATCGCCGACCGTGGCCCCGTGGCCGGGGAAGTGCTTGCCGCACGCCAGCACGCCCGCGCGCGCGAGCCCGCGCGCGAAGGCGAGCGCGAGCCGCGCGACGGCGCGCGGCGTCGTCCCGAAGGCGCGGTCGCCGATGACGCGGTTGCGGGGGTTCGACCACACGTCGAGGACCGGGGCGAAGTCGAGATCGATGCCCACCGCGCGGAGCTCGCGTCCCATCGCGCGCCCCACTGCCTCGGCGAGACGCGTGTCCCCGCTCTCGCCCACGAGGGCCATGGGGGGGAAGTGGGTGAAGGGAGGGTGGGGCAACCGGTCGACGCGCCCGCCCTCGTGGTCGAGCGCCACCAGCGGTGGGACGCCGGCGCCCGTCGCGTGGATGTCGGCCACCAGCCGGCGAAGCTGCTCGGCGGACCGGATGTTGCGCTTGAAGAGGATGACGCCGCCCGGGCAGCGCTCGGCGAGGAACTCCCGCGTCTCGCGGTCCAGGGCCGGGCGCGGCAGGCCAACCATGAAGAGCTGGCCCGCCGTCCGACGAAGTAGGCTGGTCGCCATGGGATCCGCTGTATAGCACGGAGTGACCCGGTCAGGCAGAATCTTGACCCAAAGGCGCGCGTGTAATTACGCCGTAATCACGGAGGCGACAACGATGAGGGCCAGGCTGGTTCAGATCGGAAACTCGCGCGGAGTTCGCTTGCCCAAGCCCCTTCTCGAGGAGGCCGGGCTGACGGACGAGGTCGAGATTCGGGCTCGGAAAGGCGTGATCGTCATCGAGCGAGTTGGTCGACCCCGGACGGGATGGGCCGAGGCGGCTCGTCAGCTTCGCAAGCGGAACGGCGACCGCCTCGTCGGCGCACCCGTTCGTACGCGATTCGATGACAAGGAGTGGCGGTGGTAGCGGGGGAGGGGGTCCATCGGGGCGACATCTTCCTGATCAATCTCAACCCAAGCCGGGGAGGCGAGATCCGCAAGACTCGCCCCTGTGTGGTGGTTTCGCCCGACGAGCTCAACGCGCACCTCCGGACCTTCATCGTCGCACCCCTGACGACGGGGGCCCATGGGTACCCGTTTCGCATCCCGAGCAGGTTGGCCGGGCGTGGCGGGCACGTGGTTCTCGACCAGATTCGCACCGTGGATCACGAGCGGCTCGTGAGGCGGCTTGGGAGACTGGCCCCGCAGACGCTGCAGCGAACGCTGTGCGTCCTCCAGGAGATGTTCGCGCCGTGAGCGGACCGCCGGGCGAGCGGCTCGTTCCGTGCCGGCGGGCCGCTCGACGCGTTTGTATGGACACGGCGAACGCGGAATGTTAAGCCTCCCGCCGGAAGGGGAGGGGATGGCGGCCGAGCGGGCGACGGGGCGGTACATCGCCGTGGAGGGGCCGATCGGCGTCGGCAAGACGGCCCTTGCAAGGCGACTCGCCACGGAGTTCGGGTCGCAGCTCCTCCTCGAGCAAGGAGAGGAGAATCCGTTTCTCCGGAGATTCTACGAAGACCCGGGAAAGTATGCGTTCCAGACCCAGCTCTTCTTCCTGCTCGAGCGCTACCGCCAGCAACGCACGCTCGGGCAGCTCGATCTCTTCTCGCAGGGGACCGTCGCCGACTACCTGTTCGCCCGGGACGTCATCTTCGCGCAGCTCAACCTCAACCCCGATGAGTTCGGTCTGTACCAGCAGATCTACCAGCTTCTCGACCGGCAGCTCCCGCGGCCGGACCTCGTCGTCTACCTCGAGGCCCGACCGGAGGTGCTGCTGCGTCACCTCAGGAAGCGCGACCGGGACTACGAGCGTGGCATCACGCCGGAGTACCTGGGCAGGCTCACGGAGGCGTTTCGCAACTTCTTCCACCACTACACGGAGGCCCCGCTTCTCGTGGTCAACTGCTCCGACATCGACTTCGTCGAGCACGGCGGCGATCTGGCCGACCTGATCAAGGAGATCCGGGGCATGAGACAGGGGGTACAGCACTACATTCCGCTTGGATCGCGGTAACGACTCCGACCCCTGACGGGCGGGGATTGATACGGACCGAGACGGGACGTTGAGACGGCGCAACCAATCGTGAGCGGCACCTGAGACCGCCCCGGGGCGCGGTCCCGAGCGCGCGAGCGCGGGGAACCGGCGACCTGCACGGCGGCCCCTCCGAGCGGAAGCACCCGACGGCCTCCCGGACCACCGGTCCGAGGAGGCTTTTTTCATGGAGCTCGGGAAGAAAGTGACGGTGCCCGACGTGGCGCGCCTGAAGGCCGCGGGCGAGCGGATCACGATGGTGACCGCCTACGACTGCGCCTTCGCCCGCCTGCTCGACAAAGCCGGCGTGGATCTCCTGCTGGTCGGCGACTCGCTCGGCATGGTCGTCCAGGGGCTCGAGACGACGCTCCCCGTGACGCTCGACGAGATGGTCTACCACACGCGCATGGTGGCGCGCGGCGCCCAGCGCGCCCTCGTCGTCGGCGACCTGCCGTTCGGGGCCTACCAGACGAGCCCCGCGCACGCGCTCGATAGCGCCGTGCGGCTCGTGAAGGAGGGCGGCGCCCGGGCCGTCAAGCTCGAGGGCGGGCTCCCGATGGCGCGGACGATCGAGGCGATCGCGGCGATCGACGTCCCGGTGATGGGCCACGTCGGCCTCACGCCGCAGTCCGTGCATCGCATGGGTGGCCATCGCGTGCAGGGCCGTCGGCACGGCCGGGCGGCCGGCGAGCGCGAGCGGGTGATCGACGACGCCCGGGCCGTCCAGGAGGCGGGCGCCTTCGCCGTCGTCCTCGAGTGCATTCCGCTCGATCTCGCGGCGGAGATCACCGCGGAGCTCAAGATCCCGACCATCGGCATCGGCGCCGGCGCGCATTGCGACGGCCAGGTGCTGGTGCTCCACGACCTCCTCGGCCTCTCGACCGACTGGACCCCGCGCTTCGCCAAGCGCTACGCGGAGCTCGGCCAGGAGGTGGTACGCGCGGCCGAGACCTACGTGCGCGAGGTGAAGGCCGGGACCTTCCCCACCGAGGCGCAGGCCTTCGCCCCGCCGAAGACGTCGACGGGAGCGGCATGACGACGGTGACCGAGCCGCGCGCCATGCAGGCGTGGGCCGACGCCGAGCGCGGCGCCGGCCGGCGCATCGCCCTCGTGCCGACGATGGGCGCCCTCCACGCGGGGCACCTGGCGCTCGTCGCCGCGGCCCGCCGCCGGGCGCAAAGGGTGGTCGTGTCCATCTTCGTGAACCCGATCCAGTTCGATCGGCGCGACGATTTCGAGCGGTATCCGCGGACGCTCGACGACGACCTCCGGATCTGCGCCACGGCGGGCGTCGACGCCGTCTACGCGCCGAGCGCCGCGGCGATGTACGCGGAGGGATTCCAGACGGCGGTGGAGGTGACGAGGCTCACCGAGCCGCTGTGCGGCGCGGCGCGCCCGGGCCACTTCCGGGGCGTGACGACGGTGGTGACGAAGCTGTTCCATGCCGTGCGACCGGACGTCGCCGTATTCGGCGAGAAGGACTATCAGCAGCTCGCCGTCGTGCGGCGGTTGGCGGCGGACCTGGACTTCGGGATCGAGATCGTGGGCGTGCCGACGGTGCGGGAGCCGGACGGCCTCGCGCTCTCGAGCCGCAACCGCCGCCTGGCGCCGGACGACCGTGAGGCGGCGCGCTGCGTGCCGCGGGCGCTCAACGCGGCGGCGGAGCTTGTGTTGGCGGGGGAGCGAAGGGCCGGGCCGGTCGTCGCCCGCGCGACTGCCGTGATCGCCGGCGAGCGGAGGGCACGGCTCGAGTATGCCGAGCTGAGAGATCCCGAGACGCTCGGGGAGGTGGCGGAGGTGGGGGGGCCGGCGCTGCTGGCCGTGGCGGTGTGGGTGGGCGGTGTCAGGCTGATCGACAACCGGCTGCTCGTGCCGGAAGGAGACATCCCATGAATTCCCCCATGAATTCCCGCCGGACGCGCAAGATGCTCCGGGCGAAGATCCATCGCGCCACCGTGACCGAGGCCAACGTCGACTACGAGGGCTCGATCACGATCGACCGCCGGCTGTTGGACGCTGCGGACCTCCTGTCGAACGAGGCCGTCTGCGTGTGGGACGTCACCAACGGCAATCGCTTCGAGACCTACGCCGTTGAGGGCCCGCCCGACAGCGGCGTCGTCTGCGTGAACGGCGCGGCTGCGCATCTCGTCCGGCCCGGCGACCTCGTGATCATCGCGGCGTTCACCTGGATGGAGGAGGCGGCGGCGCGTGCGCACGAGCCGAAGGTCGTGTTCGTCGACGAGCGGAACCGGATGCGAGAGAAGCGCGCGGAGGTTGCGATGGTGAGGGCCACGGGGTGACCAAGGAGGCCCGCGAGCGCGACATCACCGTCAA
>Ga0209376_1000835_pt1 | contig 33039 bp, 41 predicted proteins | sample GraSoiAngelo_134_FD_185891 | JGI IMG/M metagenome (GOLD analysis project Ga0209376, IMG submission 185891) | Grasslands soil microbial communities from the Angelo Coastal Reserve, California, USA - 14_0929_05_30cm (SPAdes) (version 2) | ecosystem: Environmental > Terrestrial > Soil > Grasslands ...
CGCCGTAATCGACCCGGTGAACCTGGAGACGGTGACCTTGATGACCTGCGCAGGCACCTACATCCCTTCGACAGGTGACTACACGGACCGCTGGATCGTGCGGGCCGTGCGCATCAATTAGCGCCCGGCGATCAGGCCGACCCAATCATCCGGCTCGTCGACCTGAAAGTGATAGAAGTGCTCGCTCGTCCGGATGGCCAATTTGGCGTCAAAAGATCGCCGCACGGCCGGAAGGAGGTAGAACACGTTGAGGGTCAGCCAGAGCAGTAAACGGCTAGGCCAGCGCTCGATCCTCGAATGGGTGATGTCATCGCGAGAAATGTCAAACGACCTCGATCCTGTGAGGGAGTTAGGCTGCCATCTGAGGCGGTTGGATGTGAGGACTAGTGTGCCGGGCGGATTGATCGGGAAAATTCCGAGCACCAACGATACTCGACGGGCAGGCCCCGCTTTAACGACGACATCCTCCCTTTCAGATCGACTAGTAACTAGATCACCCGCCGGCCCGCTACCGGTCGCCCTCCCTCGACATCGTCGAGGAACGCCTCGATCTCCGAGAGGAACGTCTCCAAACGCCAGCGCGAGCCGTGACCGCAGTTCTTGCGGACGACAAGCCTCGAGCCGGGAATCGACTCGTGGTCGCGCAGGGCGCAGGGCAGAAAGTCGTCCCACTCGCCGATCATCAGCAGCACAGGCGCCGTGACCTTGCGAATGCGTTCGGTAAGGTCCGGGCGATCCGCTATCGCCCGAGCCGCGCCGATGTAGCCTTCAGGCGTCATGAGCTTGAGGCGCTCGAAGTCCTCCTCGAACGAATATGGGCTCTCGGCGAGATGCGCGTCGTTGGCCCTGGCCCACTCGTGCTGCCGGCGCTGAGTCTCTTCCAAGCCGCGTTCGCGAACGCTGCTTTCGAGGAGCGAGATACCGATCGCCAGCCGCTTCTCCCACTCGGCGGCCGCCTCCCCCTCGCCCGCCGGCGCGCCAGCCTGGGCCGCGTTCCCGCAGGTCGAATCGCAGACCAGCACCGACGCGCACATGGCGGGATAATCGACAGCGAACTGGGCTGTGACCATCCCACCCATCGAAACGCCGCCGATGTGCGCGCGCTCGATTCCTATCGCCTTCAGTAAGGCGGCGAGATCGGTGGCGAACACAGGCATCGAGTAGTCCGCCGCGTCAGGCGGGACAGTCGTGCGATCATGTCCGCGCACGTCGTAAAGCACCAGCGGCCGCTTCTCGGCGAGGGGTAGCAGCTCCGGCCGCCACTGCCGGCTTGGCCCGGCGAACCCGTGCGTCAGGACGAGCGGCAAGCGTTCACGGTCATCGGGCCCGAGGCGTTCGTACCAGATGTCGATGCCGTTGGCGTGGGCGATTGGCACGATGCCTACTTCCTGGCGGAGGCAAGCAGCGGATAGCCGGCAAGCGATACGCTGCCGTTGGGATTGCCGCCGCCCGCCGCGGTCGCGACTTCCTCGCCGATTTGATCGCGCAGTGCCTTTGGAAGCGTCTCCAGCAGCGCGCGCAGTGGCCCCATGATCGCCGTGCAGAACTGCCAGTACTCGTAACCGCTGTCCCAAACGGCCATGGGCAGCTCGAACCCTTCGACACGGATGTCTCCGAAGCCGGCCCGCTCGAAGACGAACTCGAGCTTGCTCCGGTCGGCGAGAGAGAAGATGCCGCCCGGCGCGGTCGGGTCCTGCGCGGGGACTTCAACGTGCTTGCGAACGGTGGCCATCGGCAGCGTGATGAAGGGGTTGCGTTCGGGCGGCCCCCAAACGGCGGCGGCAATGCGCCCGCCGGGCTTCAGCGCCTCGTGCGCCTGGTAGAGGAACTTGAGCGGTTCCGGCATGAACATCATCCCCCAACGGCAGGTAACGGCATCGAAGGAGGCGGGTGGGACGCCGAGCTCCTCGCCGTCAACGAGGCGGAACTCGACGTTCCCCACACCCTGCGCGCTCGCCTTGTCGCGGGCGACCTCTACCATCTCAGGCGCCATGTCCGTCGCGAGTACGAAGCCGCTGGGGCCAACCATTTTGGCGGCGGGTAACGCTGGCTCGCCGGTCCCGCAGGCGACATCGAGGACCCGCTTGCCGGGCGCGACCTGCGCGAGCTCGAGCAACATTTCCGTCACGGGGGCGCTAACGCGCATGATATGTTCGTCGTAGCGCTGCCAGCCAGCGGCCGCTTCGCCCCAGTCTTTCTTCTGCTGCTGCTTGACCTTAGCAGCGTCCACCTGTTGCGTCATGACGACCTCCTTCAACGGCGAGCAAACGAATCGGCTGTCAAGCGACTCTGCTCGGATGTCGAACATCATACCCTGGACTGCGGGCAGCCCGTCTACTGAGGGATCAGGATTATGTCGCCGGGGTGCAGAAGCGTAGCTTGATCCTCTGAGAGGCCGTTGAACGCCAGCAGGTCCAGGTACCTGATTCCGTGCGCCGCAGCAACACCAGAGACCGTGTCGCCTTCCTGCATAACGTACTGGAGAGGCGGCGCGGCCGGTGGAGGCGTGGGCGCGGGCGTTACCTCCGCTGCCGGCGTGGCTCCCGCTGTTGCGCCCGGCGCCGCGGTCCCCGGAGCAGTTTCAGCCGGGGCGTTCGGCGAGGCCGTTGGCGGCGGCGCGAGAGCCTTCGACGACTCGCCGGGCAGCCCGGGCGGCCGGATGAGAAGCCAGAGAGCCAGCACGCTGGTGCCCAGAAGCGCGAACAGGGAGGCGCGAAAGACGGTGCCCGAAGGCGTCGCGCTTACAGGGTCCAGGCATTCAGCGCAGAGCGCTTGCCCACCCGGAGCGTCTGGATCGCCGCCATGGTCAGCACAATAAGCGTTACCGCAGCGAGAGCAGCGCTGGGTCGCCTCCCGGTCGCAGGCGTAGCATTCCATAATGGCGGGCCGCCACACACGCTTCGTGTTTAGGCGGCTCGCTTATTGTAAATGCTATTGCATTTCGGCGGTAGCGCCCGCCTCCTGGAGCTTCTTGAGGATGCCCTCGGCGTCGGCCTTGGAAACGCCTTCTTTGACGTTCGCGGGCGCGGCCTCGACGAGGTCTTTCGCCTCCTTCAGTCCAAGCGTCGTTACCTCACGCACGGCCTTGATGACGTTGATCTTGTTCGCGCCAATATCCTTCAGAACGATCGTGAACTCGGACTTCTCCTCCTCGGCCGCCGCCGGCGCAGCTCCGTCACCTGCTGCCGCCGCTCCCGCCGCTGGGGCGGCCGCCATCGCGACGGGCGCAGCCGCAGTAATACCAAACTCGTCCTGGATCTTCTGGTTGAGGTCGCGCAGCTCGAGGATCGTCATCTCCTTGATTATGTCGAGCACCTGATCGACCTTATTACTGGTGGCTTTTGCCATTTGTTCTCCTCCTTTGGTTATTCGAATGCGTTGTTGCCCTAGTTCGATTCTTTGGCCCCACCCGTCCCCCGCAGAGAGAAAAAGTGGGGGACACCCCGACACGCCCGGCCTGCGGCGCTAGTTTGGACGCCCCGCGCCTGCCGCTTGGCTGTGCCGTTCCGTCATTCTGAGCGACGTCCACGGCTGAGCGCGGAACCACGCCTCTTCGCGAACGAATCTTGCGGGCGGTAGACGCCGGCGCGTAGTAGCTCACGCTTCCTCGCTCCCGGCTACCGTCTCCTCCGCCGCTGGCTCCTCCGCTCCCGTCCCCTCTGCGACGGGCTCCTCGGCTGAAGTCAACTCTGCTGTCGGCACCTCCGCCGGCGACTCCTCCGCCGGGGGCGGCTCCTCGGCTGATGCCTCCGCACCTTGCTCCTCCGCCGGACCCTCCGCGGGCGCCTCCGTTGCGGCCTCTTCCGCTCCTGCCTCTTCCGCTGCTGGCTCCTCCGCTGCTGGCTCCTCCGCCTCTAGCGCCGGTGTTTCTTCCGCCTGTGTTCCTATTCCCGACTCCTCCATCTGCCGCGCCCGCGCTTCGATAAGGCCGGGCAGCTCGGCGAGGAGCGACTGCACGAGCATCGATAGCTCGCGCAGCGGCGCGTCAAGCAGGCCGATGAAGCCGGCCAGCGGCGACTGAATTTGGCCCATGAACTGGGCGAGCAGTACGGGCTTGGGCGGCACCCGGACGAGGTCGCGGAGGTCCTGCGCGCTCAACACGCGCCCGTCCATGAAGCCGCCCCGTAACGCGAAGCCCGCGGGCGCTCCCTGGGCGTACCCGGACAGCGCCTTCGCCGCCCCGATCGCATCGCCGTAGCTTATCGCGAGCGCTGTCGGCCCTTCGATGATCTCGAGCAAGTCCGGCTGGCCGGATTCGTTCGCGGCGAGGCGCAGGAGCGTGTTCTTCACCACCCTCACTTCTATCGCCGCCTCTCGCAGCCGCCGTCGCATCTCGACCATCTCCTTCACACGCAGCCCGCGATAATCAGCGCTGGCCAGAAGCGTCGCCCGTTCGAGGCGCTCCTTCAGGTCAGCGACGGTGTCGATCTTCTTCTGTGTTGGCATAGGCGCTCCTTGTCCAACGAAAAATCCCTTGCCTCGCGGCAAGGGACGAAAGCAGCGCATGGAGACCCGAAGGTACTCCGCTACGATTGGTTCGCTATCGTCGTCTCGCCTCGGCGGGCTGGTGTCTTAGCTCCGATCCATCGGAGACCCGCTGTCTACGGCAGTAATCTCGTCTGCTCTTCTGGCTCCTGACTTTCAGGTCCGACCCTGCCGATTATACGGCCGCACCCGTCGTCGTGGAAAGGGTCGCGGGGATATCCAGCTTTACACCCGGGCCCATCGTCGTCGTAATCGTCATGCTGCGGATGTACTGCCCCTTCGCGCCGGACGGCTTTTCGCGCACGATCGCGTCGATCAGCGAGCCCAGGTTCTCGACGAGCGCTTCTTCGGCAAAGCTGACCTTCCCGAACGGTACGTGGACGAGGTTCGTCCGATCGGTGCGAAACTCTACGCGGCCCTGCTTGGAGTCGCGAATGGCCTTGGGCAGGTCTTGTGGCTCGACAACTGTGTTCGTGCGGGGATTGGGCATCAGTCCACGCGGGCCGAGGACGCGCCCCAGGCGCCCGACCTTACCCATCATCTCTTTGACGCCCAGCGCCACCTCGAACTCCAGCCAACCGCCTTCTATTCGCTTGATGAGGTCGTCGGCGCCGACGTAGTCCGCGCCGCCCTGCTCGGCGATCCTCGCCGCCTCGCCTTCCGCGAAAACGAGCACGCGCTGCCCCTTCCCGAGCCCATGCGGCAGGACGAGAGTGCCGCGAAGCTGCTGGTCGGCGTGGCGAGTGTCTAGCCCCGTCCGAATGTGCAATTCGACCGATTCGTCGAAGTTCGCGTAAGCGGTCCCTTTGACGAGCGAGACTGCTTCTTTTGGTTCGTACGTCCGTGAGCGATCGACCTTCTCGAGCGCCGCTCGATATTTCTTGCCGCGCTGAGCCATGAGCGCGAGACCACGGACCGGAATGAGCCGGCGATGCACAGGATCAGGTGCTACCAGAAATTGCTCCATTGTGAGCGCGCCAAGAATTGGCGGCGTTTCTTCCTCGCCGAACACGCAAAGGGTGCTCAGCGTTTCGCCCGCATAGCGAACGGGCACTTCCGCTACGTCACGCTCGTCCTCGCGGCCGTCTGCAAGGACGAACGTGCGCCGCAGTGCAGGTGCATGTCCGAGATTCTCTAGCGTGTTCCGCGGTAGCCACGAAAACAGAGCACCCGAATCGGCCACGGCCCTGACTGGCTCGAACCGGCTCCTGTCTGGCGTGCCAAACTCCAAAGCGACGGTGAACGTTCCCATCTTTCCAGCCCTTTTTTCAGATCTCGCAGTCGCCACTTAGCTGCCCACCTCCACGCCCATGCTGCGCGCAGTGCCCTCCACCATTCGCATCGCGGCATCAATGTCGTTCGCGTTGAGGTCCTTCATCTTGGCCTCGGCGATCTGCTTCACTTGCGCCAGGCTCAACGTGCCCACCTTCTCCCGCTTCTGCGTCGGGCTGCCCTTCTCGATGCCCAGCGCCTTACGGATCAGGTCCGAGGCGGGTGGAGTTTTCAGCACGAACGTAAACGAGCGGTCCTCGAAGACCGTGATCTCGACCGGAACGATGCTGCCCGCATCCCGCGCAGTGCGCTCGTTGTACTCCTTGCAGAACGCCATGATGTTGGCGCCGTGCTGGCCGAGCGCCGGGCCCACCGGCGGCGCGGGCGTCGCCTGCCCCGCCTGCAGTTGAAGCTTGATGATCGCCCTTATCTTCTTAGCCATGCCTGCTCGCTATCACGTTCTCCCAATCAGTTTCCAGGTTTGGCGGTTTGCGGGTTTTGACGATTCGCAGAACCAGCGGCTACAGCCGCTCGACTTGCAGGAAGTCGAGCTCTACCGGTGTCTCGCGTCCGAAGATCGAGACCGCGACCTTCACCTTGCCCTTTTCGGTGTTGATCTCTTCGACCGTGCCCACGAAGTCGGCGAACGGGCCGTCGATCACGCGCACGCTCTGGCCTTGCTGGAACCCGACCTTCACGCGCGGCTCATCCGCCCGCATCTGCTTCATGATCGAAAGCACCTCGGCCCTGTCGAGCGGGGTCGGCGCGGTGCCAGAGCCGACGAATCCCGTTACTCCGGGTGAGTTGCGAACGACCGTCCAGCCCTTGCTGGAAAGCGCCTTGTCCTGTTCGGTCGCTTTTGGGTCGTCCTGCTTCAGCGTGATCATCTGCACGAGCACGTAGCCCGGGAAGATCTTACGCGCGACCGTACGGCGCTGACCTTCCTTGATCTCGATCTCATCCACAGAGGGAACGACCACCCTGAAGACCAGCTCCTCCGCATCCATCGACTTGATCCGCTGCTCGAGGTTCGTCTTCACCTTGTCCTCGTACCCGGAGTAGGTGTGGATCACGTACCAGGAGCGGCCATCAGCGAACAGCTCGTCCTCGCTGATCGGCGCTTGCCCATTGCCGACGCGCTTGGGGGCGGACTCTTCAGCGGCTGCTTGCTCCACCACCTTCCTCTTCTTTGGCAAGCTCAGATTACCCTAGCTAAGCAGCGTCTTCTCGATCAACCAGCCAAAGCCGATGTCGATGGCTCCGAGCACCGCGCCCAGGATCACTGTGACCACCACCACAACAATCGTCAGGTAGACGACATCATCGCGCGTCGGCCAGACGACCTTCCGCAGCTCGTTGATGATGTCCATCACGAACCGCGGACGCCAGCCGAGAGCCCCAGCGCGGCCCGCTGCGCCTTTCGCCGTGCCCGCCGTGCCTGTTGCCGCGCGTGGCATCGCGCGCGGTGTCCTCACTCCCGTTCGTTCCTTTGGCTCCTTGAGGCGCTGTCTTCGCAGCGAGCGGTTCATATTACTATCCTAACGCACTTCGCGGTGCTGCCTGTGCATCCGGCAGCGCGGACAGAACTTCCGCAGCTCTATCCGGTCCGGATCATTCCGTCTGTTCTTCTGCGTGGTATACGTCCGCTGGCGGCACTCCGTGCATGCCAGGTCGATTACCACACGGTCCTCTTTCTTGGCCACGCTACTCCAGTACCTTCGTCAACACACCCGCGCCGACCGTGCGTCCGCCCTCACGGATCGCGAAGCGCACGCCTTCCTCAAGCGCCACGGGCGTCTTCAATTCCGATGTCATCTTGATGTTGTCGCCGGGCATCACCATCTCTACACCGTCCGGCAACTGAATCGCCCCGGTGACGTCTGTCGTCCGGATGTAGAACTGCGGCTGGTACCCGCTGAAGAACGGCGTATGCCGTCCGCCCTCTTCCTTGCTCAGGCAGTAGACCTCGGCCTCGAACCTCGTGTGCGGCTTGATTGAGCTCGGCTTGGCCAGCACCTGCCCACGCTCCACATCCTCCCGCTCGATGCCTCTTAGAAGACAGCCGACGTTATCGCCCGCCTCTCCCTCGTCCAGAGTCTTGCGGAACATCTCGACGCCCGTGCAGACGGTCTTTCGCGTCTCCCCGAAACCCACGATCTCCACCTCTTCGCCGGCCTTCACAACTCCGCGCTCCACGCGGCCCGTGACCACCGTGCCGCGGCCCTTGATGCCGAACACGTCCTCGATTGGCATCAGGAAGGGCTTGTCCTTCGGTCGCTCTGGCTCCGGAATGTAGCTGTCGACGGCGTTCATGAGCTCCCAGATCGGCTGGTACTCCGGCGCGTCCGGGTCATCCGACTTACTTTCCATCGCCTTCAGGGCGCTCCCGCGGATGATTGGAATATCATCGCCGGGGAAGTTGTACTTCGTCAGCAGCTCTCGCACCTCGAGCTCAACGAGATCGAGCAGCTCCGGGTCCTCCATCATATCTACCTTGTTCAGGAACACGACCATCGCCGGCACTTCCACCTGCCGCGCCAACAGGACGTGCTCCCGCGTCTGCGGCATCGGTCCGTCGTTCGCCGCGACGACGAGTATCGCCCCGTCCATCTGGGCGGCACCTGTGATCATGTTCTTGATGTAGTCAGCGTGGCCCGGACAGTCGATGTGCGCGTAGTGCCGCTTCTCCGTCTCGTATTCCACGTGCGCGATCGCGATCGTAATGCCGCGCTGGCGCTCTTCCGGCGCCTTGTCGATGCTGAAGAAGTCACGATATTCAGCCATCTTCTTCAGCGCCAGCACCTTCGTGATGGCCGACGTCAGCGTCGTCTTACCATGGTCGATATGGCCGATCGTGCCCACGTTGAGGTGTGGCTTCGTGCGCACGAATTTCTGTTTGGCCATTGCGGGAATCCCTCCTGTTATCGTTCGCGGGTCAGTGGCCGGGCGAGTCGGCCCGATGTCTCCATGATAACCCGGCTAGTACCAACCGTGTACATCTTATGCCGGCGCCAAGCACAAGGCGCGAAAAGGCACGCGATGTTCGCTCTCTTATTTCCCATTTCTCATCTCTCCGTGGAGCCCACGACCGGACTCGAACCGGTGACCCCGTTCTTACCAAGAACGTGCTCTACCAACTGAGCTACGTGGGCGTAATCCAGATTCCATTTCATCTTGCCCTCTCATTCGCTTGGTGGCGGGGGGAGGATTCGAACCTCCGTAGCCCGAAGGCGGCGAGTTTACAGCCCGCTGCAATTGTCCACTCTGCCACCCCGCCATCTTCGCAGGAACGACGAACCAGGAACATGGAACTCGGGTGGACTCACTCCCGTTCCTGGTTCGCTGTTCCGTGTTCCATGCGTCTGGAGCCGAAGGGGGGAGTCGAACCCCCAACCTAGCGATTACAAATCGCTTGCGCTACCGTTGCGCCACTTCGGCGTTATGCCCTTGTAACGGACCGCCGCTCCATTCGTGAGCGAACCAAAAAAAGACGCCCCCGCGGAGCGACCTACGTAAGTATATCAGGAATGGCCACGTAGTCAATCACAGCGGCCTGACCGGCAAGTCAGCACCGAAATCAGCCCGTCTCCCGTCATTCCGAGCCGGATGCCCCGAGAAACTTGACCGGAACCGGGATGAGCCTCGAATCTACATCAACGGGCTTAGACAACTCGCGAGGAATCTTTCATTCGGATGCGCCACTACTTCGTCTAGATCATGACCAACGACTCGGGGACGCTTTACACGCGCGTCACGAGCGCTCTAGAGGTTCGTGTCTGGCAGCATAAACACAAAGCGGTAGATGGGTTCACCAAGAAATACAACATTGGGCGGCTTGTCTACTATGAGTGGACTGATAGCGCGCGTGGGGCGATTGAACGCGAGAAGCAGATAAAGGCATGGGGGCGCAGCAAGAAGATCGCATTGGTCAGGAGCATAACCCAACTTGGAGGGATTTGAGCAAGGACTTCAGGGAAGGGATGCAAGATTCCTCGCGAGCTGAGATCGAGACTGATTCCCCATCAGCCGGTGACTCGCCTCCGAATGAGTAGCACAAGCAGCTGGCTCGGAATGACACTGGTGCGCCGCCAGGAGCCAGCACCACCTAGTGCCAACTAACCCCGCCGCCAGCGCGTGCCTTCCGGCCCGTCCTCAAGCGTGATCCCCAGCTCCCCCAAGCCCGCCCGCACGCGGTCCGCCTGCTCGAACTGCTTCGCTGCCCGCAGGTCGTTCCGTAGCCGCACCAGCAGGTCGATGAACGGCGCCGCGCCCATCGCCGTTTCCGGTTCCCTAAGGGTCAGCCCCAGCACAGCGGCCAGCTCGTGCAGCGTCGCCTGCGGCTCCTCGATCGCCCTCCCCTCGTCCCGCGCGCGGTTCAGGTCTCGCGCCAAGTCGAACAGCGCCGCCAGCGCCTCCGGCGTGTTCAAGTCGTCATCCATCGCCTCGACGAACCGCTCGCGATAGGCCTCCACCGGAACGTCCGCCGGCGGGCCGTTGCCGCCCGGAAGAGTCGCCGCCAGCCGCAGCCGCTCCGCTGCCCTCTTCCCGGACTCCAGCGCCTCTTCCGAATACGATAGCGGCGAGCGGTAATGTGACGTGAGCACGAACAGCCGCACGCCGTCCGCTCCGTATTTCTCGAGCCCTTCGCGGATGGTGATGATGTTGCCGAGCGACTTGCTCATCTTCTCTTCGCCGAACGTCAGCCAGCCGTTGTGCAGCCAGTAGCGCACGAACGGCTGCGTGCCCGTGTACGCCTCGCTCTGCGCGATCTCGTTCTCGTGGTGCGGGAAGATCAAGTCCTGCCCACCGCCGTGTATGTCCAGCGTCTCGCCCAAGTAGCGAAAGGACATCGCCGAGCACTCGATGTGCCACCCCGGCCGTCCGGGCCCCCAAGGGCTCTCCCAGGATGGCTCGCCCTCCTTCGCGCCTTTCCACAGGGCGAAGTCGGCCGGGTCCTCTTTCCGCTCGCCCGGCTCCACGCGCGCGCCTGCTCGCATGGAGTCGACATCGCGACCCGACAGCTTCCCGTAATCGGACTTGCTCCGCACGCGGAAGTACACATCGCCGTTTGCCTGATAGGCGTGCCCCTTCCCGACCAATCCTTCGATCATCTCGATAATCGTCGGGATCTCCTGCGTGGCCCTGGGGAAGAGGTGCGCCGGGGTGATGTTCAGCTCTCGCATCTCTTCGTCGAACTCTTCTATGTGGCGCGTGGCCAGCTCGCTCACCGGCACGCCCTGGGCGTTCGCGCGCATGATCAGCTTGTCTTCGATGTCGGTGTAGTTCTGCACGTGCTTGACTCTGAAGCCGAGGAACTCAAGATACCGGCGGAGCACGTCGAAGATGATGTAGCTCATCGCGTGGCCCAGATGCGCGCGGTCGTACGGAGTGATGCCGCAGACGTAGATCTTGACCTCGTCGCCGGACGGCGCGAACTCCTCCAGCCGCCGGCTCATCGTGTTGTAAAGCCTCATGAGCCTTCGCCCTTTGCTGACCGACGACGCTTTGGCCGTCCCTCCGCCTCGTGTGTCCCCCGCAGCATTGTGTTCCTCTTTCTTGTTAGCGCGGTGTTCTTCGTCCCACCCACCCGCCCGGCAGGATGAACTGGGGGACACCCCCAGACCCCCGGCCTAGCGGCGCTTGTATACGCACTCTTACAAAGCCACAGCTGTCACCTCCCTACGCAGCCCACGCGGCGCGAGCTGAATCGTTAGCAGGCGCCAGCCGCCGGCTACGTTATCTCGTCCTCGCCGTCCACGCTCACTGCAGTCTTCTTCTGGGTCTTCCCAGACCCCAGCTCCGCAATGCGCGACTCCAGCTCTGCGATACGGCTCTCCAGGCTCTTGATGATGTCCCATTCAGGGTCCGGCAGGCGGAGCACAGTATCGTCTCCCGGGTCCGCGAACGCCACGATGTGGCCCGGAACGCCGACGACCGTCGCATGCGGCGGAACGTTTGTGACGACGACCGAGCCTGCGCCGATCTTCGCGTTCTCGCCGATCGTTACGTCGCCGATCACCTTCGCCCCGGCGCCCACGACGACGTTGCGGTCTAGCGTCGGGTGCCGCTTGGCCCGCCGGGTACTCGTCCCGCCCAGAGTCACCCCCTGGAAGAGGTGAACGTTGTCTTTGATGATAGCCGTCTCGCCGATCACCACGCCCATCCCGTGGTCGATGAAGAACCCCTCGCCGATGCGCGCCCCCGGGTGAATCTCGATCCCTGTGAAGGCTCGGCCCAGGTGCGACACGACCCGCGCCGGCACCCGCATCCCGCGCCTGTGCAACGAGTGCGCGAGACGGTGGATCTGGCGGGCGTGAAAGCCGGGATACGTGAGTACTACTTCGAGGTCGCTTGTGGCGGCGGGATCGCGCTGACGCGCCGCCTTGATGTCGCCTTTAATGCTGTCTAAGAGTCCCATGGGCCGTCTCTCCAATCATCCTGCTTTCGTGAGCCGCTAGCGCCGGCCCCGATGCCCTTCCGCGAAGGACCGGGGCCGCGATACAGGCGCAGACGAAAGAGTAGCCGGAGCCCAAACCCCTCACCGGTTCAGAGAACGACTTCATGGTGAAGAACATTATAGCCGAACCACTTCCTGTAGACGCGACCCACCCCAGTTCCGTCGGGGCGAGCCACCCATCATTGCCTAGCGGCGTTTCCTCCCTGAGTGACCCGTCGGAGCCACAACCACTCAGCCCCCAGAAAGTGGCTCGCCCATGTCCTCATTTCTGATTTCGCCTTCGCCATTCTCGAGAACAAATCGTCGCATGCCCCACTCGCTTAATCGCTCTCCATTCGCTGACGATCCTCCACCGTCGCCGCCGCCATCGCCGCGATCCCCTCACCGCGTCCGAGCGCTCCGAGCCCCTCATGTGTCGTCGCCTTCACGCTTACCCGCCCGGCATCGACTCCTAGCGCAGCGGCGATGCGCTCCCGCATCGCGGGGATGTGCGGCGCCAGCCGCGGCACCTCCGCGATTACCGTCGCATCGACGTTCCCGACCTCGAACCCCGCGTCCCGCACGATCACGAGCGCCCGGCCCAGAAGGTCGACGCTGCTCGCGTCCCTCCACTGCGGGTCGTCCTGGGGAAAGTGCTGCCCGATGTCGCCGAGCCCGGCCGCGCCAAACAGCGCATCGATGATCGCGTGCAGCAGCACGTCTGCGTCGCTGTGCCCGGCAAGCCCGACTTCGTGCGGCAGCTCGACGCCGCCGAGAACGAGATCGCGGGCCTCGTCGCAGCGGTGCACGTCGTAGCCGATGCCTACACGCATGGATCAGCGGGCCGCTTGCTGTCGTTTGGAACGCATCGCTTTGAGGTGCTTGAGCGCTGAGTCGCTAGCGTATCTCGCGTACTCCTCTGATCCCCGCGCGTAGATCGCTACCTTGCCTTCTGCATCGCTATGGATACCCCATCCGTATCGCTTCGCGAGCGGCGACGACCGAAGGCATGCCTGCCCCTTCGCGAAGAATCGCTCTCTTTCGGCCGCGACGGCGTCGTCGCTGATCCGATTCCTCTCCCTGTGCGCTTCGAAGATCACCTCATCCGATGTATATCGATAAGGATTGCCCCCGAGCAAATCGTAGTGGACGTTCGCGACCGACTTCTCCGCCCGTTGGGGAGGTGCTTCGCCTTCGGTGACCAGGCAATCGTCCGCGACCTGGATGAAAGTGTTGTAGTAATTCGTGCTGTGCATCTCAGGCCTGCTTGATCGGCGCGGCAGTCAACGCCTCTATCAACGTTAAGTCCTCGACCGTCGTCACCTTGATGTTCGCACGCGACCCCTCGAACAGCCGCACTGGCTCGCCCAGCGCTTCGACCATCGCGGCGTCGTCCGTCACATCCGCCGTAATCTCGCGGTGCGCACGGAGCAGCAGGTCGTAGCGAAAGACTTGTGGCGTCTGGACCGCCCACAGACGGCTGCGGTCGAGCGTGCGCAGTACAATCCCGTTCGGCCCGGCCTCCTTCACTGTGTCTGCGATCGGGATCGCGGGGGCGGCGGCGCCGGTCTCCCGCGCCGCCTCGAGCCCGCGGGCGATCAGCTCCGGCGTCACGAGCGGCCGCGCGCCGTCATGCACCGCCACGTAATCGCACCCGCCGAGCGCTTCGAGACCGAGGCGGACCGAGTCCTGGCGGCGCTCGCCGCCCTTTACCAGCGCGGTCGCCTTTGTGAACCCGTACCGCTCGACCAGGTCGCGCCCGCGCTTCAGGTTCAGCGACGCCATCACCAGCACGATCCGCTCGATGGACGCGCACTCCTGGAACGGCGCGATGGCGTGTGCTAGCAGCGGCTGTCCGGCCACCTCCGTGAACAGCTTGTCGGCCCCCGCCATCCGCGTGCCGCTCCCCGCAGCGACGATAATCGCGCCTGCAATCTCGCTCATGGCAACAAGATTCTACGGTAATCCGAGCTGGGAAGGCCGCGCGTGTAGAGAGACGCCCCATCCACTGTCGACAGCGATACGGAAGGCCTGCGGACGATGTCTGCAGGAGCGTGCGACGTAACCCCACCCAGCGGGCCGTCTCCCTCGGCCCGGAACTGCGGGGGCGAGCGCTAGAGGATCTTCGCGAAGAGGCCCACGCCGAAGCCACCGGCGGCGGCTAGCCATGTGTTCTTGATGACCTTTCCACCGAGCACCGATACGAAAAAGCTGCGCATCGGCATCTGCACGGCGCCCGCGGCCAGGCCGGCTACGTCGAACAGCGGGTTCGGGAAAGTGGACATCAGGAACATCGTGATGACGCCGCGCTTCACCATCCAGTCGTGGATTCGGGCATACGCCGGCTTCTCTTGGATGATGAAGCGGCCGCCGTACCCCGCCGCGTAGCCGCTGAACTCGCCGATCGCCTCGCCCAGACCCGCCACCAGCCCCACCCACACGAAGGCGGGGACTCCCAGGAAGTCCTCGAGGAGCGCGCCACCGCCTACGACCGTCGCTCCCGCGGGGGAGGGAAGCAAGATGGACGCCGCGCCGATGATGTTGATCAAGAACAGCCCGGCGTACCCGTAGCTCTTCAGGCTCTCGATGTTCGCGCTGAAGTAGAAGAAGCCGATCGCGAACGTCGTGAGCAGGGTGAGTACGCCGATCAGCAGCGTGTACTCGAACCGCCAGACAAAGCCCGCCGTGTCTGTGACGACGGCGGGGCGTTCGACTTCCCTTACAGGCATGACTGCGATTCGTTCACTTATAGCCATATGCGCAGACAACAAAACGGGCGAGAGGCCAGCCTCTCGCCCGTCATCTGGGTCAAACCAAGCCTCTCCTTCGATCGCCTGCGAGGTTAGCTGTCGGGTTCGGCGGGAAGGAGTCCGCCTCGTCGCCTGCTGCGACTTTCACCCCATCCAATTTGGGTCCCCCGCTCCCCCGATACATTGGGGAATTAGGCGCCGTATTCTGTTGTTCGAGCCTTCCACACTATAGCAACGCGCCTATCCGGCCGGAAGTTACGAACAGTGCAGCTTCTCTACCAGGTAAGAAGCCGTTTGCCGTCACGTTGTTACGGCAGGACCAAATGCCAAGAGCGAACACCTTGAATATGGATTGCCACGATCAGAGGCAATGATCCGCGGCGCGGCAGTACGGTCTGAAAGAGCGCTGCGGGGCGGGATTGTTCCCACCCACCTGCCCGGGGTGTATTTTCGCGGCGGCTGAGCCCCCCAGCACTCCCATTCCGCTAACCCTGCCTAGCTTGGGTCACGGTGCACGGGTTGGAAAGCGATCCAGGCGATGGTGCCGATGAGCACCAGCCAGAAGACGGTTCCCAAGAGCATCCACAATCCCATGCCATCGTGCGCGTACCACATAACTAATTACCTCCTCAGCCGGCTACCCGTAACGTTGTCCGGCGCCGTGCCAGCTTCTCGACGTCCGGCGCGTGGCTGGGTCCGGCTTAGCCACTGCTGCTGTGCCTCGCCCTAGTCGCTTACCGGCCTTGTCATTCGCCAGCGCCGGTGGCTCCACTGCGGCCGGCACTGCGGCGAACTGATCGGGCAAGGCAATGTTCGCCAGTTCTTCGCGCGGGGTGTTCGCGTCCACGTCGACGGCCTCCGCGACGGGCTGGTCCGTGAAGCCGGAAGTTGGCATAGCCTCAGCCAGGACCGGGGGACCAAACGCCGCGACGAACGCAACAAGCCTGGCGATTTGCGACCAGACATGCATTTCTAGGCCTCCTTCCCGTCAGTTGCGAGAGCGGCACGCAGGTAACGGTGCGCGAGCCCCAGCGAGACGAGCGGGCAGGCCTCAGCGTCCGGCGCGACCCTGAAGTTCCAGCCCTTGTTCATGATCCACTTGCCGCCACAGCCGACCGGGTGTCCTCCATTCGTGAGCGGGCACTCGCCGTGCTCAGTCGGGCCCATGCAAATTTCTTCGATCGCGGCGCGGTCCTCGGAGAAGATGAGCGTACGCAGGTCTTCGGTCAGCTCTACGGGCTCATCGAACTTGTTGAGCCGTGGCGGCCCCACTCGCAGAGCACCATAGAGATGCGCCAGGTCGAGAAGGGCCATCGGCAGGTCGTCGTTGCTCAGGTCGTAGATAAGCGCCTTTACCCGCCCCTTCAACTCCGGCGGCAGCTCGTCCGCGGTTATCGTGCCATGGGCTCGGCCCTCCTTCCCGATTTGGTTCTTCATCACTACCTCCTATTCCGGCGCTCAGACACAGTTGTGAGGAGTCATCTCATTCGCGTCCCTTCGCCTTCAGGTTAGGCGGGCAGCGGTGGTTGGGTGACGTGCCGGATGTCGTGTTTTGGCCGGGACTTTTGGCAGGGAGAACATGGACCGAATGGCAACTGCCTGCGCACATCAGTGCCTGCTACGGTGGCACCAGAAGAGAAAGGAGGTTTCGAAAATGAAGCTCTTCAGCATCGCAAGGCACTGGTTCTGGGTGGCGCCGTTGGTGCTGGGTGTCATGTTTATCGCGGGAGGCCTGTACATGGTCCGGGAGGGCCGTGACGCAAAGGACGAGGTCCGCGACGCGATCGTCCGGGAAAACATCACGACCTCTCAAGACGCCAGTCTCCCCAATGTCCAGGTCACGAACGCCGCAACGGCGAAGTCGGAGGCCCAGGCTATCGAAGCGCATGTCCTCAAGGCAACCGGCGGCGAGACATACGCCACGGTCGACCGGTACGTGGCGGCCGACGGCGTCGGAACTACCTCTGACAAGGACAAGGCCTTGATCGTGGATGGGAACCCGGTTCCTAACCCCGCGCGCAACACAGCATTCCAGGGGGCCGCGCTCCGAACGAGCCTGAACCTGGCGGTGATGGGGTTCAAGGTGTCGGACCTGGTTATCGGGATGGGTTTCTTCATGGTCGTGGTCGGCGGGACGTTCATTGTGTTCCTTGCGCCGGCGGTCTATTACGCCGCTGAGCTCGCCAATCAGCGAAGCCGCGAGAAGGGTCACAACGAAATGGCGACGACAACAGCCTAGAAATCCCAGCCTCAGAAAGGGCCCAGGTGTCGTTAGACGCACCGGGGCTTTTTCTATTTGGGTGGTGGGTGGCGCGCTTATCATCGCCGCCCGTTAGAAGTCGGCGGAGGAGCGCCAGCGGCGGAGGGGCATCACGAGCATGACGACGTCGTGGAGGCGGCCGTCCTGGTCGATGGCGCCGCCGTGGACGAGGCCGAGGCGGGTCAAGGTCATCCGTCCGCAAACGTCGCGGTGACGCGGGTGCCGACGCCTGGGTGGCTGGTGATTTCCAGACGGCCGCCGGACTTCTCCGCGCGTTCTCTCATCGAGCGTAGGCCTAGGTGGCCGGGGAAATCGCCGGCGGGGTCGAAGCCGCTGCCGTTGTCGGCGACCTCGAGCTGGAGGTCGGCCCCGACGGGCGTGGCCGCCCCGACGGGCGTGGCCGCGGCGGTGGAGGCGAGTGTGACGCGCACGTGGGTCGCGCGGCTGTGCTTGATGACGTTGTGCAGCGACTCCTGGGCTATGCGGTAGACCGCCTCTTTGACGGGCAGCGGCAGGTCGGGCTCGTCACAAGGCTGGAAGTCCACCCGGAGGCCGTGCCTTGCCTGCACAGCCTCCACCTGCTTGCGGATGGCGGCGTTCAGGCCCTCGCTCTCTAGTGATTCGGGCCGCAGCTCGAAGATGAGCGCCCGCATTTCGGCGAGGCCGACCTCGGCGAGGGAGAGGACGTAATCGACCGGCTCGACGGCCGCGGGCGGATCGCGGTCGAGCAGCGTGCGCGCGGTCCGCGCGCCGAGCGCGATGCCGTAGAGCGCCTGCGATACGGAGTCGTGCAGCTCGCGGGCGAGGCGCTGGCGCTCCTCGAGCGAGGCGGCCTGCTGGGCGCGCTCGAACAGCTCGGCGTTGCTGATCGCGGCGGCCGCGCGTTCGGCCAGAGCCGTGAGGAGGCGCTGTTCGGCTTCGTCGAAGTGGTGGCCGGTTGTGTAGGCGACTGAGAAGAAGCCCAGCGGCCGGCCGTCACGTGATACCACCGGGATCTCGATCATGGACGCGATGCCCTCCGCCTCGATTATTGGGACCAGGTGCGGCGGCGCGCGGGATGGGTCTTCCGTGACAATGACACCCGCGAGTGAGTCGTCGTAACCCTCCCGCTCGGCGTTCGGTGCTTCCAGGCGCTGCGTCCTCTGGTTGAAGAGCTCGCGGATATAGGCCAATGTACCGCCGCCGAGGTTTCTCCAGGCACGGAGCGTCATCACCTGCGTGTCGACATCCCAGGTCGACACCATGCTCTTGTCCGTGCCGAGCACGTCGACCGTAACGTCGACCAGCGCCTGAAGGACTGTGTCGAGGTCGAGCGAGCGGAACAGTTCGCTGTCCGCGCGCGATAGCGCCTCGAAGCGGCGGGCGCTGCCGCGCATCGCTTCGTACAGGCGGGCGTTCTCGAGGGCGAGAGCCGCCTGGTCGGCGAACGCGCGCGCGAGGCGGGCGTGGTCGGCGGTGAAGTAAGCGGGCTCGGTCCAGGAGGTGGTGAGGGTGCCGAGGACGCGCTCCTTGAGGGCGAGCGGCACGGCCATCCAGGAGCGAATTACGTTGAACGGCGGCCGGTCCGGCACGCCGATCGCGCGGATGATCTCGCGGTAGTCGGCGGCCAGAGGGTCATCCGAGCGCACGTCGTCGATGATCACGACCTCTCCGCGCTGTATCGCGGCGGCGATGCCAGAGCCGGCCGTATAGGGGAGGCGAGCGCCGATTTGGGCCCTCGAGCCCGTGATCGAGCGAGCGGCTACGAACTCGAAGACGTCGTCCCTGATGAGCAGAATCGAGGCGCCCGTGTGCTCGGTGATTGCGCCGAGCTGGTCGAGGATCGCGCCGAGGACTTCGCTCAGGTCGAGCGATGAGGCGACGACGCGCGAGACTTCGAGGAGGGCGGTCGTCTCTCGGGTGCGGCGCTCCGCTTCCTCCGCGAGGCGCGCGTAATCGACTGCCTGGGGCGTGACGGGTCGGCGATTATCGGCTGCGTGACGCCTGCGAGTGGCCATTCGCTACACGGTCGCTGGTCAGGCCGATTCTGATGATAGGGGCACGAGGCCGGACTGAGCGGCGTAGAGGGCGGCCTGCGTCCGGCTCTGCACCCCGAGCTTGTTGAGGATGCTGCTGACGTGCGTCTTCACAGTCTTCTCGCCGATCGTCAGCTCTGCCGCGATCTCCTTGTTCGCCTTCCCGCGGGCGATCAGATGGAGGACCTCTGTCTCGCGTTCGCTCAAGGCCGTCGGCGCGACGTCCGGTGTCCGCACTTGGCGAACTAGACGGGCGGCTGCCTGGGGCGCGAGCTGCACCTGCCCTCCGGCGGCCGCCTTGATCGCGCGGCACAGCTCCTCGGCGTTGGTGTCCTTCAGAAGGTAGCCGATGGCGCCCGCTTTCACCGCGCCGACGACCGAGGAGTCGTCCAGGACGCTGGTCAGAGCGATTACCTCGGTGTCGGGCAGCTCGCCGCGGATCGCTTCGGTGGCGGCCACGCCGTCCATGACCGGCATCAGCATGTCCATCAGGACCACATCCGGGCGCAGCTCCACTGCCCTACTAAGTGCCTGCGTGCCGTCTTCCGCCTCGCCGACCACCTCGAGCTCGGCGTCAAGAGCGAGGAACATGCGCAAGCCCTGGCGTACGACGGCATGGTCGTCGGCGATGAGTACACGAATCGTCATGGAGCGCCCCGCAGCCATTATAGCGACTCGCTTGGACATCCCTAGCGCCCGCAGCGCGGCTCGGGAATGGCTCTCCGACCTTTGACGGAGGCGTCGGGTCGGGCAGAGGTCGGGGGTCCCAACCCGTCGCAGGCACGATTCGAGCACGACAGCCGGGGGCGAGACTAGCTGTGTGATGGAACCAATACGAGTCTTGCTTGTAGACGACGAACCAAAGGTGCTGCGCGGGCTGTTAATGCGTCTCGGACTCGAGGCGGATATCTGCGTGGTGGGCGAGGCGGCAGATGGGGCCACGGCCGTCGATCTGGCCGGCCTGTTGTCGCCGGATGTTGTCCTGATGGACGTCAACCTGCCGGTCATCGACGGCATTTCGGCCACGCGCGAGCTTGCCGCCCGCGTCCCGCAAGCAGCGGTGGTGATCCTGAGCCTGCATGACGATCGGGCGACGATCGAGCGAGCGCTTGCCGCCGGCGCCGTCGCCTTCGTGGGCAAGCAACAGATGGACGGCGATCTCCTCGGGGCGATCCGAATGGCCGCGGAGAAAGTGAAAGGAGGGGCATTGGGCAAGACGACAGAGGCTTTGGGCAAGATCACGGACCAAACGGAACGAATTACGCGAAAGGAGCAAGAGTAGAAATGCATGGCTCACAGTCAAGGAAGAATCAGTCTAGCGCGGGCCGACACCTCGGTCTGACGGGCTGGATTACACGCGCCGCGGCTCACCATCCCTGGCGGGTGCTCGGGGCATGGGTGCTGCTGGTGGTCGTCGCGTTCGGCGCATCTGGAATGATGAAGTCATCGTCGAACACGGCGACCGCAGGCACGGAAGCGACGACGGCGCAGGACATCATCAAGGCGCGCCTTCGTGAGCAGACGCCGCCCGAGGAGTTCATCATTGTCGAGTCACAGACCACGACGGCGGACGAAGCAGCGTTCGCAGGCTTCGTCGACTCGCTCGTCGGTGACCTGGAGGCGGCTGACGGGGTTGATTCGGTGGCGAGCTACCGAAACGGCGGCGAGGGGCTGGTCTCGGAGGACGGGCACACAGCACTCGTAACAGCCAGGCTCACCGGTGATAAAGAGGACGCAGTTGACACTGCCAAGCCCCTGGTCGGTGTCGTCCAGAGGGCAGACGGGAGCGACGGCTTCCGCGTAACCACGGTTGGCTTCGGGAGCGTCGAGGGCGAAATCACCACATTGCTGCAAGACACACTTAAGCAGGGCGAACTGATCGGAATCGCCGTCGCGCTGGTTGTTCTTCTTATCGTGTTTGGCGCGGCGGTCGCGGCAGGCCTCCCGATTGTTGTCGCGCTCCTCTCGATCTTCGTTGCGATCGGCGCTACGGCGCTTGTCAGCAACGCAATCGAAATGTCAGACTTTGTGGTCTTCATCATCACGATGATCGGCCTGGCAGTGGGCATCGATTACTCGCTGTTCATCGCTCAGCGCTACCGTGAGGAGCGGGCCCGCGGCCAGCAGAAGATAGAGGCGATCACAACGGCCGGGGCGACGGCGAGCCGCACGGTGTTTTTCTCCGGCATGGCGGTCGCGATCGCGCTGGCCGGGATGCTGATCGTGCCGGACCCGGTCTTCCGGAGCTTCGCAGTCGGCGCGATTCTTGTCGTCGCGGTCACCGTGCTGGCAGCGCTGACCCTGCTTCCCGCAATGCTCTCGCTGCTGGGCGACCGCGTGAACTGGCTCACCCTGCCGTTCATTGGGAAGCGGGGCGAGCTGAAGGGCGGCGGTGGTCTATGGGGAATCACTACCAGGCTCGTAACGGCCCGACCAGTCATCAGCGTGTTGCTGTCGGGAGGTCTGCTGATCGCTGCGGCTGTGCCGGTCTTCAATATCAACCTCGGCAATGTTGGGATCAGCACGCTGCCAGACAACAGCGACCCGCGTCACGCGTTCGACGTACTCAACCGAGAGTTCTCGGACGGTGTGCTGACGGCTGACATCGTTATCGAGTCGCCAAGCGTGAACACACCGGCGGTGCAGGGCGGCATCGACCAGCTGACCACAGCTTTGAACGGCGACGGCTTCTTCGGCGCATCGACGGTCGAAAAGAACGACAGCGGGGACCTGGCGCTGGTTACCGTGTCGATGCCCGGAGACTTCTCCAGTCCTGAGTCGAAGTCCGCGCTCGAGCGGCTACGCGGCGAATACATCCCCGCCGCCTTCCGCGGCGATACGGCAAAGGTGTTCGTTGGTGGGCCGACGGCGGAGACCGTCGACTCGGTGCAGACGCAGAAAGACTACCTGCCGTCCGTATTCATCTTCGTGCTCGGCTTGAGTTTCCTGTTGCTGCTCGTAGCCTTCCGCTCGATCGTGGTGCCTCTGAAGGCGGTGGTCATGAACCTGCTGTCGGTGGGCGCAGCGTATGGCATCCTGGTACTCGTCTTCGAGGAGGGCGTCGGGACCAGTCTGCTCGGGTTCCAGGAGTCGCCGGTAATCGAGTCATGGCTTCCTCTGTTCTTGTTCGCCATCCTGTTCGGGCTCTCCATGGACTATCACGTCTTCCTGCTCAGCCGGATCAAGGAGCGCTACGACGAGACCGGTGAAAACGGGCCCGCGGTCGCCTACGGGCTGCGGCAGACGGCGAGCATCATCACGGGCGCGGCGCTGATCATGGTGGCGGTGTTCGCAGGTATGGCTTCGGGCGATCTTGTGATCTTCCAGCAGGTGGGCTTTGGCCTGGCGGTGGCAATTCTCATTGACGCCACGATCATCCGCATGGTGCTGGTGCCCGCCAGTATGGAGTTGCTCGGGGACCGGAACTGGTACTTCCCGCGATGGCTGGAATGGGTGCCTGATGTTCGCGTCGAGAGCGAGCCGGAACCGGTTGCCCGCCTGGTTCCGACCACGGCTGATCACGCAATTGAGGCGGCGCCCAGGTAACAGCAAAGGTCCGCAGAGTTCAAGGCGGCCGCCGGAACCGGCGGCCGCCTTCGATTGATCCGATGCTAGAAGTCGGCAGAGGAGCGCCAGCGGCGGAGGGGCATCACGAGGAGGACGACGTCATGGAGGCGGCCGTCGGGGTCGATGGCGCCGCCGTGGACGAGGCCAAGGCGGATGAAGCCGAGGGACTCGGCGGCGGCGAGCGCCTGGGCCTGAGCATCGGCGACGGCCTCGAAAAGGACGCCGCTGAGGCCGCTGTCGCGGGCGACGTCGAGGAGCTCGCTGAGGAGGGCGGTGCCGAGGCCGCGGTGGCGATAGTCCTGGGCGACGACGACGCGCAGGTCGGCAAGGTGGCCGCGAGCGGCGCCGCGGCGGCGGACGAGCGCGGCCTCCGCGAGGATGCGCCCAGACGGGCTCGCCGAGGTGAGCGCGGCCTCGAGGGCGATGAGGGCGAAGGCGCGGCCGCCGGTACGCCCAGACGGGCTCGCCGGGGCGAGCGCCGTGTGGGAGGGCTCCGGATCGGGTCGCTCGGCGTCGCGGACCCAGCCGCGGATGAGGTCGGGAGAGGTGACGTCGTCCTTGAGGAAGAAGCGCTCGGCCTCCGGAACGGCCTGGAAGAAGGAGAGGAGGGCGTCTTCGTCGCCGGCGGCGAGACGGCGGACGAGCACCTCGGTGCCGTCGCGCAGGGCGACGGTCTTGGGGTAGGCAGCGTCGGGCCATGGCATGGGATGAGGATAGCAGGCGTCAAAGGTAAGACGTAAGAGGTCCGAGGTAAGAAGTGCGAGGTACGAAGTTCGAAGGGGACCGCCTGAGGTCAAGAATCGGCGGAGGGGCGCTTGGGGGTGCGGGATGCTTCGTTCTGCTTGAGGGCCTGGAAGACGGCACCGACTTCGTAGACGAAGTTCGGGCCGTCCTCTTCGGAGGCCTTGACGAGAGCGATGGCGATCAACAGAAGTTGCTCGTCGGTAAGGCGCGGTTGTGTGGAATGTCGAGCGATCGTGTCGGGTGCATCCATCGATTGTTAATCCGTAAAGTGTCAAGTATTAGAGTAACGAAGGTGGGTTAATAAGCCGTAGGAAGACGGACAGAAATTGGTTGGAAAGTGCGATTGAGCGCCGTTTATGTGCGGTGTGGCGCTAGCATCACAAAGGAACGTTCGTTACGCTAGTCATAACATGCACGCGCTTGTCATCGCGGGAGGCGAGGGGCAGAGGCTGCGGCCCCTAACGGACGACCGCCCGAAGGGGATGGTGCCGGTGGCCGGGAAGCCGATCCTGCAGCACCAGCTCGAGTGGCTGCGGAGCAACGGGCTCCGGCACGCGGTGATCGCCTGCGGCTACCGCTACGACGTGATCGAGGAGTACTTCGAGGACGGCTCGCGCTTCGGGATCTCCGTGGGCTATTCGATCGAGCAGACGCCGCTGGGTCGCGGGGGCGCGCTGAAGCAGGCGTTCGCGCAGGTGCCGAGAGACGTTCCGTACGTGATCGCGACGAACGGGGACAACATTCAGACACAGCCACTGGCGCCGATGCTGCGACAGCACCTGCGAACGGGCGCCGTGGCGACGCTGCTTCTGACGCAGCTGCGCAGCCCGTACGGCATCGCGCAGCAGCGAGGGAAGCACATCACGGGGTTCGTCGAGAAGCCGTTGCTGTCGCACTGGCTTAACGCGGGGGTATACGTGCTCAACCGCGAGTTCCTGGAGGCGTGCCCGGACGTGGGCGACCATGAGGACCATCTGTTCCCAACACTGGCGGCAGAGGGCAAGCTATACGGGTTTAGGTCGCGGGCATACTGGAAGGCGATCGACACGGTGAAGGACCTGAAGGAGGCGGAGACGGAGCTGTCGCTCCTGGCGGGGAAGTGAGCTGCCAGCTGTCAGCTATCAGTTGTCAGCTTTCAGCCTTCGCGGGCTGAGGTTGACGGTCAGAGAGCGAGTCCCCCGATGAATCGGTGGTCTTTCTGCTTCTGTTTTCGGCGAAGAAGTGACATCCGGGCATTGATTTCGGGAAGACAAGCCGCCTACGCACATGGTCGAGCGGAGAGGCCATCACTTGGAGAGTGAACCGGTCGAGGACCGGCCCCACCTGATAAGTGAGGGGTTCGCCGCGAGGCGGATGGGGCGCAAGTCCCCCGCTCTCCGCTCTTTATATTGACAATCGGCAACATCGGAGAGAGACTAGAGTTGCTTATCAGGTGGGGCCGCCTCGGCGGTTCAGCAGGCAAGTCCCTCGATGGATCGGGGGGCTTTTCTGTTTCGGGATTCGGGGAAGATGGCGTCGGCTCCGTTGATTTGGTCACGACTGGGCTCTTGACCTCACGTTGAAACGGAGTCGGCAGCGTAGGGGCTGTTCCGTTCGGCCGCCGACCGGTAGACTATACGACTAGCGCCAGAAACCGGCGTACCAGGCGTTATCGGACCCGCCGCGCGGATACGCGGATACATGAATCAAGCACCGCAGCCAAGGCTGGGGGGCACGCGGCGGGGAGACCCACAAGCGCCTACGCCGACGACCGTGTAAGGAACCAACGAATGAGCCGCGCAAAAACCTATAGCCTCAGCGCCAGAGACATCCAAAAGTCCTGGCACGTCATCGACGCCGACGGCCAGACCCTTGGCCGTCTCTCGACACGCGTGGCGTCGTTACTGATGGGCAAGCATAAGCCGACCTACTCCCCCCACCTGGACATGGGAGACTTCGTAATCGTCGTCAACGCGCAGAAGGTCCGCGTAACCGGCAAGAAGCTCGACGATAAGATATACTACCGCCACACCGGCTATATGGGCGGGCTCAAGGAGACCCCCCTCGGCGATATGCTCCAGCGCCAGCCTCGCCGCGTCATCGAGCTGTCCGTCCGAGGCATGCTCCCCCGCAACCGCCTCGCCCGCCACCTCCTGCGCCATCTTAAGGTCTACGCCGGTCCCGACCATCCCCACGAGGCGCAGGTGAACGCTCGCCCAGGACCCGTCTCCCGTCGCACAAAGCCTCGTCCGCGACCGCAAGCCAGCGCTGAAGCCGCCGCCCCGCAACCTTCCGCCACCAAGCCTCGTGCGCGCGCCGGCCGAGCGGCGGCGGCCAAGGCGGCCCCTGCCCGTAAGCCGCGCCGTTCCGGAGGAACAAAGGCATGACACAAGAGCAATCAGCAACAACCCTGCCCAGCGGCCAGTACCACTACGGCACGGGCCGCCGCAAGACCACGGTAGCGCGCGTCCGCCTGTACTCAGGGTCGGGCAACTACCACATCAACGAGCGGCCGTACCTGGAGATGTTCACGCGGCCATTGCACCAGAACAAGCTGCGCTTGCCGTTCGACGCCGCCGAGCTGGCGGGCAACTTCGACGTCCACGCCAAGGTTGCCGGAGGTGGCGTCAGCGCTTGGGCCGACGCGATCGCCCACGGCATCGCCCGCGCGCTCGTCTCCTACGACGAGAAGCTGCGCCCGGCTATGCGCAAGGCCGGCCTGCTGACGCGGGATTCCCGCATCAAGGAGCGCAAGAAGCCCGGGCTCAAGCGCGCCCGCAAGGCCCCTCAGTACACGAAGCGCTAATCGTACCCGGTGACCCAACGGGCGCCGAATCTCCGCGGAGCTCTCCTCCGTGGCAGCTACTGGCTACGAGTTGCTTCGCTCGCGAAGGCGATGCCGTCCAGCCCCGGCGTCTCCACGCCCCGCTGGCTGAGAATGCTGACGATGTGGGCGCGGTGCTCCGTAGCGTGGTTGATCGCCTGGATCAATAGCACCGACGCCGGAATCTCGTAAGGCGCCCCGCGATAGGTGCCTCGAAGCACCTCGGCTGGTTGCGTACGCTCGGCGATTTCGATTAGCGCCTCGCCGCTCGCCGTAGCGCTCGTTCGAATCGCGTCGAACCCCGCGAACGGCAGGTCTTCCGGCCGCGTTTCCGGCGGCCTCTCGGTAAACTCGCCCACATAGCGCGCCTCGGACGCGAACAGGTGCACCAGTGTATCTCGAACCGCGCCGTAGGTGCCGGGCGCTGTCGCCGCCAGGTCGTCCTCACTCAAACTGGCACAGCCATCGAGCAGCGCAGGTTCGCCCGGAGGTTGTGCCGGAAGAGTTCGGCCGCGGTGCTCGCCATCTTTGCCTAGGACGCCGCCGGTGGCGGCCCGAAGAAGCCGACGATGCTCTGGAGCCGCCCGTCCTCCGACAACCTCCCGATGTCGATTCCCTCCATCCCGGTGGAGCCGTCCGGTGACGTCATCTTCCAGGCGAATCGTAGCCGTCCATGATGCTCGTCGATGCCGCTGGTGGGAAGTATGCCCGCTCCTGGCATCTGCTTGTGGAACTGCGAGATCAGCGCCACCAAAGCTTCTCTTCCGGCAGCATCGGACATCGGGTCCGTATATCGGCCGTCATCCGCCCAGGCCTTCTCGAGCAGCTGTCGCCGCTTGCCTTCGTCCTTCTCGTTCCAGGCGGCCATGTATGCGTGGACGATTTCGTTCGTGTTTGCCATGCGACTCTCCTTCTGCCCCTGCGGTGGCGACATGTTACCACCATACATATACTACGGAGCGCTATGCCCGAATCCGAGGGGCCGCAGCTCCTCAGCGGCAAAGTCGCGATCGTTACCGGCGCCGGACGCTACCGCGGTATCGGCCGCCACATCGCCCTGGCGCTCGCGCGCAACGGGGCCGACGTCGTCATCACCGGCTCCGGACGTCCGCAAGAGTCCTTTCCGCCGGACGAGCGCCAGATCGGCTGGCGCGACATCGATTCGGTCGCTGAGGAGGTCGTTCGTCTAGGCCACCGTGCTCTCCCCCTCGTCGTCGACATCACCAAGCCGGACGACTGCGACCGCCTCGTAAACGAAGCCAGACGCGAGTTCGGGCGAATAGACTTCCTCGTCAACAACGCCGCCGCAGGCCGCGGGCGCGACCGCGTCCCGCTCCTCGATCTCGAAGAGAGCGAGTGGCGCCGCGTGCTCGACGTCAACCTCAACGGGACATTCCTTGTGACCAAAGCCGTCGGCCGCGCCCTCGTCGAGCAGGGCGAGGGCGGCCGCATCGTCAACATCGGCTCTATCGCCGGCCGCCAGGGCTTGCCCAGCTTCGGCGCCTATGCCGTTACGAAGGCCGGCCTCGTCCTCTTCACGCAAGTCCTCGCCGCCGAGCTTGCGGCCCACAAGATCAACGTAAACTGCGTCTGCCCCGGTCTTACGAACACGTATCGCATGGAGGACGTAACCCGCCCAGGGCCGATCCGAGACGCCGTCATGGCCACAATTCCGCTCCGTCGCGCGGGTGAGCCAGGCGAGGTGGGCGAGCTGGTAGCGTTCCTCTGCGGCCCGGATGCCTCGTACATCCACGGCCAGACGATCAATATCGACGGTGGGCGGCTGATGATCTGAGCGTCCCCGGGATTTCATCGCGGACGGAATGAATGATCTCGTGCTGAGCGCCGCCACTGCGTGGGAGATCGCCATAAAGCACGCCAACGGACAGCTTGAGCTGCCGGATCACCCCGAGGCTTACGTCGCATTGCGAATGGGCCTCGACGATCTCGACCCTTTGCCCATCGAGCTCAGCCACGCCCTTCGCGCCGGCACGCTGCCACCTATTCACCGAGATCCGTTCGACCGGCTACTCGTGGCGCAGAGCCAGCTAGAGGAGCTTCCTATCCTCACCCCGGACCCGAATATCGCGCGCTACCGAGTATCCGTTATATGGTAGCCCACCCGGGGGCGGGGCGGAGGCGTGCTTGGTGTGCTCCGGTCGAACGGCTGCCCTGAGAGCCGGACGACAGCTATCTTAGAAGGCCTCTAGCCCCAGGCCGCGCGCACCGCAGCCGCAGTCGCTTCGTCCGCCGGGAAGAGCGCCTCGATCGTCAACTCCGCCATCGTGATATCCAGCGCCGTACCGAACGTGGTCAGAGTGCTGAAGAAGCGCAGCTCGAGGTCTTCGCCGGCGAGAAATACGAGGGGCACGAAGAGGGCCGACATCGGGTCGTGGGAGTCAGCCTCGCAGACCCCCGGATAGCCACGAAACTCCTTCTCGAGTTCGAATAGCGCGTGATCGCCCGTCAACACGGCCTGACGGTGGAGTTGCTCCATCAAGTGCGCGCTGTACTCCGCGAAGTTGACGATTCGGGGCGCCAGCCCGCCCGGGTGAAGCGTCACCCGCAGTGTGTTGATCGGTGGATCGAGTAGTTCAGGCGTTACGCCGCCGCTGAGGAGTGCCTGCGCCGGCCGGTTCGCGGAGATCAGGTCCCAGCGACGATCGGTGACCACGGCCGGAAAAGGCTCGTGGCCGCCGAGCAGCCTGTCGAGCGCCTGCCGCACGGGCGCCATCTCTTGTGTATCGAGCGGCGTCTCGCGGTAGACCGGCGCGTATCCCGCGGCCAGCAGCATGACGTTCCGCTCTCGTAGCGGCACTTCCAACTGCTCGGCGAGATCGATCACCAGCTCGCGACTCGGCTGCGAACGCCCGGTCTCGACGAAGCTCAAATGGCGGGCCGAAACCTGCGCCTCAAGCGCGAGGTCGAGCTGGCTGAGACGGCGCCGTTGCCTCCAGTCGCGGAGCAGATCGCCCACCGTCGCCGTACGCGATGCAATGCTCATGGGTTGATTCTACTGCCGTCACCGCGCTTAGTCGCTTACCTCCGAGGTAATTGAGACTCTTCCCGCTCCGCCCGAAGCTTGACGGAGAAGCAACGTTTATTCGAAAGGAGAACAACATGCTGCAACAGTCCACCGTTGTAGAGGAGCAGGCCCGAAGCCCGATGGTCGAAGGTTTCGCCCGCTTCTGGGCGAACCCCAACCCGGCGGTGCTCCCGCCGTTGCTCGCGGAGGATGTCGTCGGCCACTTTTCCGGCGACCCGGAGCCCGTGCGCGGACGAGACGCTTACGTCGCCCGCATCGCGCAGTTCCTCCAACTACTCCCCGACCTCCGCCTTGAAGTCGCCGAATACGCCACGAACGGCGAGTTCCACTTCATCCGCTGGATCGGGCGCGCGACCGGAGCAAAGGGTCCGGTAGAGTTATCAGGCATCGATCGGATTCGTGTGCAAGACGGGCTGTTCACGGAGAACTTCGTCGTCTTCGACACCGCGCGCTTCGCCGCCCTCATCGGCGGCTAAGACCGCAGGCTCCTAACGCAATCCAAAGCACAGAGAAGGAGGATTCTCATGGCAGAAGTAATGACCCAGGACCTGACGGCCACGGTCGACGCCTACTTCGCGATGTGGAACGAAGAGGACACCACGAAGCGTGCCCAGCACATCGAGGAGGCATGGGCGGACAACGGCCGCTACGTAGATCCGGCCCGCGATGCCGAGGGCCACGCCGCGCTCAACGACACGGTGTCCGCCGCGCGCCCGCACTTCCCCGGGCACACAGTCCGCCGCACCAGCGCCATCGACTCGCATCACGACCAGCTCCGCTTCGCCTGGCAGGTCGTGGGCCCCGACGGTAGCGTTCCGGTCGCTGGGATCGACGTCGGCGTCTTGGCGCCCGACGGCCGCCTTCAGCGGATCACCGGCTTCTTCGGCGAGCTCGCTCAGGAGGGCGCCGCCTAGCTCGAGGCCCGCGCTATCATTGCTGGGTGCCCATCAGCGCCCGCGCTAATCCCGGCAATCGCGAATATCGCTGCTCCTCCGGCCGGATTCGCCTAGCGGTCCAGACGGAGGAGCAGTGGCATTCGCTGGCCGTTTGCCTCGGCCGCCCGGAGTTAGCCTACGCAGGCGCGTGGGAGGCCGTGGGCAAGTCACATCCAGACGGAGAGGTCGCGCTGGTCCTTCAGGAGATCTTCGCCGAAGACCCGGCCGAACTATGGGCGAAGCGACTGAAGGCGCACGGCGTGCCATCCGAGTCGTCTTCCCGAAACCCAGCGTAAGGGCGCACCACGCGTGCGATCGGTCGGACTGGCTTCTGGGGACGTACTCGCTTTACCAACTAGGCTCTCGGGCTAGCGTTTGTGCTGCATCCCTACGCATTCCGTCGCCAGGCGGCCGACGGGACTCGGTGCCGTCGGTCGGCGCTTGGAGAGATTCGTGTCGAGCGGTTCTAATCCACGAGGCAGTCTCCGTGCTCGGAATAATTGAGCGCGGTCTTGCCGATGGTGGCGAACGACGACGATTCTCCGCCGGTAAATTCTAAACTGCCGGCGGAGACCGTGCCGGAAGCCACGGCGTTATACCTGCTTTGAAGGGAGAGGCTTGAGTTGATGTGGCAGTGTTCTCCCACGCCTACGAAGTGCTCGACACTATGCACCCGAGAATACGGGGGCAAGCCGGCCCACGAAAGGTCGATAACGAGTGTGGTCAGAGAGCACCCAGCCGGAAGCGGATCAGGGTCGGGGAAGGGAATCCTAAACGCGCACTCGATCGCGGGAGCGCTGGTTAGAAGCTTGGCGCGCTCGACCGTCCCGTAGAGGTGAAGTTGGCCTTTTGGCATCTCGGCGTTGATGGCCCTGATCTGATGGACTATGGCGCCACTGCTGTCGAACTCGATGTATGACGCGAACAGCAGCGATATGTCGCTCGAGCGCGCCGCGGGCATGGCGTCGACGACGACACGCTTGAGGCTACCGTCTGGCTGCGGAAATTCCCAGCTGGCGAAGGCGTCGTGGTAGGCCTCGCTGATCGAGTAGGGCTGGTCGGCAGACGCGGGCGCTGCGAAGAGGACCGGCACCCCAAAGGCAGCAACCAGAAGCAGGGAAACGAGCCGGAACCGTCCGGTCATGTACGAACGCATGATCCCCTCCCCGCGGGGTCGGTATGATAACAGGTCAACGAATTAACCCTAGTTTAACATTCCAGGATTCGCGTATCCACACGAGAACTCAAGTGGTCACGGCCCGGCGGTCGACCCGTCCTGTACAATACGCCTGCACCGATTAAGCAAACCGAGACAGAACCATGGACTACGAACTCTCCGACGCTCATAAGCTCATCCGGGACACTGCCCGGCGCATCGCCAGGGAGAAGGTCGCCCCGCGCGCCGCTGAACTCGACGAGAGCGGCGAATACCCGCACGACATCTTCGGCGTATTCGCTGAGGCCGGCCTCCTCGGGCTGACCATCCCGGAGCAGTACGGCGGCTCTGGTGCCGGCTTCCTCGCGCTCGCGCTTGCCGTCGAGGAGACCGCCAAGCACGATAACGCTTGCTCGCTGATCCTGCTCCTTTCGGCGCTTTCGACGCAGCCCATCAACCTCGGCGGCTCGGACGACCAGAAGCGAGAGTGGCTCTCGAAATCCGCCGTCGGCGCCATCAAGGGCGCCTTCTGCCTTACCGAACCCAATACAGGCTCCGACGCCGCCAACCTCGAGTCGAGCGCTCGCCGCGACGGCGACGACTACGTCATCGACGGCGAGAAGGTGTACATCTCCGGCGGTTCGGTCGCCGATTACGTCTGCTTCTTCGCCAAGACGACGGAGGATGGGACGAGCGCCATCTCCGGCTTCATCGTGCCGACCGACTCGCCCGGCTACTCCGTCCCCCGCTGCGACCGCAAGATGGGCGTGATGGGCGTCCCGACCGCGAACATCGTTCTTCAAGACTGCCGAGTCTCAGCCGCCAACCGCATCGGCGACGAGGGGCGCGGCTTTCGCACCGCGATGCTCACGCTGAACACTTGTCGCCCGGTCGTCGGCGCAAGGGGCCTCGGCCTCGCCGAGGGGTGCATCGCCTACGCACTGGAGTACGCCCGTCAACGCAAGACATTCGGCGTGCCGCTCGTGGACCACCAGGCGATCCAGTTCATGCTCGCCGACGCCGCCATTGAGATCGAGGCTTCCCGCCACCTCGTCTATCACGCAGCCACGCTGGTGGACCAGGGGAAATACGACCGGCAGCACGCCCCCTACCTCTCGATGGCCAAGACCATGGCCACGGAGATGGCGAACCGCGTCGCCTCGGACGCCATCCAGATCCTGGGCGCGCAGGGATACATGAAGGACCATCCGCTGGAGCGCCATTACCGCGACGCCCGCCAGCTGATGATTGTGGAAGGAACGTCGCAAATCCAGCGCCTCGTCATCGCCCGGGCCATGATCCAAGGCGAGATCAACTACTGGTGATGCTTGACGAATGCATAAACTTGAGGCATACTGCCAAGGCACGGGTCCACTATGCGAACGACACTAGATATTGACGAGGCAATTCTCGAACAAGCGATGGAATACGCCGATGGCATGAGTAAGAAGGCGCTTGTTGAGACCGCTCTGGAAGAATACGTGAACGCTAGGAGGCGCGAATCGCTCATAGCCGCGATCGAAAAGGGCGATCTCGGAATCGATTTGACCATAGAAGAGTTGCGAAAGAT
>Ga0209376_1000837_pt1 | contig 32994 bp, 26 predicted proteins | sample GraSoiAngelo_134_FD_185891 | JGI IMG/M metagenome (GOLD analysis project Ga0209376, IMG submission 185891) | Grasslands soil microbial communities from the Angelo Coastal Reserve, California, USA - 14_0929_05_30cm (SPAdes) (version 2) | ecosystem: Environmental > Terrestrial > Soil > Grasslands ...
CTCAACCCGGCCCTCATCACATGGATGACCGAGCTGGACCCGGATGCCGATGTGGTGATGGCGCAGCTCGCCAGCGGGCTTCAGCCCGTGCACGCGGTCTATTCGAAAGCCTGCTTGCCCCATCTCGAGCGCATGCTCAACAGTGGCAACCTCAAGGTTCAGGAACTCAGCCAGGCTCCGGGGCTCTCGGTACGGCTGGTTGCCGAACACGAGCTCCGGGGGGCGGATCCGCAGTTCCTGTCTTTCCTCAACATCAACACCGCGGGCGACCTAGAGTTCGCCAGGAAGCTGCTGGAAGGACAACGGGCGAATCGTGGCGACGAGACCTGAGTCCATGCCGCGCACGATCTTCGTGGTGCATCCCGGCGCCTTGGGCGATGTCCTGCTTGCGCTGCCGGCGATCCGGGCGTTGCGGACGTCGTTCCCAACCCATCAGCTTGGCCTCGTGGCCGGCGCAGCCGTGGGCGGTCTCCTTCGCGTGTGCGGCGAGGTCGCAACGGTGTTTTCACTCGAAGCCGGGGTGTTGGCCGGGCTCTTGGCCGGGCCCCCGTGGGTGGGGCCGACCGTTCGTGAATGGCTCGGCAGGTGCAGCCTGGCCGTCTGCTGGATGGCGGATCCGGGGGACCGACTGTCCTCGACATTGCAGGGTCTGGGCGTCGGCCGGGTGATCGTGCGGTCTCTGGCCTCGTCGGAGGGCGAGGCGATCCATCAGGAGGACCGCCTCATGGAGACGGTGCAGGACGTGGCGCCGGTCGCGCGAGTCGTGGAGAGACTCCACCTCCCAGCCGCTGTGATCACTGAAGGACGGGCTCGACTAGCCGCTCTGGAGCTGTTCACGCGTCACCCGCTGGTGGTCCTCCATCCGGGCAGCGGGAGTCGCCACAAATGCGTCGCGCCCGCTCTATTGGCCGCGGCCATCACGCACTTCCAGGCCAACGACGTTGTTCCTGTGCTGGTCGGAGGGGCGGCGGACGACCACATGGTCGCCGAGGTGGCTGATGCCTGCGCGAGCCGGCCGGTGACACTCCAGCACGAGGACCTCCTTCCGATGGCCGGCCTGTTGACCCACGCAGATCTCTTCGTCGGCCACGACTCCGGTCTCACCCATCTGGCCGACGCGCTCCATGTGCCAACGGTTGCCTTGTTCGGGCCGACGGATCGCCGGCGGTGGGCGCCACGTGGCTCGCATGTGACGGTCCTGACCGGGGAGCCCTGCCGCTGTCATGGTTGGGATACGGTCCAAGCCTGCCATGATAAACCCTGCCTCCAGATCCAGGCGGAAGAGCTGGTCATGGTGTGCGAACGGCTGCTTCGACAGCCTCGAGTTGTCCTCCCGAGCCCGCCGGAGGCGACTCGCTCGCCTTGTGATGCTCCGGAAGTTATGCTAGATTGAGCCTTCGGTATTTTGATAGGCAGGATGCGGAGTTAGGAGCGTTCAGGTGTCACAAGATATCGTACGAGAGAAGGTCATTGATGCGCTGCAAGGGGCCCTCCTTCGCGCCAGGCGCAAGGGGCAGCTCAAAGCCGAACCATTGCCGGCGGTCACCCTCGACCTTCCCAAACGGCCGGAGTGGGGGGATCTCGCCTCCACGGTGGCCATGAGCTTGGCGTCGTCAGAGGAGCGTTCCGCGCAGGACGTCGCCCAAATCATTCTTGACAACATGGACCAGCGCGACGCGATCTTTGATCGAGTCGAGATCGTCCGTCCCGGATTTTTGAATATGACGGTCAAGCGTGACCTCTGGCTGGAAGTGCTCGGCGACATCCAGGAGCAAGGTGAGGGCTACGGCAGGACCGATGTCGGCCAGGGCGGCCGCGTCCTGGTCGAATTCGTCAGCGCCAACCCCACCGGCCCGCTGCACATCGGCCACGGTCGTGGCGCGGCGGTTGGACAGGCGATCGCGAATCTTCTGACTGAGACCGGTTACGATGTGGTCAGGGAATATTATATTAACGACGCCGGGAGACAGATGAAACTGTTGGGCGCGTCCGTCTATGCGCGCTATCAGGAGTTGAACGGTCGCACCGTCTCCTTTCCGGAGGACGGATACCGCGGCGCCTATATCGAGACGGTGGCCGCCCACATTCGGGATTGTGTCGGCGCGACGCTGCTCGGCAGCCCGCCCGAGGAGGCCGAACAACGGTGCAGGGAGCTGGCGTACCAGGAGTTGCTGGAGCTGATCCGGATGGATCTCCGGTCGTTCGGGATCAGCTTTGACTCCTGGTTCAGCGAAGCCTCGCAGTTGTCGTCCGGCTTGGTGGAGCGGGTCCTGGAGGAGCTCCGGAAGCGGGACTTGCTGTTCGAGCAGGAGGGCGCGCTGTGGTTCCGTTCGTCCGGGTTCGGAGATGAGAAGGATCGGGTGGTGCGCAAGCAAGATGGAGAGTACACCTATTTGGCGTCCGACATCACGTACCATCGGGACAAGCTCCAGCGCGGATATGACCTCTTAATCGACGTCTGGGGAGCAGACCACCACGGCTACATTCCCAGAATGGAAGCGGTGGTTCAGGCCTATGGGCACCCGAAGGACCGCCTGCGGGTGGTTCTCATCCAGATGGTGAATCTGATGAGGGGGGGGAAGAAGGTTGAGATGTCCAAGCGCGCCGGCGAGTTCATCACGCTGCGCGAGGTCATGGATGAGGTGGGCGTGGATGCGGCGAAGTTTTTCTTCCTGATGCGCCGCTCGGATACGCACTTGGATTTTGACCTGGACCTGGCCAAACAGCAATCAGCCGAGAACCCCGTGTATTACGTGCAGTATGCGCATGCACGGATTGCAAGCCTGTTTCGGGTCGCGGAGGAACGAGGCATCCCGGTCCCGAAGCCGAGCGAGGTGGACCTGGGCGCCTTGACGCACCCCGACGAGTTCGGTCTCATCCGGAAGCTGTCCTCCTATCCCTCCGTGGTCCAGGCGAGCGCGTCCGCGCTGGAGCCGCACCGCCTCACCTTCTACCTCCAAGAACTGGCCATGCTGCTGCACACGTTCTACTATAAGCACCGCATCATGCCGCCGGCTGTCGAGGTTGACACGCAGGACGCCGAACGTTTCGTCAAGGAGTCGGGCACGAGCGTCGTGAGGCAGGTCGAGCCGGTGACTCCGGACCTCACCGCCGCGCGGCTGGTTCTGATGCGTGCGGTGCAGCGGGTGATCCGGAACGGCTTGCGCATTCTGGGTATTTCCGCTCCGGACCGGATGTGACCGGCTGGGCGTCATGAGATTTTTGGTGCGGCAGACTGATCTTGGCGGACTGGCGCGGCTGGGAAGACTGAGCACCGCTCATGGAGAGATCGACACTCCCGCCTTCATGCCGGTCGGGTCGCTCGGCCCGGTAAAAGGAGTCGATGGGGAGGACCTGCAGGCCCTCGGATTCCGGCTGATCCTCAACAACGCGTATCATCTGTCCCTGCGTCCGGGCCACGAGGCGGTGGCCGAGTTGGGCGGGCTGCACGCCTTCCTGTCCTGGCCCGGCGCGATTCTGACGGACAGCGGGGGATTTCAGGTTTTCAGCTTGGCCAGGCTGTGCAAGGTGACGGACGACGGAGTGACGTTCCAATCGCACCTGGACGGGTCGCCGCACCACATCACCCCGGAACGAGCGATCGAGGTGCAGGAGGCGCTGGGAGCGGACATCATCATGGCGTTTGATGAGTGCCTGGGGCTCCCCGCTTCCCGCGACCGGGTGCAGGAGGCGATGCTCCGCACGAACCGATGGGCCGCTCGGTGCCTGGCGGCGCGCCGGCGGACCGATCAAGCGTTGTTCGGGATCGTGCAGGGTGGGCACGACGCCGATCTTCGGGTTCACGCTGCGCGCGCCATCGTCGCGATGGGGTTTGACGGCTACGCCGTGGGCGGCCTCTCCGTGGGGGAGGACAAGTCGGTCATGTACAGGATGTTGGAGGCCGCCGTGCCGGAACTTCCCGCCGGGTCGCCCCGGTACGTGATGGGGGTCGGCATGCCGGAAGATCTCGTGGAAGGCGTGGCCAAGGGTGTCGACCTGTTCGACTGTGTGGTGCCGAGTCGCCATGGGCGCACCGGCTGGCTGTTCACGTCCTTCGGGCGGGTCCTGATCAAGAATGCCCGGTACACGCGCGATGAACGGCCGATCGATCCCGAATGCCGTTGTCCGGTCTGCTGCCGGCACTCCCGCGCCTATCTCCATCACCTCTTCACCGTAAAGGAAATGCTGGGGGTTCGTCTCAACACGCTGCATAACCTGCATTATTTTGCGGACCTGATGCAGCGGATGAGGACGGCCATCCAGGGCGGGTCGTTTGCCGCGTTCCGGAAGGAATTTCACGCCCGGCGCGCGGGCGTCGCGGCGGAGTGTGGGGACGTTGCGACGGTGGGGACCGACGACGTCCGGGCACCGGCGTCATGGGGGGAGGGACAGGGGTGAGGCTGCTGGACGCCGTGGCCTGGGCGCAAGGACCGTCGGGAGGGAGCGGGTCGGGGGGCACGTGGCTGTCCCTGGTGCCGTTCGTCCTGATCTTCGTGATCTTCTATTTCCTGCTGATCCTTCCTCAGCAAAGACGCCAGAAGAAGCTCAAAACCATGTTGGAGGCCTTGAAGAAGGGGGACAAGGTCGTCACGTCTTCCGGCCTCTGGGGGACCGTCACCAACCTGGGCAGGGAGACCGTGACGCTTCAGGTCGCTGACAACGCGAAGGTCAAAATTCAGCGCGACCACATCGCACGGCTCAGAACCGATGATGAAGAATAGCGGGACGACCAGCCTGCCCTCCGTGCTCGCGCGTCGCGCACACAAGAACGGGCATGCGGTGGCCAGGTAGCCTCACGTGCTCGCGCGTCGCGCACTCAAGATTTGTTAATTCCGGGCCTAGGAGGTTAGAGTGCTCGCCGGACGCGCGCAGTCTGAGGCTACCTGGCCACCTGCCCGAAGGAAAGTGAATAGAGTAATGGTGCTCGGAGAACGCATGCAATAGAGGGCAGGCCGGCCGCCCCTGAAGAGATGTAGAAAATGTTGAGAGAAAGGTTGATGCAGGCATGAAGAAGGTCGGTGGACGGTTCGCGCTGCTTGGCGTGGTGGTGATTCTCTCGGTCGCGTTCTTTCTTCCGTCGTACCCCAGCCTATTCCACGCGCTTCCAGACTGGCTCAAAAAGGTGCTGCCGAGCAAAGGGATCACGCTCGGTCTTGACCTCCAAGGCGGCATTCACCTCGTGATGGAGGTGGAAGAGGACCGCGCCGTCGAGATCGCGGTGGACCGCTCAGTGAATTCGATCCAGGATTTTCTGGTCGACAAGAAGATCCCGGTGGAATCCGTCAAGCGCACGGGCCAAACCCAGGTGACGATCGAATTCCAGAAAGGGGATTTGAAATCGGAGATTCAGAAGCTCCTGGAAGAGTTTCCCTCCTTTTACGAAGTGGAACAGTCAGGTGCTGCCAACCGCCTGGTCTATGAACTTCGCGAGGGGGAGATCAAGCGAATCAAGGACTCCGCCATCAACCAGGCCCTGGAAACGATCCGGAACCGGATCGATCAGTTCGGAGTGGCCGAGCCGCTCATCCAGCGGCAGGGATTGAAGCAGATCGTCGTGCAATTGCCGGGCATCAAGGAGCCGAAACGCGCGAAAGATCTGATCAAGGAAACGGCGCTGTTGGAGTTCAAAATGCTCGATGAGGAGAGCAAGCTGGCTCAGGAGCTTCCGCCGCGGATTCCGAAGGGGAAGGAAGAGGAGATCCTGAAGCAGTTCCAGGACCGCCTACCGGAAGGCGACCAGATCCTGTTCGAAAAAGAAGTGGAGAAAGACACCGGTCGCGAGTACCGCATTCCCTACCTGGTGAAAAAGCGTGTGATGCTGGCTGGCGACGTCCTGAGCGACGCCCGAGTCTCGATCGGACAGTTCAACGATCCGTACGTCTCCGTGACGTTCGATGCCAAGGGGGCCCACGAGTTCGACCGGATCACGGCTGAGAACGTGAAGAAGCGCATGGCCATCGTCCTGGACAACACCATTTATTCCGCCCCCGTGATCCAGGAGCGAATCAGCGGGGGGCGGGCGCAGATTTCCGGGACGTTCAGCATGCAGGAGGCCAACGATCTTTCGATCGTGCTCCGGGCCGGTGCCTTGCCCGCGCCGCTGAAGATCATCCAGGATCTGACGGTCGGTCCCTCGCTGGGCCGGGACTCCATCGAAAAGGGCATCCGCTCCACGCTGATCGCCGGGGCTGCGGTGGTCTTGTTTATGATGATCTATTATCGCCTGTCCGGCCTGGTGGCCGACTTCGCGTTGGCCCTGAACCTGATCTGCCTGATCGGGGCGCTGGCCGGGCTGAACGCGACCCTGACCCTCCCCGGTATCGCCGGCATTATCCTCACGATCGGCATGGGGGTGGACTCCAACGTCCTGATCTTCGAGCGCATCCGTGAAGAACTCAGGCAGGGCAAACCGGTGCGCCTGGCGGTCGATGGGGGGTACGACAAGGCCCTGCTGACGATCATCGACTCGCATGTCACCACCTTGATCACGGGGCTCGCGCTGTTTTTGTTCGGCACCGGACCGATCAAGGGCTTCGCGGTCACGTTGTGCCTCGGCATCGCGATCAACCTGTTCACCGCTCTAGTCGGCACCAAGGTGGTCTTTGATGTGATCAATCAGCGCGGAAGGATCGAGCGGTTAAGCATCTAACAGAGGAGCTGACAGCGAATAGAAAATAGCGAATAGCCGAGGAGGGGAAGTTTCTGAAAATGCTGATGGCTACTCGCTGTTAGCTGCTCGCTACTGGCAGACGAAGACATGTTGGAAATTCTCGGGAAGACCAATATCGACTTCATGGGGAAACGGCACATCGCATTTGTCGTGTCCGGCGTGCTCTCGCTCCTGGGGCTGGTGGCCGTCGTCCAGATCAGCCGGGGGGCAGCGAACATGGGCATTGATTTCGCGGGCGGCACCGCCGTGCAGCTGAAGTTCGAGGAACCGATCAGGATCGACGAAGCGCGAACAGCGCTGGAGTCGAACGGTCTGGCCAACGTCGAGCTGCAGGAGTTCGTGGAGGAGAACAAGATTCTTGTCCGGGTGAAAGCCAGCACCACCATCGAGGAAAAGGTCGCCGATCGGGTGGTGGCAGTCTTCAGCAAGGAGTTTCCGAACAATCGCTTTGTGGTCGACTCGTCCACCGAAATCGGACCCACCGTCGGGAAAAAGCTCCAGCAGGATGCGCTGATTGCGGTCCTCATCTCGTTCGCCGGCATCATCCTGTACATCGCGGCCCGGTTCGAGTTCCGGTTCGGCGTGGCGGCCGCGGTCGCGACGTTCCATGACGTGCTGGCCGTGCTCGGCGCATTTTATGTCCTGGACAAGGAGATTACGCTGCTCGTCGTGACGGCGCTATTGACGCTGGCGGGGTATTCGCTGACTGACACCGTGGTCGTGTTCGACCGCATCCGGGAAAATCTGGGCCTTCGCCGGCGAGAGGGGATCGTGGCCGTGATCAACAGCAGCGTCAATCAGGTTCTAAGCCGCACGATCGTGACCAGCCTGACGGTCGTCATGGTGCTCATCCCGTTGACGCTGGCCGGGGGCGAGGTCCTGCACGATTTTTCGCTGGCCCTGCTGTGGGGGGTGATCGTCGGAACCTACTCATCGGTGTTCGTCGCCAGCCCCTTTCTCGTCATCTGGCCCGGCGGCGAGGGGCGGCTGCTCAAACGCGGCTGACAGGACAGGGCCAAAGGGCGGCGTTACCTCTACTTGACATTCTGCGGACGCTGAATGAAAATGGACACTTAGAAGTACCGACGATGTTACCGAAATGAAACTCTGGAGTCGGCCACACAGCCTCCAGCGCAAGATCATCACGGCGATTGTGATGGTCGGCCTTCTACCTCTCACGCTTTCCCTTGTCCTCACCTACCTTGAGGAACGCCGCGCTCTCCGCGAAACCGTCGGAGCCAACTTCAAGGAAATTGCGGTCGAAGCGGCCCGCAGGATTGAGATCCAGGTCACCCGAGGGATCAACGAAGCGCAGCAGCTCGCCACCACCCCGTTTGTCCTGACGGCCGTGACGGAGGCGAACCGCAGCTATGCCGGAAAGGAAGAAAAGAAGATCGAGTCCATGATCGGGGACTGGCAGCGACGCTGGCGAGAGCGGGAGCACCGCAATGAATTTCCGCTGTTCATCAATCGCATCGTCACCAATTACCTGATCCGGTGGCATGACATCCGGAAATCCGACTACGTCGCGATCCTGGTGACGGACGACCGCGGGGCGCTGGTGGTCAGTTCGATTCCACAGGTGGAATATTACTATGGGAAGAGCGCCTGGTGGCAGGCTGTCTTCGACCGGGGGGTGGGGCGGGTCTATGTCAGCGATGTGTATTTTGATCCTTCTTTCGGGACCCATGTGCTGAATGTCTCGGTGCCGATCCTCAATGATGAGCCACGCGCCGCGGTGGGGGCTGTCAGCGTGCTGTTGAGACGCGATTCGTTGTTTCAATCGATCTCGGATGTCACGATCGGCGCGACCGGACACGCCATGTTGATGAGTTCGGACGGGACTCCGTTGATCTGCCCGGTTCTGGCTCCCGAGGAACACTCGGTCGGCCCGGACCTTCTGAGCGTGGTCACCCGTCCGCATGCGGGATGGGACGTGGCTTCCGACGATTCCCACGGCGGGCGCAACTCGATCGTCGGATTTGCACCAGTGCGCGTGGGGGACCATCTTTCGCCGGAGAGCCTGGGCGGCAAACGGTGGCTGACCTTCGTCCGTCAGAACCCTGACGAGACCTATGCCCCGCTCAACCAACTGCTTTTCGAAGTGGCTGCCTACGGCGCCCTGGTCTTGGCGGCGCTGTGGGGGACCGGCGTCGTGGTGGCCAGACGGATCGCCCGGCCGATCCGGATTCTCCATGAAGGGGCGCAACACATCGGGACCGGCAATCTTGCCCACCAACTGGTCGTGAAAACCGGGGATGAGATCGAACACCTGGCCGATGCCTTCAATAGCATGGCCGCCAATCTGAGACAGTCGTTCGGTCAGCTTGAGCAGCGCATGCGCGATATTCGCAGGCTGGAGGAGAAATATCGGGATCTGATCGAGAACTCCCCGGAAATGATCCACCAGTTGAACAAGGCCGGGCAGTTTGTGCATGTCAACAAGACAGAGCTGGAAAAGCTGGGATATTCGCATGAGGACATGCAGGGGATGCGCCTGTGGGACATCGTTCCGAAGGGGCGGGAGCCCGAGATCCTGGCCTATCTGGAACGCCTGGTGTCCCACGGCCGCGGCACCATCGAGACGGTCTTTCTCACCCGGGACGGCACGCCCATTGATGTGGAGATTCACTCGACCGCCCTCCTGGATCCCGAAGGCGGGGGGCTGCTGCATTCCCGCGCCTTCGTGCGGGATATCACGCAGCGCAAGCTGCTGGAGCAGAAGGTTCAGCGCTATACAACGCAACTGGAGCAGGAGGTTGCCGGGCAAACGCAGCAACTCTCACTGTCGCAAAGGCGGTATAAAGCGCTGTTCGATCTGGCGGCTGATTCCGTGTTCATGGTCGATCCGGATGGCCGCATCACCGCGGTGAATAAGCGCGAGGAGCAGGCGCTTGGCTACGCCGAGGCGCAGGCGATCGGCAGGCGATTCCTCGAATTCGTGCTCCCGAGACATCATGACGTGACCAACGGCCTGATCGGCAAGATTGTGCTGGGGGAGCGCCAGGTGCCCACCCAGGAAATCGAAGTGGTGCATCGGGACGGCGCGCCGATGCCGGCTGAGATGGACCTGATTCGAATCGAAGACGGCACGACGGTGTCCGTGATGGTGCAGCTTCGCGACATTACGGAACGCAAGCGATTGGAACAGCAGCTTCAGGAGTACAGCGAGGAGCTGGAGGCCAAGGTCCGGGAGCGGACACGCGAGATCGAGGAGACGAAACAGTACCTCGAAAATCTGCTGGAGAATGCCAATGACGTGATCTACACCTTGGATCCCGACCAACGCTTTACCTACGTCAACAGCAAGGTGGAAGCGTGGGGCTATCGCAAGGAGGATCTCATCGGCCGGCCGTACTTGTCCTTGCTCTCGAAGCGACACCGCGGACGTCGGTTGAAGAGCACGCTGGATATCGGCGCAAAGCAGGTCTACGAAGTGGAAGTGATGAGTCCGGCGGGAGAAGCCAGGGCGGTGATGGTCAGCGTCTCTCCGCTCCGTGATCCGGAGGGACGCATTCAGGGCGTGCTGGGGATCGCCCGGGACATCACGGAAACGAAGAAATTGGAGCGGCAGATCCGGAACTCTGAGAAACTGGCTTCGATCGGGAAGCTGGCGGCGGGCGTCGCGCACGAAATCAACAACCCGCTGGGCGGGATCCTGAACTGTCTCTACAATCTCCGCAAACGCACGCTGACCCCGACGAGACAGGAGGAATATATCGCGTCCATGGAGGACGGTCTGCGCCGGGTCCAGAAGATCGTCCGCCAGTTGTTGGACTTCTCCCAGCAGCACGACCCCCAACTGTCGCCGACCGATATCAATGCGGTTGTCGAGCGGGTGTTGGTCCTGACGAATCATGCCTTCGTCGAGAACCAGATCAAACTGGACCAGCAGCTCCACCCGGATCTGCCGCCGCTGCCGGTGGATCGACATATGATCGAGCAAGTGCTGATGAACCTGATCCTGAATGCGGTGCAGGCGATCAAAGGGGGCGGGCTGATCACGATTCGCACCCGGGTCGCCGCCGGCGTCCTCGCCGTCGACGTCGAGGACACCGGATGCGGCATCCCGGCCCATGTCTTGCCGCATATCTTCGACCCCTTCTTCACCACGAAGGGCACCGGCGAGGGAACAGGGCTCGGGTTGTCCGTGAGCCTCGGGATTGTCGAGCGACATGGCGGCCAGATCCTCGTGGAGAGCCAGGTGGGCAGAGGGACAGTCTTCACCGTCTGCCTGCCGTTCGCACGGGATCGGCAGATGGTCGGGGGGACGCCGTGAAGCCTCCATCGGTCTTGCTCATCGATGATGAGCCGCTGATGCGGCTCTCGATGCTGGATGCCCTCAAAGCCGTCGGCTACGACGTTCACGCGGCCGCCACGGGGCAGGAGGGCCTGGAGAAACTCGACAAGGAGACGTTTGAGATCGTCATCACCGATCTCCGCCTGCCCGGTTCGGACGGCCTTGCCCTCTTGCAGGTGTGCAAGCAGCGCTCGCCGCGGACCGAAGTCATCGTCATCACCGCCCACGGGTCGGTCGAGACCGCGGTGGAAGCGATGAGACGGGGCGCCTATGACTACATCACGAAGCCGTTCTCGATGGAAGAGTTGCTGTTGATCGTAGAGCGGGTGACCAAGGTGGTGGCGCTCCGGCAGGAAAATCTGCTCTTGCGGGAAGAACTGGAAGGGAAGTTCAGTTTTGAAGGGATTCTCGGCAAGAATGACCGCATGCGCGAGGTGCTGGAGAAAATCAAGCTGGTCTCGGCCACGGATTCAACCGTGTTGATCGTCGGAGAGAGTGGGACCGGCAAGGAACTGGTGGCCAATGCCATCCACCGCAACAGCCCTCGTCGGGACCATGCGCTGGTCAAGGTCAGCTGTGCGGCCCTTCCGGAAACGCTGCTGGAGGCGGAACTCTTCGGCCATGAAAAAGGAGCCTTTACCGGGGCGCTCCGAGAGCGGCGGGGTCGCTTTGAGCTGGCCCACAGAGGAACGTTGTTCCTGGACGAAATCGGGGACATCTCTCCGGTCGTCCAAGTCAAGCTGCTCCGGGTCCTGCAAGAACGGCGATTCGAACGGGTCGGCGGGAACGAAACCATCGAGGCGGATGTCCGCCTGGTCTGCGCCACGCAGAAGGATCTGAAAAACGAGGTGCAGCGGGGGCGGTTCCGAAAGGACTTGTACTATCGGCTGAACGTGGTGCCGGTGGTGCTGCCCTCGCTGCGAGAGCGGAAGGAAGATGTGTTAGTGATCGCCGAGCATGTGCTCCGGACTCGGTGCGCTCGGACGAACAAGTTGTTAAAAGGGTTCTCGCAAGAGGCTCATGAACTCCTGCTCCGGTACTCGTTCCCCGGCAACGTCAGAGAACTTGAGAACATGGTTGAGCGGGCGGTGGCGTTGGGGCGACCGAACGAAGAGGTGAAGGCCTGGGATCTCTGCGGATTCTCTTCCTGTCCGTACCTGGGCGGCGCGCCGCAGAATACCTGTGGCTTTTGCAGCGAAGGCCTCACGGTCGGGAAGAAGGGGGGCAGGACAGTCGAGTCACTCGCGCTGGCGCGGGAGCAGTTCGAACGGCAACATATCCTGTCCGTTCTCGGTCGGGTTCAGGGAAGCAGGACTGAAGCCTCCAAGATCCTCGGGCTGTCCAGGAAAGCCTTGTGGGAGAAGTGCAAGCGCTACGGGATTTCGCCTGGCAAGAACGGACAGCAGGAGGAGTAGGCTCACTCCCGGGGTTCTGCGCCCCCCTCCCACAGCTTGACGGTTCGATCCCACGATGCGCTGGCGAGTCGCAGGCCGTCCGGAGAGAATACCGCGCAGCGCACCGCTCCGGTGTGTCCCTTGAGGGTTCTAAAGAGACGCCCCGTGGCAAGGTCCCACAGTTTGATCGTCTGATCGTCGCTGGCGCTCATCAGCACCTTCCCGTCCGGCGAGACGGCTAATGACCGCACCCACCCCGAGTGGCCTCTCACGGTCCGTATCTCGCTGACCTGCGGCATCTCGAAGAACTTGATCGTGGTATCCCGGCTGCCCGTGATGAGGGTCTTCCCGTCGGGTGTGAACGTCATGGCGCCGATCCAGTACTCCATCGGCTTCTGGAAGCCCCCCTCATCCTCGACGAAAAACCCTCGGAATTCGGTGGTGTCATCGTCGATGACCTCCCGCCAATGCCCGTTGTGCAGCACTCGCTCCTCGCCACTCGGCAGGACTTCCCAGATTTTGATCTTTCCGATGTCGCTTCCACTGGCTAAATGCAATCCATCCGGTGAGAACGCCACGCAGGGCGTCCAGTGGTGATCGTATTGATCTTTTCCGAGCAACGTCATCAGTTCGGTTCCGGTCGTGACTTCCCAAATCTTGATGTCTTTGTTGTGGCTCCCGCGGGCCAGCATCAGGCCGTCCGGCGAAAGTGAGAGGCTGGTGATGTTATGGTCATAGCGTGTAAACAGCAGCTTCGTGGGCTCACCTGTTTTGGGATTCCACATGCGAATCGTGCGGTCTTCGCTTCCGGTGGCGAGCGTCTGCCCGTCGGGCGTGAACACGATCGCGCGGATGTCGTGGGTGTGACCCCGCAGCGATTTGAGCATGCGGCCCGTTTCTATGTCCCAGAGGCGGACGAATCGATCCACCCCCCCGCTCCCGAGCGTGAGCCCGTCCGGGGCAAAGGCGACGGCCCACACCCCGTGCGTATGGCCTCGGAAGGTCTTGATTTCTCTGGCGCCGGCCTTCCAGTAGTCGAGAAAGTCAATGCTGGCTGGAGGAGGTCCGTCCTCAGGTGCGAGGCCGGATGGGACACCTGCGGCAGACTGGGAAGGGAACGGCTCGTCCATGACTCGGGAGTCGCCTCACTGCTTCTGAGTCGGGGCGGGGTCCGCCCCGGGGCGATTGAAAACCCACCTGTCGGTGACTATAATGGCCCTCTCGACCTCTTCGGATCATAAGAGAAGCCAAGGAAGCAAGTCAAGCCGATGGAAATCAGATTTCAGCCCGCCCTGCTGCAGGAAGTCATCGATTCCTTCGTGGAGAAGACTGAACGGGAGGGCGACCCCACCTACTATAAGGAATTCCACGAATTGGCCGACCCGATCTATGAGAAATTTTCCTTGGACGATCGTGAATCAGAGTTCAAAAAGCTGTATCAGTATCTCTTTGGAATCTGGGGATTTTCTGACATTATCCGCAATGCGTTCGACGAGTTTCCCCCGCTGAGAGACAAAATCGGCATTGTCCTGATCAGGGGTGTGCTCAAAGAGGACCAGGAAGGCGTCGACATCCTTCGCAAGTGGGGGTCTGTGGAGCAGGAACTGGCCAGGCAGTTCGAGGAACAAGGGCTGAAAGGAGTCGGGATCAAGCTGATTCCACGGCGGTTCTACGACCCGGCCCTGACACGGTACTGCCGCCATGAACTGACCCACATCGCGGACATTCTGGATCCGACCTTTAGTTATGATCCGGACACCAAGGTCGGGCAGAATCCCGGTGAGGAGACGTTGATTTTGCACCGCTACCGGATCATGTGGTGCTTGAACATCGATAGTCGTCTGACGAGGGCCGGAAAGGAATCGATGCTGAGCCGGGAAGACCGGTTCAAGGAATTTCGGTCCTGGTACCGAAAAATTCCTCCCGCTCAACTCAAGTCGGTCTTCGAGGGGTTATGGCAAGCGGAGTTCCTGACGCATGCCGAACTGGTAGAGATGGCCACGGACACCCTGCGAGTCTTGGAGCGGGCGGTGGAGGTCGAAGGGGGGGAGGTTCCGGAAATCCAGAACCAAATCATGTTGATGCCCGGGTTCCCCTGTCCACTCTGCCGTTTTCCGACCTACACCTGGGTCGAAGATCTCGACAAGATCGAGAAGCACGTGCTCGACTTTATTCGGGAGAATCATCCGGGGTGGGATACCGAGTTCGGCGCCTGCGACCGGTGCGTCGAGGTCTACAAACTCCGTGCCGACGGCGTGATCTAACCGGGTAGGACCATGGCAACGGACCCTCCCTACGGCCGCCGACGTTTCATGAAGGACTCCGTGCTGTCACTGGCCAAGACCGCGCAGGAGTTTGTGAAACACCGTGACGCGCCAACCGAGAAAGCTCCAGCGCCAGCTAGACGCGACTGGCTGCGGCCCCCCGGCGCGGCCCCTGAGTCTCTCTTTCTCGCTCGATGCACGCGCTGTGGGGATTGCGTGAAGGTGTGCCCCTACGGGAGCATCAAGTTTGATCAGCGAAATGGCTCTCCGGTGATTTTTCCGGACGACATCCCCTGTTACCTTTGCGAGGATTTCCCGTGCATTGCCGCCTGTGGGACCGAAGCCCTGCTTCCCGTCGAGGGCCGGGAACAGGTGAGGATGGGGACCGCGGTGGTGTCACATCGGGATTGCACGGCAGGGCAGGGCTGCAATGCCTGCGTGTCCCGGTGTCCGACGGACGCGCTGGCGATGGATTTTGATGTGTTCCGCCTCGTGGTCTCAGAACACCGCTGCGTGGGGTGCGGTCTCTGTGAGCAGACATGCAAGACGGTCAACGACACCATCGCGATCAAAGTGTCCCCGGCTTGGCTGTCTCCTGCTGGCACAGACACGCGGGGTGCATAGCCTCAGGCGGATCAATACTGGGGCCCCGCATGGGGGTGAACGCTGGATTGTTCAGCGAGGAAAATCAGCCACTTGGGATGGGTCAGATCGGGCTTGACAACCCCAAACGCATTGCCTATGATACTGCGACTTGCGCTGACAGTTTGACGGTTGGAAGCGAGAAACGAAGGTGAGAGCCTGTGCGTTCGCGCTTGCAACCGGCGAGCTGATGAGAGTGAGGGAATGAGTACCAAAGAGAGCGAACGAAGACGGGTGGACTCTGCCACCGTCGCTCCTGGTGCCGGGGCTCTCAAGGATTCGCCGGCGGTTGAGCGAGCATTAGGGCGAAGCAAGCTCTACCTCCTTGTCTCCTGGAGTATGTTGTATCCGGAGGATGATGAATTTCTGGACTATCTGCAGTGCGGAGAGTTCGTGGAAGATGGGCGCTCTGCCCTTGCCAGTCTCATCGCCGCCCTCGATAGCATCGGAGGAGAACGGGCCAGGTCGAAACTGACCGCGCTGTCGCAATACTTGGATCAGATCGAAGGGTGGGTCGCCACCGAGTGTGCGAACTGGCAAGTGACCGACCTCCAATCCGAACACCGACGAGTCTTCAGTAACGTCATTACGCTGGACTGTCCCCCCTACGAAACCCTCTTCGGCAATGATCACGTCTTCGGGCAAGCCCACGTCATGGGTGATATCGCCGGGTTCTACAAGGCGTTCGGCGTGGAGCTGTCACAAGACGTCCACGAGCGTATGGACCATCTGAGCGTGGAGTTGGAGTTCATGCATTTTCTCGCGTACAAGGAGTCGTATGCGCGCTGCCACGACGGGCCCGAGAAAACCCAGATCGTGGTGGATGCCCAGAAAAAGTTCATCAAGGACCACATCGGACGGTGGGTGCCTCTCTTCTCGAAGATGTTGGTGAAAAAGGCGGACTCCGGCTTGTTCCGCTACATGGCGGACTTCACGTCGGACTGGATTGATTTCGATGCGGCCTATTTAGGGGTCAACCCGCAGCCGTATTCGGAGGCCGAGTACCGGCCGGCGACGTTCAGTGCGCCGGAGGGGCAGACCTACGAGTGTGGCGCGCAGGATAAAGGGAACGAGTTGAACATGCTGCTGAACGAAGTGGGCGCGCAATCATTCATGGATCAGAAGGACAAGGACGGAGAGAAGGACGAGTCGGGACCTGTGGGGACTGCATAATGATTGTCCATCTTCATCGGTCATTAATCCTTTAATCGAGAGGAGGGCATATTCATATGAGTGTAGTACAGACACGCGATAGACGACTGGTGTTCGGCATCCTTCTCTCTGCTCTGGTTGTCGGCTTTCTGTTGACGCTGGGGCAGGTGCCTCTTGCAGTGAGCCAGCCGGTTGCCATTCCAGTAAAGGCGATCAAGGGGCCGATCCCGATGGATGGCGCCAACCCCATCTGGGAAGGTGTGCCGGGTGTCGTGGTGCCGCTCAGCGGACAAACGATCACCACGCCGATGCATCCGAACATTTCCGTGAAATCCGTCTTTGTCAAGGCGGTGACGAATGGAAAGGAGCTCGGCTTTCGGCTGGACTGGATGGATCAGACGTTGAACAATACCACCATCGGGCCACAGGACTTCCGCGATCAGGCTGCGCTCCAGTTCCCGGTCAACACATCGGGCGCGCCTCCGTTCCAGTGCATGGGCCAGTCCGGCGGAACTGTTAATATCTGGCGCTGGAATGCGGAATGGCAGAAGGACCTCGGCAAGGACAGTGCCGGGATTTGGGACGTCGATGACCAGTACCCCGGCATTTTCTGGGATTACTACTTTGAGGAGCCAGCCGGTGGGGTGACGTATCCAGACCGAATCGGCCGGAGCCTGGGTCCCTTCAATCCCGGTATTTGGTCGGGGAACATCATGTCTGACCCGACCCTCCGTGTGAGCTCAGTTGAAGACCTCAACGCAAACGGGTTCAGCACGCTGACCACGCAGGCCCACCAGGATGTGATCGGAAACGGCTTGTGGGAGCCGGCCGGTTCCATTAAGGGCGGGTGCTGCACCGGTCCCACCTGGAGGATTGTGGTGAAGCGCGCGTTGACCACCAGTGATCCCAACGATGTCCAATTCAAAGCCGGCGCTACGGTACCGATCGCGTTTGCGGTGTGGGACGGGGCCAACGTCGAGCGGAATGGCATGAAGGGGATCTCGACCTGGTTTACGCTGAAATTACCCTGAGGCACTCTTGCCCTGTCTAGGGCAGGGTCGTTGACCGGAGAAGGGTTCCTTTCCGGGAGACGGAAGTCTGACGAAAAGCCCCGAGTCATCCGTCGGTAGAGGCGGAGAGGTGATTCGGGGCTTTTTGCTGTCGGCCGCTGGCGATACAGTGTTGCGCATCGGCGAGAATGTCTCGCAAGCCTTTTCAAAATAAGTCGAATTGGCGCCCAGACACGGTTGCATTTGGAAGCTCGGAGGGTGTATAAAAAGCCTTAGACGCTGGCTTGTGAAGCCATGTCCGAGCACACAGTCGTTCGGCTCCCCTTATGAAAGTATCCCTCCTATTTCCGCCGACCTGGCACCCTTCCCAGCCCTACCTGAGCCTGCCCTCGCTCACCGGTTTCCTGGCTCAGGCCGGCATCAAGAATGTGACCCAGCGTGACCTCGGCATTGAACTGCTCGACACCGTCCTCACTCAACAGTATGGGGAGGAGGTGTATGCCCGGCTGGTGGAGAAGGCCAAGAAGCTTGAGCGAGAGCGGACTGGCGAGACGGGTCCGTCAAGCGCGGAGCATTACACGCGTGTGGTCGAGGCGCTGGACCGGTTCCCGTATCTCATCGATCGGATCGAACCGGCCAAACACTCCCTGCGAGGGGAGGAGTTCTACGAGCTCGAACGCTATCGCGAAGGTCTCTTTCTGATCGACAAGTGGCTGGAGCTGGTCTCGACACTCTACTTTCCGACACGCATGACGGTTGTCGACAACCAGTTCAGCAGCTATTCCATCTATTCGTCGAAAGATATTGCGAAAGCGATCCGGGACGAAGAGCAGAATCCATACATTGAATTGATCAGGGCGCACATCCTGCCCTCGATTCTTGCGGAGCAGCCTGATCTGGTCGGCGTGTCGATCACCGCGACCTCCCAGATCATTCCCGGTCTGACGCTCTGCCGACTCATCAAAGAGACGAGCCCTACAGTCCATCTGACCATCGGCGGCAGTATTTTCACCCGGCTGGTGGATAACCTGCGTCGGTGCGCCTCATTGTTTGACTTGACCGATGACTTCATCGTCTTCGAGGGAGAGACCGCTCTGCTCGAATTGATCAATCAGTTGGATGGCAAACGCGATTTTTCCAAGGTGCCGAATCTCATCTACCGACAGAGCGGGAAAATCACGGTCAATCAGCCGTTTTACTCAGAGAATATCAACGACCTGCCCGCGCCGAACTATGACGGATTTCCTCTCCGACGGTACCTGGCGCCGGAGACGGTCTTGCCCGTTCAGTTTTCCAGGGGATGCTACTACAAGGATTGCGCCTTTTGCGCGTTAACCCTCGATCACCAGAATTTCAGGCAGAAGGACCCGGGCAAGACGGCCGACGATTTGCAGATGCTCTCGGAGAAGTATCACACCCCCTATTTTTTCTTCACCGACGAATGCCTGGCGTTGTCCCCGACGAAGCGGTTGTGCCAGCAGATCCTTGGCAGGAACCTGCATATTCAATGGACCGCTGAAATGCGGTTTGAAAAGAACCTGTCGCGGGAACTGCTGACGCAGATGCGCGATGCCGGCTGCCTGAAGATCGTGTTCGGTCTCGAGTCGTTCAATCAGCGGGTGATGGACTTCATGAAGAAAGGCATCACGCAGGCCAGCGTCCGGCGCGTGACCGAGGACTGTCTGGATCTCGGCGTGGCGATTCATTGCTACATCATCGTCGGATTCCCCACAGAGACAGAGGAAGAAGCCCTCGAGACGATGGACTTCATCGTCAGCAACACCCGCCTGCATGATTCCTACGGGTTCTCCTGCCAGCCATGCCTGTTCGATCTGGAGAAAGAAGCGCCCATCATGAGCGATCCGGGCAGTTACGGAATCCGGCGCATCATGCGGCCTGTTTCAGAGGATCTGAGCTTGGGGTTCTTCTATGAAGTCCAGGAAGGCATGGTCCCGGACCAGGCGGAGAGGGTGTACCAGCATGTCTATGAAAAGGTGAGTGAAGTCGTGTGTGAGCTGCCGTTCAATTATTCGATGGCGGACGGTCTCTTGTATATCGCCCGGGCAAAGGCACAGGCCCAGAGGGTCCCGCAGCCCACTGGCTCCTGAGTCGGGTTCGCATTCCAGAGGGAGATACGTACTCTTCGCGGCGCAGACGAGGCCGTGAGCCGGTTGACGGGGTTGGATTCTTCTGGATATAATCCGACGCTCAAACGTGCAGAACATGGGGAAAGGGGCTGTGCGGAATCATGGCAGGTTCGGAGGCGTTGGAGAAAGGGGGGGGAAGAGTTGAAGAGCAGGGGATGCTCTTCGAGTACACGGTTAAACTCCTCCTGGTAGCGGGGTTCCTCGAGCTCGTCCTCTATCGTCTCATCTCCCGACTCGGCATGCATCTGAGCAAGGTGGCGGAGAAGCACGAGTCGGTCCGCCTGACGTTCAAGGGCTTGTCATCCATCGGGTTCACGCTGCTGAACTTCGTCTCGCTGCTTCTCTTTCTCGCCTTCTTTCTCCTGCTGTTCAACAAGCTCCGGGCCGTCGGAGTCGGACGGTACGACGGGCTGCTCATTCCGTCCGTATCCCTCCTGTTGGTCCTGACCGTGGCGTTTCTGGTGTTTCCTCCCGCGATGCTCGGGTCGGTGGTGTATAACGTCGTGACCCTGGCCGTGCTGGTGATTCTGGTGTTCGCGTATCTCAGGACGCACCCGTCCAGGGTGCAACGCGCGATGGTATCGTGCTACTTCCTCGGGGTCACCGGATGGCTCTATTACCAGATTCTTTCCACCACCTATGGCCTTCTCGGTCTGGCGGCGGTCCCGCCGCTCGTTCATGAGATCAATCGGGCTGGAGAAGCCATGATGGTGGGGTCCAGCATTCTGGTCTTCTGGGCCTATGGGGGAACTCCCCTGTGGACCAAGAACAGACGCCAGCAGCGCAGGGCCGCGACGTTTGCGTTTGTCGGAGGCGGAGCCTTTCTCGCGCTCCTCTTTCTGGATTATTTTCTGGGGCTGTATGACCCGGCGTTGGCCGGGAGTATCCGAAAAGCCGGCGAAGGGATCGGCTGGATCTTTCAAATGGGGATGGGCTACACGTTCTATTTGCCCTTTGCGTTCTATGTGACCGGCCTGCTCTGCTGGGGGTACACCGTGGTGAAGTTGGTCACTCTCGGCCGGATGGCGGGCTTCGGCCTGGGATTGATGTTCATGGCCGGCTATGCGCTCCAGCTCTCGCATCTGTCCCTCATGGTCGTGCTGGGGCTGATGCTCCTCAACCTGGACCGACGACGGCCGGTGGCCGTGCTCGGCGAGCCGGGACAAGCAAGCCAGCTCGCCACGACAGGGTCGCCGATCCTCGGTGAACAGACGTAAGGCACGACAGTAGGCACAGGCGATGAGTGAACAGGACGTCACGAAGCCGACCGAGCAGGGCGGCGCGACCGTTGAGCAGCCGGAGCAGCCCCTTGCGCCCGACGAGGAGATCGCCGAGCTGGAAAAGCTGCTGGGGACGGAGCCGGATGATTTTCAGGCTCGCTGCCGTCTCGGTGAGCTGTATTTCAGCAAAGGACGGCTGGACGATGCGCTGACCGAGGTCAAAAAGTCGATCGAGATGGCGGAGGGCCTTCGGGCTGAAATGAACCGCTCCCTGGCGATGTACTATTCGAACCTCGGGACCATCTATGCGACGAAAAGCATGGTCGAAGAAGCGGAAGCGCAGTTCAAGCGAGCGCTCGAGCTCAATTCCGGCGACGTCTTAGCCCTCTTCAACCTCGGACGAGTCCATTCTGAGAAGCGGCAATTCTTGGAGTCCAAGACCTTTTACGAGCGACTGGTCGAAGCCACTCCCGAAGATCCGATCGCGTGGTATAACCTCGCAGGGGTGTATGTCGAGCTGGATAATCCGGCAGTCTCGGATTACAACACGATCGACATGGCGATGCAGTGTTACCTGCGCACCCTCGAGCTGGACCCCAAGCATTTGGAGGCCAGCTTCAAGTTGATGGACATCGCGCTCAACCACAAGAAAATAGACCTCGCCATCAAAGTGATGGAAGACGCAGTCGAGCACAATCCGGATGAGCCGCTGGTCCATTACAACTTGATCAACGCGTATGAGAAGTGCAAAATGTTCGAGCAGGCCGAACAAGCCAGGAAACGGCTGAAGGACCGGTTCGCCAAGCGAACGAAGGACACCGGCAAGGCCTAAGAAGGAGAGTAAGCGACCATGTTTGGGAGTATCGGGTTTACCGAGCTGATTCTGATTCTGTTCATCGTCTTGATCATTTTCGGGGCGGGAAAACTTCCCCAGCTTGGAGAGGGACTCGGAAAGGCCATCAAGGGATTCAAGAAGTCTGTGCACGAAGCGGACGCCATCGAGGCGGAAGCGCAGGCCCAAGCTCAGGCGCAAGTGGCGGGCGCCCCCCAGGGGCAGGGGACGCAGATCCCTGCACAGGCCGGGGCGGCTGCGCCTCCGGCGGAGGCGTCACCGGCGGAACAGCCGGCGGCCTCGATGCCGCCTCCTTCGAAAGGATAAGAGACCGGGGTTGTCCGGCCCGGTGGTGATGCTGAGCCATCGCACTGCGGGCCGGAGGGAGTCGAGATGGGAATCGGGGTCGAATTAGGCGTCGGGTATATTGAAACATTCGCCGGGAATGGCAAGGCCCGGAGCACCGGGGATGGCAAACTGGCCGTCAAGGCGGGCATTCCTCTCCCGGTGCATGTCGCGGTGGATAAGGAGGAACGCTACCTGTACTTTGCGGAGTCCGGGTCGGATCGTGTGCGGCGGGTGGATTTGAAGGAAGGCACGCTCCACAATTTCGCGGGCATCGGGGAGACCTGCTACAGCGGGGATGGCGGGCCGTGCGGCGAGGCGGGTTTGTATCTTCCCCTCGGAGTCGCATTTGACTCTCGCAATGATCTCTACATCTGTGACTCGGGCAGCAATCGGATTCGGAAAGTCGACCACGAGACCGGCGTCATTACCACCGTGGTCGGAACGGGGCAGTGGGGATTTAATGGAGATGGGATGGCTTTGGAGGTCAATCTGACCTACCCGGCCGGCATCGCGTTTGACGCGCACGACGTGATGTTGATCGTGGACACGCAAGCCCATCGAATTCGCCAATTCGATCCACGCACAGGTCGGGTGACCACGCTTGCCGGGACGTGGTCGGCTGAAGATGATGCGCGTGAACAACCCCTGGTGGCGAGGAATCTGGTCGTCCTGTCGGGCGATTCCATCGGCATCGATTTCAGCGATGACCACGGATGGCTGAGACCTGAATGTTCCGACGGCCTGGACCTGTCCCTCTACCTGGATGACGGCCGGCCGGCGTTGGAAGCCAGACTCTACGATCTGGTCGGGATCGCCCTGGATAGTCGTGGAGACCTCTACGTCGTTGATAAAGGGAGCAACCGTGTGCGGAAAATCGATCGCACCACGGGGATCATCTCCACGGTAGCCGGGGTCTGTCGATACGGGTTTGACGGAGACGATAAACCGGCTGTGAAATCGATGCTGCATGCCCCTGAAGCGGTTGTGTGTGACCCGTCGGACAACCTGTACCTCTCGGATACGATGAATCATCGGGTCAGAAAAATTGACGCCAAGACCGGAATCATCACCACGGTGGCGGGCAACGGAGACAGCGGGTACGAGGACAAGAATATGGGTGGGTGCGGCATGGCCAGATTCGTGGCCAAGGAAGCGGCCGGTATGATCAAGCATGGCGACGGCAGTCCGGCGATGGAAGCGGTGGTCAATTCGCCGGCCGGGTTGGCCTTTGACTCTCAAGGATGCCTGTACATCTGCGAGCGCGGCGAGAACAAGATCCGACGAGCCAAGTTATGGTAAGCCTCGGCGACAGAGTTGTTCATGCGATCGATCACAAAGAGTGTCACGACGATCACACGACAAGGGGCTGAGCACGATCATATGGGGCTTCGGTATGACACGAGTGGAGCCGTTGGGCCTCCGGTCTCATTCCATCATCTCTCTTCTGGCAGGCTTGCTGATCAGCGCTCTCCTTCTGGGGTGGTTGGGCATTCCGGTTGTCAGCTCTGAGGGAATGTTCATCCGATCCCATCTGATGACGGGCGAGATCCCCTCCGCGCCTGATGATCCGGCGTGGGACAAGGTCCCGCCCATGACGCTGCCCCTCAGCGGTCAGGTCATCACGCGGCCCTCGTGGCCGGAACCGTCTGCGCGGGCCTTGGTGGTCCGCTCGGTTCACAACGGCACCGAGATCGCCTTCCTCCTCGAGTGGCAAGACAACACCAAGAACGACCGGTTGTCGCCCGGCACGTTCCGGGACGGGCTGGCGCTCGGACTCCCGCTGGGAGATGCGCCGGCCTTCTTCTGCATGGGGCAACTGGACCACTACATCAACATCTGGCATTGGAAAGCCGACTGGCAGAGCGATATCGACCGGAGGGCTGCCAGATCCACGGAAGGGAAACGAGAGGGCGGGGAGGTCCGCCGGTTCGAGGTCATCCCGAGGCGCTCCTCATCCGTGGAGGATCTGGTCGGGGGAGGCTTCAGCACGCTCACGACCAAGGTGGCCCAGGGCCGGATCCAGGGAAAGGCCACGTGGAAGGACGGCGTGTGGCGTGTGGTGATGAGAAGGCCGCTGGTCAGCGCTGATCCGGAAAACGAAGCCAGGTTGGAGCCGGGCCGTCTGCAGGCCATCGCGTTCGCCGTCTGGAATGGAGAAAACAAGGAGCGCAACGGCCAGAAGGCGGTTGCCCCGTGGTACCAACTCTCGATTGATCCGGTTGCGAAACTGTGATGATCAGTGCGCAGGCGTACGGGGCGTGACCCTGGCGCCACGCTGGGTCGGTGTTCGGGCGTGAATGGGAGGTGGGTGGGTCTCACACATGCGAGCGCGACGACAAGCCCTCCCAGCGGGTAGGGCTTTTTTTATGTATCTCATTCTGGCGGGATGCGCGGTCTGTCTTGTGAATCCGCTCTTCGCAGCTACGGACGACAAGATGAGCGACGACGAGGCGAAGCGCCTCGGTGAACAATTCGGCATTGTCGTGGATTCGGTTGACGAGGAGATTCGGAAGGAGCTGAAGATGCAGAGGCCGGAGGGGGTCGTCGTCTTCGAAGTCATCGGGGGGACTCCTGCTGATTCGGCCGGAATCAAAGTCAGGGCGGTAATCAAAGAGATTGACAAGGTCGAAGTGAGGAGCTTGAAGGACTTCGGCCTGGCCTTGAAGCGCGTTATCTCCACCTGTAATTTTACCGTGGGGACATACGAGCCTGCGGATCCAGACACCCAAGGGGTGGCGGGCATCCTGAATTTCCATTTCGTTCCGTGCATAAAGGACTAGATCTGAAGTCCCGGACGGGCCTTCGGGGAGCCGCATGGGGAGGATGACAATTCTGGCGGGCGGCGTTCTTCTCGTGCTCTTCGCCGGCTTGGATACCGTGTATCACGGCCGGGCGGTCGCTCAGAAGGCCGATAGCCAGGCATCGGGCGAATGGGTGGCTGAGATCGAAAAGATCTTCATCCGATCGGAGGATTGTAAACAGTGTCATGACCGGCACTACGAGGAATGGAAGGGGATGCGAGAGCAGACCCCTGACCTCAAAACCTTCGGCCGGGTTGATGCCGCCCTCCTCCACGGGACTGCCTTAGACTCACCTGTCTTCAAAACGGTCTTCGGTCTCTGGCTCCAGACCAACCCGACCCTCGCGCAGCGAACGCAGTGCTTGACGTGCCATGCACCGGCCGTGACGGTATTTCCCCAGTATGTGGACAAGATTGGCGGCCAGGTCCTGTCCGGCAAGGTCGAGGTCGAGGGCATTGGATGCGCGTCCTGCCATCTGATCAACGCCGTGTCGGAAACCGCCGCCCCTCCGCCTACGTTCAAGCTCAAGCCGGGAAAAGTGCTGTATGGCCCTTACGCGGAGCCGGAGGAGAATCTGGTTCACCCCTCCAGCCAGTCCGATCTGTATCGAGGCGCCAACTACTGCACCGCCTGTCACTTTGACAAAGTCAAGGATGTGACGCGCCGGGACTTGCCCGGTGAGATCCTCCAAGGGACCATCTGTCAGGATTGCCACATGGAACCCTCGACCGGTAGTTCGACCTCCAAGCGTGGAGCCCTGACCCGTTCGATCGGGCGCCACTGGTTTCGGGGAGTCGTGATTCCCGGCCTCTTGATTAAAAATCGCAACCTGCAGGCCGAATGGATGCCTCGGCTGGATCTCGAGCTCAAGACATCCCCGACGGCGGTCGAGGGCACGATCCTCGTCCGAACCGGCAGCCTGCCTCACAGTTTTCCAGATGGAGACCCGGTTCTGAAGCAGTTTTTTCTCACGATCGTGCTCAAGAATGCCCAGGGTCAGATTCTAGCCACTGAACAGAAACGGTTCGGGTTGTCCTACGACCAGATTCTCCGCGGGCCTATCCCGGACCCTCTGATAAAGGGGGGAATCACCACGCGTGTTCCGTTCACCCTGCCATTGGCTGCCGAGGCCACCCCGGCCTCTGTAGAAGCGTTGCTGACCTATGCCCTCATCCCTGAACCTGACCCCAAGCTCAAGGAAAAATATCTGGCTGCGCTCAAGACCGACAAGGAAAGGGCGGAAGCGACCAAGCTGATCCAGGAATACGCTCTGCCGCGCCTCCTGACATTCAGAACGAAGACCTTATAAACAATCATACCGTGCTGTCAGTGCTGAGGCTCCCTGTGAGGGAGTCAGGAGGGACGTTGGAGCCGTGACACGACTGAAAGACATCGGGACGGCTGTCGCCGTGGTCCTGGTCTCGCTGTCCGTGATGACCCTGGGGAGCGGTTCACACCTCAGCCAGGCCCAAAATTCGGCCCAGCCGAAGGAGCCCCTGGAAAAGGTGTTTCCCCATTCGAACAAGTGCAAACGCTGCCACGAACGGGTGTTCGAGGAATGGGAAGCGTCGCCGCTGTCCCGCTCGATCCACTCTCCGGCGTTCCGCGCTTCGCTAGAGGGGTACTTGGCCTTTTCCGGTCGGAAGGACCCGGGTATGTGTTTGCGGTGTCACGCGCCGCATGTCAACGTCTACGAGGATCAGGCGCCGGCCTTTATCGAACAGGTGCGGTCAGGAGATCCGGCCATCGACGGAGTCGCCTGTTCCCAATGTCATCTGATTGAACAGGTGGACCGGACCAAACAGCTCCCGAAGATCAAGTATGCCCTGGGGAAAACGCTCTTTGGTCCGTATAAAGACTTTGTGCCCAACAAGGCGCACGAGTCGAAGGACCTTGACCTCTTCCGGAAATCGAATCTTTGTTTGAACTGCCATTTTGCGGTGCCTGCTGCTGCCGATCTGGGCAAGAGCAACGACCTGCTGGGACCGTGGGAGAGCAGTCAGGCGACCAAATCCGGCAAAGAGTGCCAGACGTGCCACATGCCTGAACAGGTCGGCGAATCCGCCAACGGCGAGAACAAACGAAAAGTGGCCAATCACACGTTTCCCGGACGAATAGGCAAGCTCAGACAGGAGGCGGCCAAGCTCGAAGTCGAGACCGAAGTGAAAGGCGATCAGTCAAAGGTGACCGTGACTGTCCAGAGCCTGGTTCCCCATAACCTTCCGACGACGCATCCGGCCTGGGCCCGCATGGTGCTGGATCTGACGATTCGGGGGAAGAACCTGAACAAGGTCTTTGGCGAGCAGCGGGTCTACGGACGGGTCTTCGCCAATGCCAAAGGGCAGCGGTCCGCTTTCGACTTTGAGGCGACCAAGGTGCTGGAAGATACGGTCCTCAAGCCGGAAGAAACCAGGAAGGAAACCTTCTCGTTCCCAACGCCCAAGGATACGCGTTCCTTTGACGTCGAGGCATCGTTGAGCTATGCGCCGGTGGCGGGGCCGCCGGCTTTTCTCCAGCGAATTGAAGCGGAGTCCTCGAAAGGGGCCCAGGATCCGGTGTTCCAGCCCATCCCGATCGTGAAGCGGACCCTGAATGTGCCGTTGAATTGATGTCGGAGAGGGAGAAGGGCGGAAGGCCGGCTATTCGCCGGCAATGGTCGAGCCCGGTGATTTGACTTTGAAGATCTGAATGGCCGAATAGATATTCTTTGCCGGCTGATTCAGGATCAGCTCCGAGTTCGTGATGTGCGTGTCGATCAACTCGAACGGCCCGCCGCTGTAGTAGATCTGGCAACGGTCCATCGTGCAATTCTTGTAGACGTGGTTGTCCAACGCGAGCTGCTCCTTGATGAACGTCTTCCCTTCCACCAAAATGTACTCGGGACCGAAGCCCATGGCGTCCTTCCTTGGCAAGCCACTATATCAGATTTCTTCCCGATCCGGCAAACCAGCCCGCGTTCCCCTCGCATGAACGAGCACTGAGTCGAGACCCCGTGAACCGTCTTCCTGATGGTGCTCCGGGGTTTCGTCTTGATCATTCCCATCCGGGCGGATAGAATGGCCCGATTTTTTGGCGCCCTCCGACTGCGACGAGCCCACCGTGTGTGGACCGGTTGGGGCATCGGATGGTCGTGGTCTGCGGATGCGAGGTGGATCGACGGGGGGCGCGATGCGGCACTTCTGATAGAGAGGAGGAGAGTCTGTGGATGTTTCGACGGGGGTCATCGTCTTTGCCATCGCCGCCGCGATAGCGGGAATCGGCTACGGGGTCTACTTAACCTACTGGGTCGTGAAGCTGGAAGCGGGCACTGCGCAGATGCAGCGGATCGCTCAGGCGATCCAAGAAGGAGCGGCCGCCTATTTGAACCGCCAATACCGCGCCGTGGGGGTGGTCGCGGCCGTGTTGTTTGCTCTGCTCTGGCTGGCCGGGCAGTGGTCCGATTACTTCGGGCTGCTGACCGCGGTCGGATTCCTGATCGGCGCGGGGGCCTCGGCCACGGCGGGGTATGTCGGCATGAACATCGCCGTTCGAGCCAATGTGCGAACCGCGCAGGCGGCTCACAAGGGACTCAACGCGGCGTTGACCGTCGCATTCAGGGGCGGGGCCGTCACCGGGCTCCTGGTGGTCGGGCTAGGGTTGTTGGCGCTCACCCTGTTTTATGCCGGTGCCACGGCTCTCGCGGGCCAGGACAAGGCGATTCATGCCCTGCTGAGCCTTGGCTTCGGCGGAAGCCTCATCTCGGTCTTTGCGCGCGTGGGCGGCGGCATTTATACGAAGGCTGCGGATGTCGGGGCCGACCTGGTGGGCAAGGTGGAAGCGGGCATTCCGGAAGACGATCCCCGCAACCCGGCGGTGATCGCCGACAATGTCGGCGACAATGTCGGCGACTGCGCCGGGATGGCGGCCGACCTGTTTGAAACCTATGCGGTGACGACGGTGGCCGCGATGGTCCTGGCGTCTTCCCTGTTCAAGGGACAAGTGGAACCGGTCCTCTACCCACTCGCGCTGGGAGGCATGACCATTCTCGCGACGATTGTTGGCATCCTGTTTGTCAAGGTCGGTCCGGGCGGTGGGATCATGGCGGCCCTCTACAAGGGGCTCTTCGTGGCCGGCGGGATCGCGGCAGTGGCCTTCTATCCGATCACGATCCGGCTGATTCATGGGGTCGGCGGTGTGAGTGGAGCCAGGTATTATGTGGCCGCGCTGGTGGGGCTCGCGGTCACGTTGGCGCTGGTCTTCATCACCGATTATTACACCTCCAAGAGCTATGGGCCCGTCCGCGGAATCGCCAAGGCCAGCGAGACCGGTCATGCGACGAACATCATCGCGGGCTTGGCGGTCGGGATGCAGGCGACCGCCTGGCCAGTCGTCGTGATCGCGGCCGCCATCCTGGCGAGCTTCTGGGTCTGTGGGGGCGCCGGGGGAGGCGGCCTCTACGGTGTGGCGGTGGCGGCCGTTTCCATGTTGTCGATGGCAGGAATTGTCGTGGCGATCGATGCGTTCGGGCCGATCACTGACAACGCCGGCGGGATTGCGGAGATGGCTCATCTGGGGAAGGATGTCCGCAACATCACCGATCCATTGGATGCGGTGGGGAACACCACCAAGGCGGTGACGAAGGGCTACGCGATCGGGTCAGCCGGATTGGCGGCGATCGTCTTGTTCGCGGAATATGCGCGGGCGGTGTCGGGTGAGAACAAGACGAGCGGGTTCGAGCTCTCGAACCCGGACGTGCTGGTCGGGTTGTTTCTGGGCGGGATGCTCCCGTTCCTGTTCGGCTCGATGTGTATGAAAGCGGTCGGGGAGACCGGCGGCCTGGTCGTCGAGGAGGTCAGACGGCAGTTCCGCAGCATCAAGGGGATCATGGAAGGCACCGGGAAACCGGAGTACGGGACCTGCGTGGACATCGTCACCCAGGCCGCCATCAGGAAGATGATGATTCCCGGGCTCATCCCGGTTGTCTCTCCGATCTTGGTTGGGGTGATCTTGGGGCCTCAGGCACTGGGCGGCCTGCTCGTAGGCAGCATCGTGACGGGCCTGTTCGTGGCCATCTCGATGACGAGCGGCGGCGGCGCCTGGGATAACGCCAAGAAATTCATCGAGGAGCAGGGCAAGAAAGGCAGCGAGACCCACAAGGCGGCGGTCACCGGCGATACCGTCGGTGATCCTTGCAAGGATACCGCCGGTCCGGCGATCAACCCCATGATCAAGGTGATCAACATCGTGGCGCTGCTCATGGTGTCCCTGCTGGTGCGCTAGCGAGGTGTGTGTCGAATCCGCTAGATTATTTATGCGAGCCCCGGCAGGCTTGACGGAGACAGAGACGTGAGGTATCCTGGCTACAGAACCCGGCTCTAAGTCCGTGACCTGTGAAGGTGGAGGCCGAGGTTTGGAGGTACTCGCATGGAAAAGCAGGAGAGAAGACCAGAGTCCAAGAAGGATTCGCAAGCGAAGGAGGAGGCGAAGCCGAATCCTAAAGTGGTCGAAACCGGTAAGAAGCTCAAAGAGGATATCGATAAACTGGTGGATGAAATTGACGACGTGCTGGAGAAAAATGCGGAAGAGTTCGTGAAGAACTATGTCCAAAAGGGTGGACAATAAGCGCATCCGTCGAATCCACGTCGACAGCACCCCCACGGCCTGGCTGCGCCGCTCCCTGAACAAGCGATAAACCCGTCCTCGCTCTTGCACCCGCTCACGCGTAGTTCCTTCCTCTGCATGTCCCGTTGGTGACCCCAGCCCGGTCAGCTTGACCAGGCAGACCGCTAACATTCACCTCTGGTGCCCAGCCCGTATTATTGATGACGGTTCGTGGCGCACCGCCTTCACCCGGTGGCTCTTCAGGCCGCTTCGATAACGGTGGCTTGCTGCCTGTGCTAGGCCGACAGGAGGCCGGTGCCAGCCTGGTTTGACAAAGCTATCTTGAAGGACTAATATTTCTCCTGGAATCTCAGAGGGTTGTGCGGGTTTCCGGCTCGATCGTTGGCTGAAGAGGCCAGATGGTCAAGAAGCGGTGGGTCTTCGGAGAGGTGAATCGGGAGCAGCAGGCGGCGCTCGCCCGCTCGCTCTCCATTTCTCCGGTGACGGCGTCGGTTCTGCTCGCCCGCGGGGTAGGCACGGTGGAACAGGCTCGCGCCTGGCTGTCCCCGCATCACACCGCGCTCCACGATCCGTTTCTGCTTCCGGACATGGAGAAGGCGATCGAACGACTCCATCGGGCGGTGGCCGCGAGGGAACGCATCTGTTTTTACGGCGACTATGACGTGGATGGCATCGCAGCCACCAGTCTCTACCTCTCGTTTTTCGGAAACCTGGGGGCCGACACGACCGTGTACATCCCGGATCGTGTCCGTGAAGGGTATGGACTGCATGAGCGCGCCCTTCGGGAACTGTCACAGGGAGGGGTGACGCTGCTGGTGACATCGGATTGCGGAACCACGTCGCACCGGGAAATCGAAGTGGCGAACGGATTGGCACTCGATGTCATCGTGACCGATCACCACCAGGTCGAACCCCGCTTGCCCCCGGCGCTGGCTGTGGTGAACCCCCATCGTGCCGATTCGGGATCTCCGTTTCACGATCTCTGCTCAGCGGGGCTCGCCTACAAGGTTGCGCAGGCCTATGAGGATTGCTATGGCAGGGGAGCGGTGGCTCGGGAATCGCTGCTCGACTTGGTGGCACTGGCCACTGTTGCCGATGTCGTCCCGTTGCACGACGAAAATCGCTGGTTCGTCCGCGAAGGCTTAGCGTTAATCTCACGGGGGGCCCGCTGCGGGATCCGGGCGCTGAAACAGGCGGCGGGGGTGGACAGGGATTGCACGACCGGTACGGTGGCGTTCAGGTTGGCTCCTCGGATCAATGCCGCCGGACGATTGGCCCATGCAGGCGCTGGCGTTCGGCTGCTCACGACGGAGTCCGATCGAGAAGCCCGGGATCTCGCCGAACGGCTTGAGCAGTTGAACCGGGAACGCCAGCGGATCGAAGAAGACGTGCTGGTAAACGCGCTGGCGGTGGTCGGGAGCTCGGAGGTCCCTGCAGCACTGGTGTTGGCCGCACGCCACTGGCATCTCGGTGTGGTCGGGATTGTGGCCGCCAGGCTCGCGGATCGGTATCACCGTCCCGCTGTCGTGATCGCCGTGGACCAGAACGGACTCGGGAAGGGTTCGGCACGAAGCGTGCCCGGCTTTGATCTCCATCAAGCCCTGACACGGTGCCGCGATGTGCTGGAAAGGTTCGGCGGGCATCCCGCCGCGGCCGGCCTCACGATCCGGGAATCCCGTCTACCGGAATTCCGGGACAGGTTCGCCGCGGTGGTGGCTGAGTGGAGCGGCGATCAGCCACCGGTGCCGACCCTTCGCGTGGACGCGGAAGTCAGTCTGAAGGAAGTGGATCAGCAGCTTGTCCGCGAGTTGGACGGGCTGCACCCCTTTGGGGCCGGGAATCCGGAGCCTACGCTCGCGGTCCGGAATCTGGCCATTGTCGCCAACCGGGTGGTCGGGGATCGTCACCTCAAGCTGACGGTTCGTCACGGGAATTCGCCTCCGTTCGACAGCATCGGGTTTGGAATGGGCTCCTTGGCCGACCTCGGGCTTTCGGCAGAACGAGCCGTGGATTTGGCCTTCGTGCCTGAGTTCAACCGCTGGAATGGTCTGGACCGGATCCAGCTGCGAATCCGGGACTTGCAGGCGACCCAACGCGTATAACGTGTCCCATGCCGTACGACACCATTACAGAGCTCGACCAGTTGATTAATCGGGTCCTGAGCTACAACCCGGACGCCGATGTGGATCTGGTGCGTCGGGCCTACGCGTTCTCGGCGAAGGCCCACGAAGGCCAGACCAGACGGTCGGGCGAGCCCTACCTCCAGCACCCGTTAGCGGTGGCCGGCATCTTGACGTCGCTCAGATCCGACGTGACCGCCATCGTGGCCGCACTCCTGCACGACACGGTCGAGGACACCCTCGCCACGCCGGATGAACTCGAGCACGAGTTCGGGAAAGACATTGCGCGTTTAGTGGAAGGGGTGACCAAGATCGGCAAGATCCCGTTCAGGAACTACGAGGAAAAACAGGCCGAGAACTTTCGAAAGATGGTGCTCTCGATGGCCGATGACATCCGCGTGGTTCTCATCAAGCTGGCCGACCGCCTCCACAACATGCGGACGCTGCAGCACCTCGGCGAAGTCAAACGACAGCAGATTGGCCAGGAAACGCT